>MPLT02160459.1_pt1 | contig 11299 bp, 10 predicted proteins | sample 1617391 | NCBI WGS metagenome assembly MPLT02 (sample SAMN05944800, study PRJNA350692) | marine metagenome | biome: marine; feature: ODZ; material: water; isolation source: 70 m water sample filtered on 0.2 um supor filter | place: Pacific Ocean | collected 2012-04-08 | depth 70m m
AGTAACTCTCTTAATAATTGATGCAGAAGAAGGAATAACAGAGCAGGTAATGAAGATTGCCGGTTATGCCAATGAGCGGAAGAAATCTCTACTGATTGTGATGAATAAGTGGGATTTAGTCAACAAAGATGGTAAAAACTTGAAGCAAGTAGAAGAAGAAGTATACGACCGTTTGGGATTTATCAGCTTTGCACCGATACTTTTTGTGAGTGCTAAAACTGGACAAAGGATTCCTCAGATTTTTGAAAAAATTCTCAATGTTCATGGACAGTATGTAAGGAGAATCCAAACATCTGATTTAAATACTATCCTCCAGCTAATAGTCAATCAACATCCTCCGCCCTCAAAATCAGGTCGTCCGACTAAAGTTTTTTACGGTAATCAGGTTAGTGTCGCGCCGCCGTCTTTTGTTTTTATGACGAACAATCCTGACAAAACAAATTTTGCTTACGAACGTTATATTGCTAATCAGTTCCGCTATCATTTTGGTTTTGAAGGAACACCGCTGAATTTCATCTGGCGGAAGAAAAAATCTACGCGTAGTAGAAATGTTGGGAAAAAATCCTGAAAAAATTTAAATCATTTTTTTACGAGCCTCAAGTCAGGTGAAAAAATATTCATAATAAATCAACAGTACTGTACTTCTGTAAAACGACTGCGTAATTTAGTTATTTCATCTTTTACAGTTTTTCCCTCAAGCCCTGCTCTCATCAAAGAAGCAAGTTCCCCCATTTCAGCTTCTTTCATCCCAAAACGTGTCATTTCCTGCACACCAATCCTTAATCCGGAAGGATTCCGTGCATCCTTGTCACCTGGGAGCATATTGTAATTTGTGATAATGTTATTCTTTTCTGCTAGTGAACGTGCAATGTCCTTGGCAATTCCAAAATTTGTAACATTGATTGCCAACTGGTGACTTGCAGTGAAGCCGAAATCCCTAGCTTCCACATTGACTCCTTCTTCAGTCAGAGCTTGGCCAAAAGCTTTAGCATTGTCGATAGTCTGTGCAGCGTATTTTTCACCGTGTTCAGCCATTTCCCTAATTGCTATCAATAAACCAGGTAAGGTGTGTAGATGGTGACTACTGGATGAACCCGGCATTACACCTCTGTCTACGCTGTTCCACCATTTTATTTCCTGTTCGCTGGACATGTTCCCTAAAATGACTCCGCGTTGAGGACCAGGGAAAGTTTTATGAGTACTACCGTTGATGAAATGTGCGCCTTCCTCAATAGGATTTTGGAACTGTCCCCCAAAGATTAGGCCTAGTACATGTGCTCCATCATAAAGAACAGGAATGTTTTTTGATCTGCATACTTCTGCAATTTCTTTCACTGGTTCAGGAAAGAGGAAAAGGCTTTTTCCAAGAATAACCAGGTTCGGAGATTTTTGTTCTACCATTTCTACGCACTTAGGTACGTCGAGATGATAACCGTCCTCAGTCGTAGGCCAGTAGTGAAGATCAATCGAATTATCAAGTCCGGGAGTCAGGACTTTTCCACGAACTTGAATTCTGCGTCCGACAACACCAATTGGGCTGTGACTGATGTGTCCTCCAGCTTCGATTGAGTTTGCAATTACAGTATCATTACCTCTTAAAACAGCCAGTGCAACTGCTGTATTCGCGGCATTACCGCTGACTGGGCGTACATCCGCCTGAAGGCATTTTGCGAGCTTTATAATTTCCATGGTCGCCATACTTTCAATTTGGTCAATGTAACGCGTACCTTCGTAATAGCGTTTGTCCTCTTGAGATGTGTTGGGGTGACCTTCTGCGTAACGACCCATGAAGTCATTTACTTCGACTTGTTTAACTGCATCGGACTGTACATTTTCACTGGCAATCAGGTTAATGGCTTCTTTGCCGCGCCATTGGTTCTGGCTACTGACAATTTTCAGGACATCAGATATATTTACACTCATAATTTACTCTTTTTAAATTTTTTTGTTTGAGCCAGAGAAAAAATATGGACAAAATAAAATTCACCTTTTTAATTAACCTTATTGTCTGGCTGTTTAATATTCAGGAAAATACTCCAGTTTAGCACCTGTTTCTATAATTGCGTCTTTTTCTGGAAGTATCTTTTTCCGAAAATGTATTCCTTTCACCACTGTCTCCGGTTGAATGCTTCTGATTAAAGAACTTGCATCCTGCTCATCAAAAATCACTACTCTGTCAACCGCTTCAATTGCAGAAAGTAGCACGGCTCTTTCACGTTCATTCAGCAAAGGAGGTTTTCCTTTCTGCATGGTGATGCTCCGGTCACTGTTGATGGCTACAACATTAAAGCCCTTTAGCGTCTTCAGTTGGTGTAAAAATTTCAGATGTCCTGCAGAGATTTCGTCAAAAAAACCATTCGTGAAGATCACTGGCTTTTCCTTCGGAAGTGAAAGATATAGTTGTTCCGGAGTCATGATTTTATCAGAAGTTTCTCCAATATCAAAACGTTGTAGCAGTTCATTTTTGGAAAATGCAACTACACCGACATGCTGAATTTCCATACTTGCTGCAAGCTGTGCCCAATACACAGCCTGTTCAATTTTAGCTTTTCCCGCAAGCATAAAAGTTAGTACACTGCTGACTATATCCCCGGCGCCTACAACATCGAAAACTTCTTGTGTTTCTGCAGCTACAAAATGATAATCCTGCGGACTGCTAAAAAGCAGTAAACCGTCCTTGTCAAGACTGATTATCAGATATTTCACTTTTAATTCGGTCTTTAGAATTTTGGCTGCCTTAAGGATATCATTTTGATCTTTGAATTTAAAACCAGCCGCCGCTTCAGCTTCTTTACGGTTGGGTTTTATAAGGGTGAAATTCTGATAGATTTTATAATTTGTAGTATTTCGAGGGTCGCCCACTACAGGAATGTTGTTTTTTTTTCCACAAGCTGAAATTGCTTTCAGAGTTGCAGAACTAAGCAAACCTTTTCCATAATCTGAAACAATAACCGCATCGCAGTTTGGTATAGACTTTTCGAGGTAATTAATTAACTGTTTTTGAGTAAATTTAAAATCCGGATCAGGATCAACATCCATCCGGAGTAAATGGGTATGTCCAGCAATCATACGGTGTTTGAGGCAGCTTTTATAATTGTCAGCAACGATTACTCCGGAATTATCAACACCGTTTTCCGAGAGCAACTTACGTATAGTGTTTCCGGTTTCATCATTTCCGGTGACACCACAGACGATGACTTCCGCGCCCAGAGCAGACAGATTCATGACTACATTGCCTGCACCGCCAAGGCGTTGATCTTCCCGGAGTACACGCATTATAGGAATCGGAGCTTCAGGAGAAACACGGTTCACTTCTCCCCATGAATAATGGTCCAGCATCAAGTCACCTACGACGAGGATGCGCGGCGAAACTATTTTCTCAATTGCCCGGCGGAGATTTGGATCTTTCATTATTATTGATTGCGACTTAGGTATTTATCTATGGTTTGTTTAAAAGTACTGTAGGGCTGTGCTCCAGAAAGTACCTCACCTTGGATTTCTCCAGATTTATAATCGAAGAGGCCGACAAAAAATCCGGGAGTCCCCGTAATTCCCAATTCCGCACCATCTTTCAAATCCTGATTTACTAATCCGCGATACTTTTCACTTTCCAAGCATTTATCAAATTTAGCAGGTGATTTTATTTTGATTTCTCGGGCATATTTTTTTAGATTGTCCAAAGTTTGTGCTTTTGGCTTTTTGAATAGCAACATGTGTATTTCTTCAAACTTGTCCTGTTCACGTGCACATTCGGCGGCGATTGCAGCTTCGTCTGCTTCCTGATGAAATGCGAGCGGAAAATGTCTATAACCAAATGCAACACGGTTTTGATAGTTTTTGATCAGTTTGCCTAAAGTGATTTGCACCCTCCCGCAAAATGGACACTGATAATCAGAATATTCTAGTACAACGACAGAGGCTTTTTTGTTGCCCCTCATGTACGCAGTTTTTATATTTCCCTTTAGGAGAAAATCCGAAGGTGCTTCCAAATGAGAAACGATCCAACCTTTCTTAAGTGCTAGTGAGTACTGGTTCAACATATGCTGACTGCGGACCTGTTGTTTCAAAAATTTTTCAATCTGGGGCCTGAGTTGATCAAGTGTTCCACGTTCCTTCAGGTTATTTTGCTCATAAAAAGCAATAATTTCTTTGATGGTTATTTTTTTATCTACAGTCAATTTAATTTCTGGATGTTTAGCTGCAAGTTTTTCGATAGAAAATTCGATCAATTGAATGCTCAATTGTTGAAAAAGCTGTAGACTAAGATCATTCGATTTTTTGTTACGCACGTCTTCAAATGTCACAGGTGTGCCATCTACTACTCCGATAACAGGGTTAGGATGATAAACTGTATCGGAAGTTTGTGCAAAAGCCAGAGCAAAAAATGCGGAGTTTAGAAATAGTAAAACAACAATCTTGAAAAAAGAGTGTGATAATTTATTTTTCATTTTTTCTAATTTAATTAAGAAAGTTAGGAGATGAATTGGCTGTGACTTCATTCGGATTCAGCATTTCCATTAGGCAAATCAAGTCATCCAATCGCGTATCTAAATCAGGTGACTCAAGCAGGGTTTGTTTCTCAATTCCCGAAAATTCAAGGTTCATGCTGAGTAGATTGACTAGGTAATTTGCTGGGATATCTTCTATTTTATCCCATTCAATTTCCAACTTATTTCTCTTAGAATATTCCCTGAAATTTTGATATAAAAGTTCTGCATCTCTTGAAAGCTTGGAATCTTCCTTGTCATGCGGGAAAGATGTATAAGCAACTTTTGCTATTCTATATGGAGTATCTGTTTCAAGTTCTTCAACAATATGAAAACGTGATTCACCATGAAGTTGAATCAGGTAATTTCCTTTTGGTAATTGTTGTGACTGTTCTATTGATCCGGCACAGCCAATTTTGCACAACTTTTTAGAATCTTGTGCTGTAGGTTGGATAATCCCAATCAGTAGGTCATCATTTTCCATAACGTGTTCTACCATCTGACGATAGCGAGATTCAAAAATATGCAATGGCAAAACTGAACCTGGGAGCAATATTGTACCGTGCAGAGGAAACAAAGCAACGGTATCTGTCAGTTTTACAGTTGACATTAGGCCTCCACTGGGAAACGTTCAGGGAGACTGGTTACCAGTTTGTCTTCGAGGACCCTAGCATTTTGGGGCTGGTAAGCCATTGTTTTTTCCCAGATTGTACTATTTTCCATACAAAGATATGTTGGTATCCGAGGTGCTAATTTTTTAATTCTCTGTTGAACATTCCGAAACATGCGCTGGCGTATTTTTCTTAAATATCGCATTTTTCCATCTTTTCCTGGAACAAACTCACCTAAAAATATATTGCTGTTTGGAAAGCGTTCATCAACAACTGCTTTCAGCGAAGAGATATAGCGTAAAGCTCCTAAACTGATCCAGGCTATTCTATCCGGAGGAACAGAGCCAAGTATTTGATCAACTAGATTCTGATAACCTTTTTCCCAATCCGGATAGTTGATCATTGGGTCAAAATGAAATGCCACTTTGTATCCTGCCTCTGATGCCATTCTTGCTGCTTCCAGTCGTTCAGTCAGTCTTGCAGTTTTATGTTCTTCCTGTTCAACAATGATTTCTGGATTTACAGACCATGAAATTACAGTTTTTCCACCATGCGGAAGATCAAGGAGATGGTCAACATGCTTTGATTTTGTTTTAAGCTCAAGCAAAGCATTAGGCAGTTTGGCAAAGTAACGGATTACATGAGCTTTGATTCCTAAAATATGGTCAAGTGCGAGACTGTCTGAATGTTCACCTGTTCCAACACGAAACAAAGTACCTGGCTGATCGGAAGTAAGCCGGCCTACCTGTTCCAGAATTTCTTCTAGATTTGCGTGAATTGTAATAACAGGTTTATTCAGAAATGCTTGTAGGATACAGTATGTACACTCAAATGGACAGTTTTCTATTAAATCCAGCGTAAAATAATTACAACAGACGAGTTCATTTGAAAATCCTGGGCAAGCCTTTATTGATTTTCCTTTAAAATACTTGAGATGTAAGGTCTTCTTACCCTTTGTGAGTGGATTACGTAGTGGGTCAGTTCCGAACTCGTCATGATGCCATGCGAAATTTTCCACTACCTGTCTCGGAACATCCGAAAAATGTTCACAAATTTGCTCAGTCAGAGGTTCTGCGATAACTGCCTTGTCGATGATAATTCTTTCTGGAATGTACTGAAACATCAGGTTTTTATTATATGGTTGTGTAAATATTGATTAAGTTTGATTACGGTTTAATTGGTCTTTACTAAATGAAATAGAAAAAATCATAATTTTTTTGATAAATCATTGATTTAATAGTAAATAGTATTTATTTAGCGCCGATTATTTCAGAGAAACATCTAGACATAATCCAGATTTATATGCTAATTCTATTATAGGTCTGGCATAAAAGCCAATTTAAACACTTTTTCATTTATTATTTAAGAAAACATGAGCATACCTTTAAATAAAAAATCTACAACATCAGATATTGAAAAGCGTTTTGATAAAGACGTTGAAAGGTTTTCAAATATTGATACAGGTCAAGTTACGACTATAGACGCATCTCTTTCGATGGAATTGATAACCGAAGCAGCTATCTCAGCAAATCCCGTTATTTTAAAAGTTCTAGATATCGGTTGCGGAGCAGGTAACAATACAATAAAACTCCTTAGAAAATATGGAACTGGTTTTGATTGTGACCTTGTTGATCTCAGTATGCATATGCTAGAAAGAGCAAAGGAAAGAGTTTCTCAGGAGACACAAGGTGAGATCAATACTTTTCATGAAGACTTTAGGACTGTAGACCTTAATGAAGAGAGTTACGATGTGATTCTTGCTGCTGCAGTACTCCATCATCTAAGAGAATATCAAGACTGGAAAGACGTCTTTGAGAAGATTTTTCGATTATTAAAGCCAGGAGGATCATTTTGGGTAACAGACCTTGTAAGCCATGATGATTCTAATATCCAAACGCTTATGTGGAATCGCTATGGTAATTATCTCAAAACGAAAGGAGGAGATGATTATATGGAGAAAGTATTTAAATATATTGACCAGGAGGACTCTCCACGTTCAGTAGTCTTTCAGCTAGATTTAATGAGAGACTCTGGGTTTGAGACAGTGGATGTTTTACATAAGAATTCCTGTTTCTCTGCGTTTGGTGGAATCAAAGGCAAAAAAATTAGTGTGACTGATTATTAATCAAGATGCTCTAGTGTAACTTTGCTCTATACATTGACAACATTAGTAGATCAAAAAGGACAATTTACATGATTGATTCTTATACTATCATTATTGCTGTTGGAGTCTTTATAATTGCTGGCATAGTAAAAGGAGTTTTAGGTCTTGGTTTACCATCGATTAGTTTGGCATTACTCACTGTAGCAATTGATTTACCAAGTGCAATGTCGATAATGCTTGTACCTTCTCTAATTACAAATATTTGGCAAGCCAGTGTCGGTGGGAACTTCAAAGTTACCTTAATCCGTATTTGGCCATTGCTATTATTTGCTTCTGGAACTATATGGATAGGAGCTTTATTTCTCACTCGTATCAACATCTTCTTTCTTTCTGCTCTTCTTGGAGTTGTGCTTATTGTTTATTCACTTATAAACTTAGCAGGCTTTAGGTTTATTGTAGAAGCTCGGAATGAATTATTGGTTGGGGGGATTTTAGGATGTATAAACGGTGTTATCACAGGTATGACGGGGTCTTTTGCTGTTCCAGGTGTAATGTATCTACAGGCGATTAACTTAAAGCGGGATGCCTTGATACAAGCAATGGGGATGTTATTTTTGGTATCAACATTTGCACTTGGTATGTCATTGCAACAGAATAAATTTTTGTCTTTCAATATCGGATTACTATCATGTTTATGTTTATTTCCGGCTATTGTGGGGATGGTAATTGGACAGAAAATTCGTAGCAAGCTACCTGAAACTACTTTCCGAAAAGTATTATTTTACTCACTGTTGGTATTAGGAATTTATCTTTTGGTTGTTAAACTGAACCACTACGTTAACCATTTCTAATAACAAAACACGAATTATTAACTTTTTATGACATTTTTTAAAAAAATTATCAAAAATAGTAAAGCATGAAAACACTTCATATTGAGACACCGCTCATTGAATCGATACCATTGGGAAAAAAAGTTAAGGGGAAAGTTTGGCTGAAACTTGAAGCATTACAGCCTTCTGGTTCGTTTAAACTAAGAGGGATTGGATATGCATGCCAAACATACTTGCGAAGGGGAGCAAAGAAGTTTGTCAGCTCATCGGGTGGTAATGCAGGTATTGCAGTTGCGTTCGCAGGAAGACAACTTGGTCTTCCTGTGGTGGTGGTGGTTCCAGAATCAACAACAGAAAATGCTATCGAAGCTATAAAACAGGAGCATGCAGAAGTAATTGTTAGAGGGGGCTCCTGGCAAGAAGCCCATGATTACTCCCTCAAGTTGACTGACTCTGAATGCATCCATATTCACCCTTTTGATGATCCGCTATTATGGGATGGGCATGCTACTATTTTAGATGAAGTGAAAAAGTCAGGACTTTCTCCAGATGTTGTAGTCCTATCAGTAGGTGGTGGCGGTTTAATGTGTGGAATTATTGAAGGTCTGTGTAGAAATAATATGGCTACTGTCCCTGTGATTGCTGTTGAAACTGTTGGTGCGGATTCTCTATCAACATCCCTGAGTGCTGGGCATCACCTTGAATTAAATGATATAACAAGCTTGGCTACTTCCCTAGGTGCCAAAAAAGTTGCAAAAGCAACATACGATTGGTGCTACAAGCATGAAGTAGTTAGTCATGTTGTATCTGATATGGAAGCAGTAAATTCATGTCTAGAATTTTGCAATGATCATCGTTTATTGGTAGAACCTGCGTGTGGAGCAACACTAAGTACATTATATAATCCGATTGAGTTTCTGATGGATAAAAAAAATATTCTAGTTATTGTTTGTGGAGGTTCTGGAGTTACGATAGATAAGATGAATGACTGGAAAAAAAAATTGGATAATAATCGTATGTACTTAGATAATAAATAGAATCCGCTTTTTGTTGCCAGTAATGTAAATCATTATATTTCTGGACTAATTCTAAATTCGATATAAATTAAATTATTTAAGAAATAATAAATGACTGACTTATTCAATGAAAAAGCCAAAGATTGGGATGCCAGTGAGATGAGAAAGGCACTTTCATCTGCTATTGGGTCATCAATATTAGAAAATGTTTATTTGCATGATCAGATGAGCGTTATGGACTTTGGTGCAGGTACAGGGTTGATTAGTTCTCAAGTTGCGCCTATGGTAAAAAAGATAGTTGCTGTAGATATTTCAGAAGCTATGTTAAATAAACTTGTCTCCAAACCAGAATTACATGGTAAAGTTGAGATAGTCTGTCAGGACATTATTCATAAATCTATAGCTGAAAAATTTGACTTAATTATGAGTGCTATGGCTATGCATCATGTAAAAGACACGTCTAAGCTGATTCAAAGATTTTCAGAACATTTAAGACCTAGAGGGATTATTGCCTTAGCTGATCTTGACAAAGAAGACGGAAGTTTTCATCCAGAAGGTACTGGAGGTATATTTCATTTAGGTTTTAAAAGGAATGAATTGCAAATTATACTGGAAAAATATGGATTCAGTCAAATTCGTTTTTTTACAGCGCACAAAGTTTTTAAAGAGGGGAAAAATTATCCCATATTTCTAGTAACGGCTACAAAAAATTAATTTCAAACCTAACTGCCTGTCCAGGCATAATTCAAAAAAAGTGGTTTATAAAATGGTAAGTAATACAGATCATAGTTTTTCTACAAATGCAGGATTGGAGCATGCAATAAATTTGCTTCAAAAAGTATCCTTTGAACCTTTAAATTTGCCAAAAAAATGCCCCAATTCCGGTATTGGTGAACTAGAGACCCTTGACCTTCTTGCACCTCATGTACTTGGAAAAGCAGCCCCTTTAGATAGAAGTGATGTTTTGGCACACATGGATCCTCCTACACCGTGGATTACCTGGGTTGCAGCACTTTGGAATGCAAGGCTAAATCAAAATTTACTTCACCCTGCGACGGCTCCATTTGCTATTGAAGCTGAGAAGCTGGTTATTGATTGGTTAACTCCTTTCTTTGGTATGAATGGTGGACATATGTGTTCAGGTTCAACACTTGCGAATATAACTTCACTTTGGGCGGCGAGAGATGCTGTGGGCATAAAAAAGGTGGTAGCTTCAAAAGCTTCTCATCTGAGTATTAAAAAAGCTGCCCGGATACTTGGTTTAATCTATGAAGAAATACCAACCAACTCTAACGGAGAAATTGACGCTGAACAACTCAAAGATATTTCAGATGCGTGTCTGGTTCTAACGGCTGGAACAACTACAACCGGATCAATTGACTCCCTAAAGTTGACGGGTCATGCAAAATGGACTCATGTCGATGCAGCCTGGGCTGGACCTTTGCGACTTAGCCCTTCTCATGCACATTTGTTGGATGGTATCGAGAATGCTGACTCTGTTGCGGTATCCGCACATAAATGGTTTTTTCAACCTAAGGATTCTGCACTGGTCATGTTTCGTGATCCAAAAAAAGCTAACTCCTCAATAAGCTTTGGGGGTGGTTATTTGACTTCCCCAAATATTGGGATACAGGGTTCTCGTGGAGCATCTGCTATTCCTTTATTGGCCACCATGATTGCTTGGGGGAGATACGGGCTTGTAGAGAGGATTGACCGCACAATGTTGATGGCAGCAAAATTTTTTAAAAAACTTAACAACAAAAAAGGGCTAGCTATTTGGGCTATACCGAAAACAGGAATAACGGTATTTCGGCCCTTAACATGTAGGACTGAGGATTTATATAAATGTTTACCTGAGGGAATGTTATCGACCTGTACACTTGATGATGAGAGGTGGTTGAGATCTGTTGCTGCAAATCCACAGGCTGATATTGATGAGATTTTTTCAAGAATTGATAATGAAATAAATTGAAAATTTGTATTAAATTATTACAAATGGAATAATAAAAAATAAAGATTAAGCACAAAGTTGTTCAAATAAATGGGTATATACTCCAACCCAATAAGGCCTTGAAAAGATTGGATGCTATTTAGTTGTTGACATTTAGCTTGTTAGAGAAGGTGCAAGTTCATGTTCAGCAATATAACTTCGTGCAGCTTCAATGTCCTGTTTAATTTGATTTTTCAAATAATCAGTAGTGGTAAATTTTTTTTCAGGTCTCAACTGAAAAATCGGGAAAATCTCTAAATC
>MPLT02300087.1_pt1 | contig 11273 bp, 8 predicted proteins | sample 1617391 | NCBI WGS metagenome assembly MPLT02 (sample SAMN05944800, study PRJNA350692) | marine metagenome | biome: marine; feature: ODZ; material: water; isolation source: 70 m water sample filtered on 0.2 um supor filter | place: Pacific Ocean | collected 2012-04-08 | depth 70m m
GACACCGACGGCGACGACAAGGCGGACAAACACACCGTGGTGGCCACCGACTACGCCGTGGCCTGCGATCCGGCTCGCGGCAAAAGCGCCAACCCCGAGCACGCCGCCAACGGCCTGATGTGGGCGCTCGACAACTGGATTTACAGCGCGAACCACACGGTTCGATTCCGCAACACCAATGGCGAATGGCAGCGTGAACAAACAATCAAACGCGGCCAGTGGGGCATCTCAATGGATAATTTGGGGAGATTATTCTATAACAGCAACAGCGATATGCTTCGGGGAGATTTAATTGCGTCTGAATACTTGGATAGAAACCCATTTTCTAGACAAAGAGGAGGTGTTGCTGTAAGGGTTGCTAAAACTCAGGAAACTTGGCCAGGCAGACTAAACTTAGGAGTAAATCGTGCCTACAGAAAAGGCACTTTGAGGTCAGATGGCCCACTTGAAGGTAGATTATCAAGATATACTGCTGCCTGTGGGCCGGTAATTTACAGAGGTAATAATTTTCCAAAAAATTATTTAGGAAATTCTTTTGTGTGCGAGCCTAGCGGTAATTTTATACGTCGAAACCAACACATTGAAATCAACGGCAATTTAGCAGTAGAAAATGCAGAAAGCGGAACTGAATGGTTGACTAGCACCGATGAACGTTTTCGACCCGTCAACCTATACAATGGGCCAAGCGGCGGCCTGTACATCGTCGACATGTATCGCGGTCTCGTGCAGCACCGAATTTACCTGACCAGCTATCTACGAGCCCAGGCCGAGAGTCGCGGACTCGAGAAGGACATCGACAAAGGCCGAATTTATCGCGTGGTTTACAAGGGCGCCAGCAAGTCGCTGCAGAACTTGACCAAGGCCAGCGGCAAACAACTCGTTGCCGCGCTGAGCAGTGAAAACGGCTGGACCCGCGACACCGCCCAGCGGCTGCTCGTCGAGAGCTCGGAAGACGTGAACGCGGACTTGGCCAAGCTCGCCACCGACGGCAACCACGCGCTTGGCCGGGTGCACGCACTCTGGACGCTCGAGGGCCGCGCGGCCATCAGCCCGGCAGTCGTGCTCGATGCACTGAGCGACCGCGACCGCGGTGTCCGCATGGCGGCCGCCCGCCTCGCCGAGCCATGGCTCAAGCTGCCCGGCAGCGACGCCATCATTGATCAACTCGTGCTCAATACCGGCGCGGACGACATCACCGAGCTTCGCCAAATGGTGCTCTCCCTCGGGTCCCACGGAAACATCCTCACCCACATGGGCATTCGCAGCGCACTCTACAATCACGCCGACAAACCATACATCATGGACGCCGCACTCTCCGGCTTGGCCGGCGAGGAACTCGAATTCCTCGAGCTGTTGCTCGCCGAACGACGCTGGCGCACCGCCGAGCATCGTGCCGAAGTCATCGAGGCACTTTCGGACAGTATTTTCCGCGAAGGCCGCCCGTCGCGGGTCGGCAAGCTGATCTACTCCACCTACGGCCGCCGCATTCAGCCCTGGCAGCGACTGGCCATCCTGAGAGGTGTCGCGCGAAACAAATCCAAGGGCAAGCCAGTTTACTTTGACAAGAAACCGAAGATGCTCACCGTGCTCCAGAAATCCAAGAACGCGGAGGAAGCCAAGCTCGCTAAGTCCATCGACAAGCTATTCCTCTGGAACGGCAAGCCGGGCGTCAAGCCGCTCCCGCCACTACGCCCGTTGACGGATGCGGAGCAAGCGCAGTTCACGCAGGGCAAACAACTTTACACCTTCACATGTGCCACCTGTCACCAGGGGCACGGCCGCGGCCAGGCCGGTGTGGCCCCGCCGTTGGTGGACTCCGACTGGGTGCTTAAGAGCGACGACCGCCTCGTGCGGATCGTGTTGCAGGGCGTCGCCGGGCCAATCACGGTCAACGGACAAAAACACGACCTCGAGATGCCCGCGCTTGTCGGCTTCAACGACGATCAAGTCGCCTCGATCCTGACGTACATCCGGCGCGAGTGGGATCACCGTGGCGAACCGGTCAAGACCTCGACCGTCAAGGCTATCCGCGCCGTGACCGCCGACCGCATGGATCCTTGGACAGAGCCAGAACTGCTCAAGCTGAAGTAAGGCCTACCATCGACTCCGCGCGCTCCATCCACTTCGTCGGCATCTGCGGCACCGCGATGGCCTCGGTGGCGGCGGCGCTTAAGGAACGCGGGTTTGATATCACCGGCTCGGATCAGGGCATCTACCCGCCGATGTCAACGTTCCTCAAGGAGCGCGGCATCGAGGCGCGGCCGTTCGACGAGGCCAACCTCGCGCACAAGCCGGATCTCGTCGTGATCGGCAATGCCATCTCACGCGGCAACCCGGAGGCCGAGTACGCGCTCGAGCACAAGCTGGCCTACTGCGCCTTGCCGGAATTGCTCAAGAACCAGTTCCTGCGCGGCAAACGCTCGCTCGTGGTTTGCGGTACGCATGGCAAGACCACCACCGCCTCCCTGCTTGCCTGGCTGCTCGAGCACAACGGGCTCAACCCGAGTTTTCTCATCGGCGGCATCCCGAACAACCTTGGCCAAGGGGCGCGCTTCACCGACAGCCAATGGTGCGTGCTGGAGGGCGACGAATACGACACTGCATTTTTCGACAAGCGCAGCAAGTTCGTCCACTACCTGCCCGAGGCGGTGGTCATCAACAACCTCGAGTTCGACCACGCCGACATCTTCGGCAGCCTCGCTGAAATCCAGACCTCGTTCCAGAGGCTCATCAACATCATCCCGCGTAACGGCCTGCTGTTGGCCAACGGCGACGAGCCGAACCTGCTGCCGCTCACCGGGGTTGGGCACTGCCCGGTTCGGCACTTCGGGCTGGGCAACGACTGCGACGCGCAGGCCGATCAACTGTTGTTCAGCGAGAGCGGCTCAACCTTTCGACTGGGCAGCGCCCAGTTTTGCATCCCGATGATCGGCGAGTTGAACGTCCGCAACGCACTCGCCGCGCTGCTCATGGCACGCTACGCCGGGTTGAGCGATGAGCAGATTCAGGCCGGCTTCGACACGTTCGAGGGCATCCGGCGCAGGATGGAAATTCGCGGCGAATTCAACGGCGTCACTGTCATCGACGACTTTGCCCACCACCCCACCGCCATTCGCGAGACCCTTAAGGCGCTTGGCCGCCGCTTCCCCGAGCGCCGTATCTGGGCCATCTTTGAACCACGCAGCAACACCACCCGCCGTAACCACTTTCAACTCGAGCTGGCAGAGGCGTTGCGCTTGGCCAAACGTGTGGTCGTTGCCGAGGTTGCCCGGCTCGAGCAGGTGCCGCCCGAGGAACGCCTCAATCCCGCCCAGCTCATGGCGGATAGTCGCGCCGCTGGCGTCGAGGCGGATTACCTCCCAACCGCCGACGAGATCGTCGCCCACGTGGTGCCGCAGGCTCAACCCGGCGACATCCTCTGCGTCCTGAGCAACGGCGGATTCGACAACATCCACCAAAAACTCATCGACGCGCTCGAGGCCTGAGCAATTGGCCAAGCGGAGCCTCAAATCAGCCTCATTTTTTCCTGCCTTTTCCCACTTGACTATCCGGTCGACCTAGGCACTTTTCTCGAAAACGGAGTTTTACGGTTCACCCGATGACCGTGTCACGAAAGGAGCGAATATGCTGAAGATCAATGCAGGGAACGGCAGCGGCGATTTCTGTGACGGGATCGCCCGACGAGACTTCATCCGCATCGGTGCCATGGGCATCGGCGGATTGACCATGGCCAACCTCCTCGAGGCCGAGGCCCAAGCTGGGGTCGGCTCGTCTCACAAGGCGATCATCAACATCTTCCTGCCTGGAGGCCCGCCGCATCAGGACATGTTCGACCTGAAGATGGATGCCCCGCGCGAAATCCGCGGCGAATTCAAGCCCATCTCCACCAACGTCCCCGGCCTGCAGATATGTGAGGAATTCCCGCTCATGGCGAGGATGATGGACAAGTTCACGGTCATCCGCTCCATCGTCGGGGCCACCGGAGGCCACGATGCCGAGCAGTGCATGACCGGCCGCTCCAACCGCAACCAGCCCCCCGGCGGCTGGCCCAGCATCGGCTCCATTTTGTCCAAGCTTAATGGCCCGGTAAAACCGGACATGCCGCCGTTCATCGGACTCTCCCCCAAGACCGGCCACATACAGTGGAGCGACCCCGGCAAGGCCGGCTTCCTCGGCCCGGCCCACGCGGCGTTCCGACCATCCGCCGAGGGCAAGGAGGACATGACGCTCAACGGCATCACCCTCGAGCGATTGAGTGACCGCAAAAAACTGCTGCAAAGTTTCGATCAGCTCCGTCGCGACGTCGATAACTCCGGCCTCATCGAGGGTATGGACGCCTACAACCAACAGGCGTTCGGCATGCTCACCTCAGGCAAACTCGCCGACGCACTCGACCTCGAGAAGGAGGACGTCAAACTGCGCGACCGATACGGCCGCGGCACCGCCAAGCTGCAGGCTGACGGCGCACCCAAGCTGCTAGATCACTTTCTCCTCGCCCGCCGCCTCGTCGAGGTGGGCGTTCGCTGCGTGTCGCTTTCGTTCAGTCGCTGGGACTGGCACGGCGGCAACTTCCGCCGCGCCCGGCAGGATTTTCCGATGCTCGATCAGGGACTCACGGCGCTCATCGACGACCTGCATCAACGCGGCCTCGACAAGGATGTCGTCGTGGTTTGCTGGGGCGAATTCGGCCGCACACCGACCATCAACAAGGATGCCGGCCGCGACCACTGGCCGCGTGTCTCCTGCGGTTTGCTCGCCTGCGGCGGACTCAAGCACGGGCAGGTCATCGGCGCGACCGACCGCCTCGGTGGCGAGGCCAGCGAACGCCCGGTCACCTTTGGCGAGGTGCACGCCACGCTGTACCACGCGCTTGGTATCGACCCGAACACCACCACGGTCAACGACCTCAACGGCCGACCGCATTACCTCGTCGAGAACAACTCGCAGCCGCTGCATGAAGTGGTCTGACCGGCGAATTCATTTTTCGAGTATCCCTCCTTGGCCAAGCCGGGGGGGATTTCTTTTTGCGGTCACCGCCGCCCTGCTGCTTGGCCAAGCGCTTGGCCAAGCGCAAGACCTTCGGCTCACCGTCAAGCCCGGCTCGCCGCTCGAGTTCACGTGGCGGCCCTCATCCGTCACCCTGGCCGAGTCGCCACAAATCATCCCGGGCACACAGCTCGAGACATCGGCCGACCTGAAAAATTGGCAGCCGCTTGGCCAAGCGCACTCCGGCGGCCTCGACACCGATCCGGCGACGATCACCCAGTCCATCCCGCCCACCGATGGCATCCGCTATTTTCGGGTTCGGGCACAGGTGAACCTGCCCAAGGCGAACCTGGCCAAGCGCAACCTCGTCGGGGCCGACCTGCGCGGGGCGAACCTTGCGGGTGCCAACCTCACCAACGCAGACCTCGCGATGGCAAACCTCAACGGTGCCAATCTTCTCGGGGCCGACCTCACCGGCGCCAACCTCGCCGAGACCTCGCTGGGCAACGTCGACTTCACCGACGCAGACCTCACCGGCGCCAGCATCGGGCCGTGGTTCAATTTTCCCGAGACCGTATACCACAACACCACCATGCCGGACGCCTCCATCCGAACCCACGACGCTGGCCTGACGCTGCTCATCCAGCTCTATGTCGACGGTGCCCACGGCATGGACTTGAGTGGAAAAGATTTTTCAGGGTGGGACCTGCGCGGCATCGAATTGCAGGGCCGCGACCTGACGGGGGCCAACTTTACCGGCAGCGATTTGCGAAACGTAAAACTCGACCGCGCCCGTCTCGCCAACACCAATCTGTCACAGGCGAACCTTCAGGGCGCCACCGGCTTCGACCCTGATGACCACGAAGGCATCACCCTGAAAAAAACCACCCTCCCCGACGGCACCCCCAGCGATTAAAAACAAACGCTGTGGAGAGACGAGCCTGCGAGGCCGCAAAAAAACCAACGCACCAAACCTAGCCAACCAAGGTAGGGACACCTGTCCCTAGGCGTCCTTGGGTGAAAGCCAACACGTTCGGCTGTCCCGTTTTGGACACGGATTTCACAGATTCACACAGATCATTTCACATTCTCAAAATCCGCGTTCATCTGCGTCCCTTTCTCCCGACACTACGCTTGGGCTTTTTCGGACTCGCAGGCTCGTCCTTCCAGTTTTGCACTTTGGATCTCCAAAAACTTAATCGTCGGGCCAGGTGAATTTTATGCCGTCGCCCTGCCCCGTGATTCCCGTGAGATGGATTGCCCGCTCGCCGACGACAAGATGCATCTCGTGATCCGCTTTTTGTGGGCCGGCGAGGTTTGGCAACAGGCCACTATAGAGGTTGTCTGCAAAACGATGCGGATCAACCTGGCTTTGCCATTCACCTCCTTCGTCCTGAAACATCCGCAGCCCGACGCTGGTTCCGTGCAGCAGGACGCCGCGAGCCTTCGGCAGTGACTCGCCGTCGAACACAAACCGGTTGCCCTCCACCACGAAGCCGCGCGTGTGATCCCAAAGACGCAACCCGTTGTGCCAATACGCGAAGCGCGGTACGTCCGGTGCCCGCAGCCGAAACACGTTGTCGCGAATCACAAACCGTTTACCATCGTTCACACTGCCGCCGCCGACGCAGGCGACGAATTCATTGTCACGGATCACCACGCCACGGTTGCTCCCCGTGTCGAAGTTGAAGCCGATCCCGCAGTGGATCACCTTGTTTTCAAAAAACTCGGCCCGTTGCAAAAACGCGCCGCCAAGCGCGATACCGTTGACGATGTTGCGTATCTCGTTGTGGTGCACCCGCGCGCGCACCGTGCCGTTTTCGACATCGGCACCCCGGTGACTCACCATGATGCCGGTGCAGTACGGCCACTCCGTGCCGGCGTCCGGGCCGCGTACAAAATCCTCCACGACACAATGCCGCACCTCGATGATCGAGTCGCGGTAACCCGGCAGATTCGCCCCGTCGCCCATGCCGGAAATGACACGGATGGGAAACACCTCGCGCCACGAGGGTCTGCCACCCACCGCCCCGAACCCGCTCACGCGCACCCGCTCCACCAATGCCTGCCTCGTCAACAGGTCCACCCCGGACGCCTTTTTCAGGATCGGGCCAAGCGCCTTTTTCATCCCGCGCCAGTTGCAGTCGAGCGACACGTCCGCGATGCGGAGGTTGTCAAAATCCCGCTTGGCCAAGCGCTCCCTTTCCTCCCCCGTCGAATACTGCGGCCCCCAGCCGCCCCCGATCACGCTGTGATAGGCGGTCTTGATTTTCAAATGTTGGGACGAAGGGACAAGTTTGATTCGCGTCTTGCCGATGCCGGCCCCGACAACATGCCATCGCGGGCGGATACGGATGCCGTGTGTCTCGTAGTCACCCGGGAGAAATCGCAACACCATACCGTCACCGTACAAACCAAGCTCACGAGTAAGACCCTCCAGCGCTTGGCCCAGTTTTATGGCCGAAGAGGCATCGAGCGGCTTTGCCGAAGTAGTGCCGTCACCAAACGAATCGTGCGCCGCGGCAAGCCAGACCTCACGCTTGGGTGGCTTGGGCCACTCCACCGGCTGCGCCCAAGCGCTTGGCCAAGCGAGCAGCAACACCACGAACCAAAACCATCGAAACAGGATTAACACCGCGCTTGGCCAAGTCTGGCCCCGCCCCACCCATTCGTCAACGGATTGGACAAACAGGACAAAAAAACTCCCTGTTGACTTAATAAGAATGGACTCCGAAGGGTGGAATGCAATAACCGCTCCTTCGGAGTTTTTTTCACGGAACCGCATTTGTGACCTCGCGGAGCCGGCAATCCAAATACCCCAAGCCGGGGCGGGTTGATGACTTTGGCTTGAATCGGAGGCGGGGTTATTGGCTACTTGGCGGAACGTAAAACAGTGGCCGATGAGTTGACAACAGACGAAGCGATATCGGAGCCGACGGTGGTGGCGATCAACGAGACGCTGACCAGCGAGCGGCTTGACCGATATCTCACAACACAGTTGCCGCACATTTCGCGCGGCGGAATTCAGCGGCTGTTGCGCGAGGGTAACATTTTAGTGGACGGCAAACCGGCCAAGCCAACGCAGCATCCGGTCGCGGGGCAGACGGTGGAGATCATCTGGCCGGTTCCGAAGGAGGTCGAAGCCCGGCCGGAGGAGTTGCCGCTGGAGGTGTTGTCCGAGGACGACGACCTGATCGTGGTCAACAAGCCGGCCGGAATGCCGACCCATCCGAGCAACGGCCACGAGAGCGGCACGCTGGTCAATGCGCTGCTGCACCACTGCGCCGGCAGCCTGAGCGGGGTCGGCGGCGTGGTGCGCCCGGGGATCGTTCACCGGCTCGACATGGACACAAGCGGCTGCATCGTCGCGGCCAAGAACGACGCCGCCCACCTTGGCCTCGCCGAACAATTCAAGGAGCGCGAAGTGGGCAAGCTTTACCATGCGATCGTGGCCGGGCGACTGGCCAATGAAGAGGGGGAGATTGATGCCCCGATCGCGAGGCATCCGGTGCATCGCAAACTGATGGCAGTGCAGCCGGGCGCGAGTCGCAACGCGCGAACCGGCTGGCGCGTGCTGGAGCGCCTGGCCAAGTGCACGCTCGTCGAGGCCACGCTCTTCACGGGGCGCACGCACCAGATTCGCGTGCACTTCAAGCACGTTGGTTTTCCCCTGTTCGGCGATGCGATGTATGGCGCCAAGGCCACGGCACAACTGGCCAGCGACACCGGTGTCCATGCGGAGCGGCAGATGCTGCATGCCCGGCACCTGTCGTTCACCCACCCACGCGGCGGGGAGCGCAAATCGTTTGAGGCCGCTTGGCCAAGCGACTTTGAGGCAACGTTGAATGCCCTGCGGGCAGCGGGCAGTTAATTTGTAGATGTTGGAACTTTGGATAGGCTTTGGCGTGGTGCTGCTGGTCATGCTGATCGGCCTGTTCGGCAATCTTATTCCCGGTGTGCCGGGCACGTCGCTCATCTTCGTCGGCGCACTGGTGCATCGACTCTATTTTGGGGATGCCGGCGGGATGGGTTGGTTTTGGTTGATCGTGCTGGGTTTCCTGATGCTGCTCTCATTCCTGATCGACTACGTGGCCTCGCTGCTGGGGGCAAAAAAATTTGGAGCCTCGTGGCGAGGTGTGCTCGGGGCATTTGTCGGGATCATCGGCGGACTGGTCATCTTCCCGCCGCTTGGGTTGATCATCGGGCCGTTTGTCGGGGCGATGGGTTTTGAATGGGCCTTCGGCAGAGAAACCCGGGATGCCGCCAAGGCCGGGTTCGGGGCAGCGCTGGGGATGATGCTGGGCATGGTCGGCTCCGCGATGTGCGGTGCGGTGATGATGGGCATCTTTTTAATCGCCGCATTCCCCAACGAAGATGTGCTGCCTGCATTGCCCGAGGTCGAGGCCACCCCGGCGGACACGCTTACCCACGAGCCGAAGGAAGACTCCCTCTCCAGCGAGTCCGACAGGCAGCCGGTCGAGCCGGTCGGTGTGAACGACTAGTCGTCGGCCGGTTTTTCGTTCTTGAGCAGAGATTGCATCGCCTCAAGCGCCTCTGCCCCAAGCTGATCGTTCTTTGCCTCGGTGCCGAGCGCCTCGTTGCTCTTGGCGAGGTCTTCGCCCAGCATCTCCATTTTTTGACCGTACATCTCGGTCGATTTCTTTGGCTGTTCGTCGCTCATTTGGTGAAAAGATGCCCGAAAAACCCTGTAAAAACAATGAACAGATGCCCGTTTTTATCGTCGAATTCCGTTGCCAAAGCCCATCGACGGGCGTACCAAAGCGAGCCAATGAACTTGATTCATACACTGACACGGAAAGCCGCTCTCGCGGTCGGGGCTGCTGCCATTCTCTCCCTCCCCCTCAATTCACAGGCCGCCGACGGCTGGCTCGTGGACTTCGAGAAAGCCAAGGCTCAGGCCGCCAAGGAGGGCAAAAGCATCCTCATGGAATTCACTGGCTCCGACTGGTGTCCACCCTGCATTCAACTCGAAAAAAACGTCCTGTCACAGGAAGCGTTCAAGACCGGGGCACCGAAGAATTTCATCCTGCTCAAGCTCGACAGCCCGCGTGATAAGTCCAAGCAGACCCCGGAGGAAATCGAACAGTACCAAGTGCTCAGCAAGCAGTACGCCGTTCAGGGTGTCCCGACCATTTTTCTGACGGATGCCAAGGGCAAACCCTACTGGCAGACCGTGGGTTACAGCGGTGATCCGGCCGACAAGTACGTGGCCAACCTGAACGCCCAGTTGGCCACCTTGGCCAAGCGCGACGCCGCCTTTGCCAAGGCCGAAAAAGCCAAGGGCACCGAAAAAGCCAAGCATCTGGCCGAAGGTCTCTCTCTCGTCTCCAGCGAATTGGCGCTGAACACCTACAGCGAAGAGGTCGCCGAGATCATCAAGCTCGACGCCGACAACAAGGCCGGCCTGAAAGCCAAATACGAGGGCCTGAAAAACAGCGTGGAATTCAAGTCTGAACTGGAGGCCGCCATGCGCAGCGGCGCCGCCGATCCCAAAGGCGTGCTCGCCGCGATCGACAAGTTGATTGAGGAAAAGAAGCCAACCGGCGAAGCCCTGCAGGAGGCACTCTTTTACAAGGGCTCCATCTACTTCCGCGACGACAAAACCAAGGCCAAGGCCACCCTGCTCGAGGCCCAGAAACTGGCGCCGAACAGCGAGACCGGCCAACGCATCAACGGCATCCTCGACCGCTTATTCAAGGAGGAATAGGCTGCTTGGCCAAGGCCGGAGCAGGCACCCCTTTCACGGGCACGGACAGCACCTGCAGCCGTGCCCTTTTTCGTACCGCCTAACAATGTGACGATTCATTTTTACCCAAATAAAACGGGAAAAAAGGCGTTGACACTTGCGGGGTTGCACGGTGTCATCCCCGCCGACGCGGTGCGAGCTACCCAGCTTCAAACCACCTGGACACAGGTAAATCCTGAATGAGCGACAAACAGTTTAACATTGCCATCGTCGGACTTGGCTTCGGCGCAGAATTCATCCCCATTCATCAGGCGCACCCAAACGCAAACCTCATCGCCGTCTGCCGACGCAATGAGTCGGAGATGAACGCCGTCGCAGATCAGTTCAACATCGAGAAACGATACACCGATTACGACGAATTGCTGAAGGATCCGGAGATCGATGCCGTCCACATCAACTCCCCCATACCCGATCACGCCCCGCAATCGCTCAAGGCCCTGCGCGCCGGAAAACACGTGATGTGCACCGTGCCGATGGCGACCACCATCGAGGAATGCGAAGAGCTGTGCAAAGCCGTCGA
>MPLT02006139.1_pt1 | contig 11257 bp, 5 predicted proteins | sample 1617391 | NCBI WGS metagenome assembly MPLT02 (sample SAMN05944800, study PRJNA350692) | marine metagenome | biome: marine; feature: ODZ; material: water; isolation source: 70 m water sample filtered on 0.2 um supor filter | place: Pacific Ocean | collected 2012-04-08 | depth 70m m
GCACGAATTTCCCACCCATCTTCTTCGCGTAGAGATAATTAAACAACGCCGTCCGCGCGCCGCCCACGTGCAACGTACCCGTCGGCGACGGCGCGAATCGCACCCGCACCGTTCCATCGCTCACCGGCGGCGTCACATCCACCGCTCGCGTCACCACACACCGTCCACGCGCGGTCGCGCGACTCGGTCCCGAAAACCTCATCCCCGCGCGCGTCGTCGCCATCATCACCGCCGCCTCTCGCGTCTTCCGCCCCTTCTCGCGTCCGATCCCGCGCGTCAATCGCGAGGTGAGCGAACGCGCCGCCATCTGCGCCGTCTGCATGTCGCGATGATTCCCTCGCGTCGCGCTCTCGCGCTCGATCATCGCGCGCATTCGTCCCTTTATCCACCGTCGTCCGCGGACGCCTCGGGACACGTCACGTCTCGACGCGCGCGGAGGTCGAGGATGGAGTCGTCGTCGTCGTCCCTCGGCGCGCGGACGACGAGGAGACGCGCGCGCGTCGGTGGAGGCCGACGGCGACGAGGAGACGCGCGCGCGCGCGCGACGCGAGGGCGAACGACGGTGGAGAAGGAGGAGAAGGCGGACGCGAACGTCGAGGAGACGACGACGACGACGACGAGCGAGGGCGCGGACGTCGCGGGGAGGACGTCTCGGTCGACGCGTTCGAACGCGTCGTCGTCGTCGCGCGAGACGACGTCGTCGAGGGAGGGAGGGGGCGCGGACGAGGTGTTCGCGACGATCGGGAGGGGCGCGTGCGCGGCGTGCGCGGCGGCGGCGTGCGCGGCGGCGGCGGCGACGTTCGTCGACGCGACGACGTTCGATGGGACGACGGGGGCGCCGAGTGGAGGGTGTGGGATGATGTCGTCGGAGCGGTTGCGGGCGGCGCGCGCGGTGATGATGTGTAATCAGGAAAATTGGCGAGACGGGTGTTTGGCGAATTACGACGACGGCTCGTTCGATTACGTCGACGGACCGGGTCTGACGAAGATTCACGGGAAGAAGGAGATGGAGAGGTACCTAAAGAATCAGTTTGATTTCTCAAAGCAGTTTTTAACGGTGGAGGAGGAGGTGTGCGAGGCGGATTCGTACGTGGCGACCTGGCGTTTGGACATGTTACTCGGCACGGGGCCGTTGCGAAACGTGCAAGGGATCAGCGTGTTAAAGTTTACGGACGATCAAGATTCGTCAAAGATTGTCTATCACAGGGATTATTTACCCGATGGACCGATATGGGAGAACGCGCCCATCGTTGGTCCTCTGGTGAAGCTTCAACGTCAGACGTACACGTCGTGCATGCAGACGGATATCGGTTGCGCCAAGATTCTCGGCGGCGTCGCCGATGAAAAGTAGATTGCTCGCGAGCTTTGTTAGTAGGATCAATGTGTATGTATTTGTATTCATCACGGTTAGTACTCTATTGTTCATGCCAGTAACGAGCCAAGCACGACATGTCTAAGATGACGACGTCACCGGAGCTGTTGACGCGAATGACGCCATCCACGCCGTCGATGGAGACGAGCTGGCCCGTCTCGCCGCGAGCCACCTGCGAATCCTTCTCGGCGACGACGATGATGTGCGATTTGTTCTCGGGCGCTACGATTTCGAGCTCACTCTCCGTGGCCGTCTCCTCCTCCGCATTCTTCGGAACGGACTCCAAGACTTCGACGCCGTCGCGATGACGCACCACGCCAATCTTTACCTTGAAACTCGCGCCGCCGGCGCCGACCGAGGTGACGTACCCTTGCGCGCCGCTCGACAAACGAACGACGACGCCCGGAATGAAGCGACCGGTGTAATCCGACGGCCACGTGACCACGGAGGGCGCCTCTGCTTCAGGCGCGGGCGCGTCGTGCCCACCCGGAGTGACGCCGTATCCACCCGGCGTCGGACCGCCGTATCCTCCGGGCGTCGGACCACCGTATCCTCCGGGCGTCGGACCACCGTATCCTCCGGGCGTCGGACCGCCGTACCCACCGGGCGTCGGACCGCCGTACCCACCGGGCGTCGGACCGGCGAGCGACGTGGAGTCGCCGTACCCACCGGGCGTGTATCCCATGCTCGTGTTTCCCCATCCGGCGCCGGCGGTGGACGTCGGCTCCCAGTTGTCGTGCGGCAAGTGCGCGGGCGTCGCAGTCGGATTCCACGCCGCCTCTCTCGCCGGCGTCATGCTGCCGTGCATCGGCGTCACGCCGCCGCCGTGCGCCGGGGTCATCGGGTAATGTGCCGGCGTTCTCGCGCCCGGAGCGTCGTAGATGCTCGTCGCACGCGGCGCCATGTACGAATCTCGGCTCTGCGCGACTTGAGGCACGTCGAGGTACTCGCGATTGACGGTGACGGTGCGCGCCTGCGCTTGAAGTTCCAAACGAACCGTCGTATCGGTGACGTCCACGATGCGGCCGACGTACCCTTTGTACGCACCCGAACGAACCTTCTTCGTCTGGCCGATGAGGGCATCTTGTCGACCGCGACCGCGACCGCCCATGGGGCGCACCGGCGCGCGCGGCGCTTGGTGGCTCTGCGCCATCAACTCGCCGCGCAAGCCGGAGGTGTACGAACTGGCAAGCAGCGCGTGGCCCGGAGACTTGGGCGGAAGACCACTCGCGCCCATCATCTGCGCCGCGAGACCACCGCCAATCTGCGAGCTCTTGTTACCACCGTGCGCGACGCAGTTTCTGGAGCGAATACACACGATACCGCCGTGCTCTTGCACGTGACGCGCGCGAATCCAAAGAGTCCCCTTGTAAATGTGTTCAACCGTGCCCGTGGCGTCCTTGTATTTCCCATCTATGATGCGAACCATCGATCCTTGATCGATCGTGTCCATGTGCGCGTCCTGCGCCGAAATGTTACGACTTAACAACTTCTTCTTCAACTCGTGAAGCTTGACTGGTTTGATCTCGGGTCGATCGGGAGTGCCGGCGTTGGTCATGACGAACGCGATGTCCTTCTCGACGCGCACGATGCAACCAACCTCGGATCCATCGAGTAAAGCGAGGTCGTGCAACGCGTATTCACCGATCGTGTCGATGCGTTGCGTCGTCTCTTCGCTATCGGCGAGGTCGTGCATGAAGACTTGGAATTCTTCGTTGCTCACCGTGGAGAAAATGTGCGCTACGTCGCGATCCACTTTCACCACCATACCAACGACGCCCTCGTGCTTGCCGTGCAACACGCGCACGCTGGAGCCAGTCTTGAATCGCTTGCGGAGTTGTCCGGGCTTGAACGTCAAAGGTTCGTGAAGTTCCTTGTGGGAAGGGTTGATGGTGACGCGGCCGTCTGCGTGAATTCTATCCACGACACCCTCGAGGTTCTTCAAATCACCCTCCACGACGACGACTTGATCGCCAGCCATGAACTTCAGATCGGTCTTGCGCTCGCCCACAGCCTTGGACAAGGTGGCGAGCGCGCTCTTGCCTTGAGTACCTTGACCATCGACGTCTTCGCTGACGGCGAACTTTTGCAACTCGTCCAGAGTCGGCGTGTCGGCAAGTTTCACGGTGGCTAAAGAGCACGTCTTCATGTGATACCCATCCTTGATTTTCGTGGTTCCGCACAGGATGTCGATGTAATCATTCATGGCACGATCGAATCGACCCTTTTCGAGCGACAAGTTCAAGCGCTTGGCTTCGGCTTCGGAGAACATGCGCGGCGGCGGTCGAATCGACGACTTGGGTTTCCCCTTGGCGGCGCCGGATTCCTTATCCGCGAGGTGTTGGTAATCTATGCGAGGCAACAATTTGACCGTGCACTGATTATCGGCGTAGTTGACGTCGACAACTTGCGCCAAATCCCCCTTGTACACGCCCGTGCGCATGCGCACCCACGAATCCTGCTTGACGACGGACACCTCCTTCTTCGCCACGCTGATGGAATCCACCATCTCGTTGATCGGAACCAGACGAATCGGCTTGCTATGGTACACGTGTCGCATGCCTTGCAGCGCCTTACGAACGTAATCCTCGCGCTCGGCCTCGACGTAGATGTACCCCTTGAGATGATCCTGAGAGATGGCGGATAAAATTTGCATCGCCGGCTTGCCTTGCTTGGACAAGTTGATCGTCTTTTGCATCAAGCACACCACCGTCTCGCGCTCCTTACCGAGCTTAACGGTGACGAGCCAGAGTTTGGGATCTCGAACCGTCGGGTGCAACGCTTGCTGATCGACGTTCTCGTCCACCTGACCTCGACCCGCCTCGTACCTCGGCGCCGCGTACCTCTCCTTGATCATGCGTTCCAACTCCTCCTCGTTCTCCATGCGTTCGAACCGCTCTTGATTCTCCATACGCGCGTGTAAACGCGTATCCATCTCCCGACGAACCGCCTCGCGCTCCTCATCGTCGAAACCCTCCTCCTCCTCGCCCTCGTCCTCGTCGTCTTCGTCCTCGTCGTCGTCCGCCGCCTCGTCGTCGATGAACGCGCTCGCCCCTCTCTTTGCCTTTTTCTTCTTCTTCCCGCCCGCGCCCACGCCCGCACCCTCCTCCTCATCGTCGTCTTCTTCCTCCGCGACGTCATCGACGAATCGATTCACGCGCGCTCGCTTCCCGGTCGTCGTCGGCTGATTCGCGATCTCCGCGTCGGCGTCCTCCTCGTCCTCATCCTCTTCGTCCTCGTCGAAATCGCTCCCACGATCCTCCTCCTCCTCGTCACCGTCGTCACCCGCACCGTCCTCCTCCTCGCGAGCGTCCTCCTCCTCGCGAGCGTCGTCCTCGCGAGCGTCGTCGTCGTCGCTCGGCGCTTCCACCATGCGAAGCAACTTGGCGCCCTTTTTCGTGAACGCGCCCGCGCCGACGCGCGTCATGTCGCGATGCGGGTGCGTCGAGAGGTGCGCGCGCGCGCGCGTCGATCGACGCGTGGGGGAGCGCGGGTCGTCGCGCGCGCGATCGACGAGCGCGCGGGTCGTCGCGATCTCGCGATCTTTCGGCGGAGGGCGCATTCGTGGGAGGGCTGCTGAGGGGGTGTGGTATGAGTCGTGAATCTTCGATTTTGAGGGTGGAGGGAAAGGAGGGACGGAGAGGCGAACGGAGAGGCGAGCGGAGAGTCGTCGTCGTCGGCGGCGTCGTCGTCGTCGGCGGCCGATGGTTATTCTTTTTGTTCGTTCGCGGTTTCGTCACAATTCGTCGGACGGTGGTCGAATGGAGCGCGCGTGGTCGACGCGGCGCGGACGCGGCGCGGCGCCGTCGTCGGCGGACCAGTCGAGGGCGTTGCCGGAGACGTCGAGGTGCTCGAGGGTGGGGATGGTGAGCACACCGAGGTGGGCGTGGGAGGTGAGCTTGTTTGAACTCAGATCGAGGTGGCGGAGATGTCGGGCGCGGGCGAGGGCGGTGGGGATGGCGCCCTCGAGCGCGTTGGCCCTGGCGTCGAGACGCTCGAGGCGCGCGACGGACCAACGCTCGGGGAGCGCGCCTCTGAGGTTGTTGTGAGACACGTCGAAGACCCGGAGGTTATCCAGAGTGACCAATTGCGAGGGTATTTCGCCGGTGAGACGGTTGTGGGAGACGTCAAAGTCCTCGAGGCGCATGGCGGCGCGCTCGCGTTCGCCCTGGTAGAGGTTTCTGGGTAATTCGCCCTCGAGCGCGTTTCGAGAGACGTTGACGTGCTTCAGAGAGAGCTTACGGAAGATATCCGAAGGTAACTCGCCGACGAACGAGTTTGAGGAGAAATCGAGGTGTTCAACGCTCTTTAATCGACCGAAATTCCTCGGTATGGTACCGTTGAGGTTGTTATCGCCTACGGAGAAGACGCGAAGTCCCGCGGGGAGCGCCGTCGTGGGAAGCTCCCCCGAGAGCTCGTTTCCTGAGACGTCGAACAAGATCCACGGCACACGTTGCGACAGTTGTGGAACTGGCCCGTGTAACACGTTTTTACTCACGTCGAAAAATCGTATGTTGGCCTTGTAATCAAACACGGGTAAGACGCCTCTGAGTCTATTCGTCGACGCCGAGAACACCTCCAACGCCGGAAGCACTCTGATGGTTGGAATCTCTCCGGTGAGCATATTGCTCGATACGTTGAACATCCTGAGATTGGTCAGGTGCATGAACTCGTTAGCGGGAATCTTTCCAGTCAGGGCGTTATCGCTCAGATCGAGCTTTGTCAACGCCGAGCGTTTGCGAAACAATCCCGCCGGAATGTCCGAATAGAGCGCGTTCGATCGCACGAGGAGGTACCTCAACGACTTCAACTCGCCGATCATGGCGCTTAATCGTCCCTCTAATCGATTGTACGATAAATCTACTCCCTGCAGCATCTTCAACTCGTCGATCGCTTGCGGCATGTCTCCCTCCATCTCGTTGTCTCTCAAATCTATAAACGTGACGCCGTGGTCCTCCTCCTGGCACGTCACGCCGTGCCATCGACAGTACGACGCGTCGCTCATCCATCCATCCTGTCTTCGCCATTTCGCACCGTTTGTGCGTCTATAAATATCCCTCAAAGCGACAGACTCCTGATGCTTGATTGCGTCTGCGCTCGCGCCTTCGCCGAACGCCTCCTCCGGACTCAACTTTGTCGGATTCTCGCGATCCCACCCCCACATCCCGCGCTCTCCCTTGGCGTCTGCACCCACGACATCATCATCGACCACAGACGGGGACGAATTCACCGTTTTCGCCGCCCCCTTCCGTCCAGCCGTCACCTCCTCGCTCGCCGCTCGGGACACCGCCTCTCTCACGAATCGCGTCGCCTCGCTCGCGTCTCTCTTCTCCGGATCCGACATCGCCGCCGCCCCGCTCTGACACGCCTCGTGCATCGCGCGTCTAAATTCATCCAACGCCGCCTCTCGCGTCATCCTCCCCACGCTCTCCTCCAGCGCGTCTCGTCTCTTGCACGCGTCTCTCGACGCGAGCCCGGCGCTCTCGCACTCGACGCGTCTCGCCTCCACCGCACCCGCTCGAAGCGCCGCCACGCTCTCGCGCTCGAACGTTCGCGCGTACGCATCGCACGGCGCGTCTAGCGCCGCTCGAATCGCGCTCGAGACGGCTCGAGACGTCGCGCGCGCCACCGGCGCGCCCGCGGCTTCGCATCCCATCGTCATCGTCGCGACGACGACGACGACGACGACCGCGCGCGCGAGCGTCCGACGAGACGATACATCGCACGCGAGCGCGCGTCGTGGACGCATCGCGCGACGACGACGACGACGCGCGTCGAGCGCGTCGCGACGTCGACTCGGGTCGCGCGCGCGCGCGATGCGTCGCAACGAGAACGACGACCGACCGACCATGCGTAGTATAGAGAAACAAAGACGATCTATTCACACACATACAGAAACATATGGGTGTTTTCAAACCACAATATGTAAGAGACCACGTCACGCGCCCCAGGGTCGTCCTCGCGCGCATCATCGCGGCGCGCGCATCCGCCTTTACGCGACGCGCGAGCACGTCACGATGCCGTTCAACGTACGTCGCGCGCGACCCCGCTCGAAAGAAAATACGCGCGTCGCGCCGTGCCGTCGCGCTCGCGAAGAGGACGACGACGCGACGACGACGACGACGCGAAGACGATGACCGAGGCGCACGATCGAGGAGACTGACCGCGAGCCCCGTGCGTCGCGCGCAGCGTAACATTGAGATCGGCCGCGTCGCCCTGTGTAACCTCAAGGCGGATAAGCGCTACGGCAAGCTTTTGGTGATCGTCGATGTCGTCGACATGAACAGAGTGCGTGCGCGAGACGGCGCGATTCGTGCGCGGGACGATGCTGACCCTAATACGCGAGACCCTAGGACTGGAGATGGCGGACGCGGCGCGCGCGGGAACGAACGAACGAAGGACTGACGATGAGATTGATTTCGCGCGTGATCGTAGGTGCTCGTCGCCGCGCCGGGTGTCAAGCCGGATGTGATCAGCCTTCGTCGCTTGGCGATCACGGACTTGAAGGTTGAGTGCGAGCGCGCGTGCGACGCCGCGGCGCTCGACGCCGCCTGGAAGAGCGCGGACGTCGAGGGCAAGTGGGCGGCGAGCGCGTGGGGCAAGAAAGTGGCGCGTCAAAACGCGCGCGCTGGGCTCACGGACTTCGAACGCTTCAAGATTGCGCTCGCGCGCACGAAGCGTAGTGGCCTCATCAAGAAGGCGCTCGCGGCGTAAGGGGACGACGTTTAGCTCATTAGAACGAAACCCGTCTTGCGGCGATTGTTATTGATACACTTAGTCGTTCGAAGGACATCTCGCACACCTAACGTCTCGCGTCGCGTCTCCCGCGACCACCGCGACCACCGCGACCACCGGGCGCGCTCGCGGGACTCCTCGCCACCCGCGCGCTCTCTCGAAGCGCGTCCTCGCACGCGAGACAGGCGAGCCGCCGCTCGCCGGCGAAGTATTCTACGTCTAAACACTTTGATCCGCACGCCGCGCACTCGGCGTCCGCGCTCACGCGCGCGCGACGCACGTCTCGAGGTAAACGCACGAGCACCGAACACGTCGAGCAGTGCAACTTGGGCGGAGAAGGCGCCGTCGGGTCGAGCATGAGGACGCCGTCGGCGCACTCGGGACACGGCGACGTGGCGACGTCGTCTGCGACCGGGTGCTCGCGAGGATGTGGTGATCCGGTGAGCGTGGCCTTGATCCTCGGCGCGCCGTCGTACGGTGGGTGGTTGAAACAAAACGGACACAGAGGAAAGTGTCGTCCGGTGCCCTTTGGCGAGAAAATCAAGAGTTCGAAACCGCACAGGCGGCACGTCGCCCCGTTGTGTCGCTTGAAGACGCCGCCCGCGGGAAGCTCGTAGACGACCTCTTCGATGGGACAGTGTAAACGCTGAATCCGACCGCTCGCGCCGACGAGTCTCAGGTACCTCGAACACCGTCCGCACTTGGAATACGGCGTCGATTCCGTCGACGCGTGAGAAAACGACGCCCCGAACAACGCGTCCATGGCGCCGATGTTGGCGGCGAAGTGATTAAACTTATCAAACATCTGCGCGAGGACGTGCTCGACGACACCCTCGTACGGAGCGAGGCCCTTGGCGATGAGATCGAGCTGATGTTCGACGTGTCGACGGACGGTCGGGAGCACGAGCTCGTCGTCGATGGCGCGATACCCCTGCGCCAGGGCGACGCCGAGTGCCGTCGGGACGACGCGACGCCCTTTTTCAATGTCGACGTATTTACGAACCTGTATGTTGTTGATGTGCGTCGGAATGGACGCGTCGGTGCCGATGCCGTTCTTTTCCATCAGATCGATCAATTCGCTCTCCGTCAAGTATCCGGGAGGCGACGTCGTCTCTCGGCGGAGTCGCGCGCTCGACATAGGCACGCGCGCGCCGGCGACGACGACGGAGGGAAGCGGACGCTCCTCGATCATTCTGTGCGGCTCTATCTCCGTCCATCCATGATCGAGCACCTTCGTTCCTCGTAAAGTAAACTCCTCTCCACCCGCGGTTAACGCGGCCGTCTGCGTCTCGTACGCACAATCCGGCGACACGCTCGCGATGAAACGTCTGGCAATGAAGGCGTACAGGCGCCACGCCTCGCTGCCGCCGACGCGCTCCTCCGTCGACGCCTGCATCGGCGTGATGGGCGGGTGGTCGCCCGCGTCGACGCCACGTCTCGGCATCGTCATGTTTCCGTCGTCCATGAGCGCGGTGACGTACGCGCCCCACACCGGGTGCGCGCGTTGCGTCGCCAGCGTCTCGCGCAACGCGAAACCTCGCGGATACGCCGTGCTCTCCGTGCGAGGATACGAGATGTGTCCAGCCATGTATAAGCGCTCCGCCACCTGCATCGCGCGATGCGCACCCATGCCGAGACCCGCGGACGCGGCTTTGAGCATCTCGACCGTGTTCAAACCGCACGGTCGAGCGCGCGTCGCGGGTTCGACGCGCACGTCGGCGACGCCAAATTCTCGCGCCTCGTCGACGAGGCGTAAAAACGCGCGCGCCGTCTCCTCGTCGAACAGTCTCGATCTCGCCCACGTCGGGGTGACGACGCGGTCGAGTGCTCCATCCGTTCGATTCGCACTCGTCTCGCTCGAATCACTCGATTCAAACGACGCGTCGAGCGTCCAATACGGCTCAGGGACGTGCCGAAGAATGTCCAAGTGTCTTCGCACGCAAAATCCCAACGTCGGCGTCTGACACGGTCCGTACGACACCACGCGCGCATCCAAGCGATCGTACTTGTTTAAAAAATATTGCGTCTGAAACCTCGTGAACGCGACGCCCATCTTCAGATCTAACTCTTGCCTCGCGTCCACCGCGAGCGCCTCGTTTCTATTCGGCTCTCCGAGCGTCGTCATCGCGCGCTCGACGCTCTCCTTGGTCACCGCGCTAAATTTCGCGCGTAAAATCCGTCTCTCACCGTCCCGCGTCCGCGGTTTCATCGTCGGCGCGCACGCCTCGATGACTTCAAAGCATATGTTCTCCCCCTCTCGATCGCAATCGAGCCACAAGATGAGATAATCCGCCCCTCTCGCCTCGCGTTCCAGGTGTCTCGCCACGCCGCCGTCGGCGCGCTTCACCGTCGGCGCGGCGAATAATTCCCCGGGTTCGCACGTCTCCCAATTCCGATACCGCTCCGGAAAATCCACACTCGCGACGTGTCCCATCACCGACGTCACCGTCCATCGCGCGTCTCGACGCCCCGCGAACGATCGTCCGTCGAAGTCGTGCGCCTCCGTCGCGCCGCCGCGCCGCGTCGCGAGCGTCCCCGAGGACGCATCGCTCGCCAGGTGCGTCGCGATCGCCGCCGCGAGCGACGGTTTCTCGGCGACGCACAACACTTTCATCGACGCGTTCCCGTCCTCGTCGCGTCGAGCCGTCGTCCCGTCGCGTCGTCGTCGTCGTCTTTTCTATCTCTCGGAAATCCACCAACGACCCGAAACGTCGACGACGACGACGACGACGCGCGCGCGCGACGGGGACGGCAAGAACTCGCGCGAAGCCGCCGTCGACGCCGCCGTCGTCGTCTCTCGGCGCGTCGTCGTCGGCGGCGAGTCGGCGCGCGGGGGGCGACGGCCGTGGAGTCCCTCTCCCACGACGAGTGACGACCCGTGAATATATCTCCTCTGACTAGACAGTGTGATTGCAAAACGCCACGTGGGTCGACACGGCCGTGTCGACCCTCTCCGACACGGCACCGCGCGACGCGCGTCGCGCCTCGCGCGCGACTCCTCGGTCGGCATGCAGGTGACGCTGGACGTACGAAAAGTGGACGCGGTGTTTTTCTTGTACTGCGCCACGCTCGTGTTCGCGATGCAGATCGGATTCACGCTCTTGGAGGTCGGCTCGGTGAGCATCAAAAACACAAAGAATGTCCTCATAA
>MPLT02083541.1_pt1 | contig 11256 bp, 5 predicted proteins | sample 1617391 | NCBI WGS metagenome assembly MPLT02 (sample SAMN05944800, study PRJNA350692) | marine metagenome | biome: marine; feature: ODZ; material: water; isolation source: 70 m water sample filtered on 0.2 um supor filter | place: Pacific Ocean | collected 2012-04-08 | depth 70m m
GCAGCGAGGACACCAAAACACGCTGGAAAACTACGCGTCGACGGTGGCGTGTGGGTTGGTGAGCGGTCTGGCGTATCCATCGGCGAGCGCGGCGTTGATGACGGTGTGGAGCGTCGGTCGGGTGATGTACGCGCGCGGGTACGCGGAGGGCGGCCCGAGCGGTCGAAGGACGGGCGCGATGGTGGCGCACGTCGGAGACGTGCCTCTGTTTTTCATGACGTTCGCGGCGGCGTGGAAATTAATGGCGTGAGTGTGTTTTCGGTGTAGTTTTACGCGTCGGCGGCGCTCGATGTAGCGGTTGTCGCGAGTACACTTTTTATGTTGTAACGTGCGTTACAACATTCTACTAGCATCCTTCGACGAGGACGGGCGCGTTCACGCCCTTCTCGCCTTGTGAAAATCGCTCGCGTTTTGTGAATCGTCGAACGTGCCTCCCATGCGCCCTCGATTGCTCCCGACGCTTCGCATCTTCGGATCGCGGCGCTCGAGCGCCATGAATGCTTCCGCGCGACAAATGTTCGCGAGCCAGAGTCGATCGGGCGGCGGCGGTCGCATCTCTCGCAAATTGATGGAGGTCCTGTGCGAATGTAACTGTTCGATGGTCGCGCCTGCGCGCGAACTGAGCATCTGTAACATACCGTCGACGCTCAGACCGCCCGCGCCCGTGTATTCGCCGACGAATCGAAGACGCGCCGTGCCCGGCGGCGCGCGCGCGGGAATCGGCGCGTCGTCTCCGTCCAACGCCGCGCGCGTCTCCTCGTCGTCCAGCACCTCGAGACTGATGAGTTGTTTACGAAGATTCACGCGACGCTTTTTCCCCTTTTTCGACGTCTTCGTGATCTCGAACGCGTCCATGGCCATCGTCTCGGCGACCCACTTTTTCCAATCCTCGACGCCGACGGCGCGCGCCTTCTCGCGTAACGCCGCCCGCTCGCGCGCCGCCTCCTCGGGATCGTCGAACGCATCGTCCTCGTCGTCGGAAGATTTTGACGAACCGTCGCTCGTCGTCGTCTTCTTTCCACCGCCTCGTTTATCTAATCCGCCCGGTCCGCCGTCGACGTCCCACACGGGCGCTGCGCCGCCGACCGCCGAGATTTCCGTCGCCGCGACGGCGCCCGGATACGCGACGTGCGCGATGAATTCCGCCGACGTCAACAGTTCCGACATCGATTCCGTCACCGTCTTATTCGCGTACGTCACCGGAATCTCCTCTGCGCTCTTAATCGTCATCCCCGCCGGTAACGCCGCCGAGAGTCTGCTCGCCACCTCGCTCGGATCTCTCGGTTCGACGAGAATAATCTCCAAGAGTTCGGCGCGGCTCGACGCGCCGAGCGGTAACGGCATCGCCGTGCTGATTCTCAATCTCGAACTGTACGGCGAGAGCGACGTAGACACCGGAAGCGCCGCGCGTCTCGCCGCGCGTTCAAGCAGGCGGAGCGTGTCGAGGTGTCCGATGAAGATTTCTTCGCCCTGTTTGGTGAAGACGAAGCGCAGGCGCTGCGTCTTTCGTCCGTCGGGATCGTGGTGACCGGCGAAGGACGGCACCGGGGGCGGAACGGCGACGATGTTTTCCCCGAAATCCCCGCCGCAGACGCCGCACTCGGTGCACACGCCGCTGTGCGAACAATCCGGCACGGTGATGCCCTCGAGCGCTTTTTGAAGATCTGTCTTGAGCCACGTCTTAGAGATACCCGTGTCGACGTGATCCCACGGAAGCGGCGCGTCCAGTCGCGCGTCGGCGGCGACGCCTCGATCGATGCGTCCCTTGCCGCCGCCGCCCTGCCCGCGATACCGCGCGTCGCCGAGCTTATCCATGACGTCCCACTCGCCGTCGACGACGGCGCGGTACTTCCATCCCACGCCGCTCTCCTCGACGGCGCGGTCGAACGCGCGAAACGCCTCGGCGGATCCGTCCCACCACGTGGCGCGGTGCGCGCCGAGCTCCCACGCGCGAAGCAACACCGGCGTCAACGAACGGTCGCCGCGCCCGAGGAAATCTTCCATGGCGGAGATGCGAACCGAGGTAAAGTTGGCCTTGACGCCCTTGACGCCTCGAAGCGCGTCGCGAAGGAGCTCGCCCTTGCGCTCGAATTCGGACGTCGACACGCTGTGCCACTGAAACGGCGTGTGCGGTTTCGGCGTAAAGTTGGAAATGGTGAGCGTCACGGTGAGTTCGTCTTTTTTCCGTCCCGTGGGTTTGGACACGGTGCGCACGAGCCAACCGACGGTTTCGGCGATGCCGAGAACGTCGGCGTCTTGTTCGCCCGGTAACCCAATCATAAAGTACAATTTGACGTTTCGCCATCCTCGGCGATAGGCGTTTTGTACGCCTCGAAGCAACTCCTCGTTCGTGAGTCCTTTGTTGATGATGTCGCGCAGACGCTGCGTGCCGGCCTCGGGCGCGAACGTCAGACCGACTTTCCCGCCGCCGCCGAGAATGTCGGCGATGGAATCGTCGAATCGATCGATGCGTTGCGACGGAAGACTCAGCGTGACGTTTTCATTTTTGAGCCTGTTTTTTATCTCCAATCCCACCGCGGGGAGCGCGAGGTAATCCGAACACGACAGCGATAACAGCGAGAATTCATTGTATCCTGTCTTTTGGATGCCCTCCTCGACGGCCTGGACAACGCGATCGGGATCGACGTCTCGCGCGGGACGCGTGAGCATGCCGGGTTGACAAAATCGACACCCGCGCGTGCACCCTCGACGAATCTCCACCGTCATGCGATCGTGCACCGTCTCGACGTACGGCACGAGGCCGATTTGTAACATCGGGTCCGGCATCGCGACGCGTCGCTTGGGGCGCGCGGGCACGCCCTCGCGCACGGGAAACACGGCGCCGCCCCATCCCGGCGGGGCGTCGTAAAATCTGGGCACGTAGACGCCCTCGACGTCGACGGCGAGACGATACAACGTCTCCTCCCGCGTCAGTTTCTCCCGTTTCGAGCGCTTGATGCTCTCCGCAATCTCCGGAAGAACGTCCTCGCCGTCCCCGAGGCACACGAAATCGAGAAACGCCGCGAACGGTTCGGGATTGGACGTCGCCGTCGGCCCGCCGGCGAAAACCATCGGCCAACTTCCATTCTCCTCCACGTTCCACGGTCGATCCGGCGCGTCGTCCCGCGCCTCCCACGTCAACGGAATTCTCGCCAGATGCATCATCTCTAATATATTAATCGCTCCCAATTCATACGCCACGCTCAATCCCACCGCGTCGAACTCGGCCAATCCGCGCTTGGACTCGACGGCGAACAGCGGCGCGTCCCTCGCCCGCATCAATTCAATCATATCATCCGCCGGAAGATACGCGCGATCACACATCGTCCCCGGCGTCTGATTCAACACCGTGTACAACACGACGTGCCCTAAATTCGACGCCCCGACCTCGTACGTCTCCGGATACGCCACGCAGAAACGCGCCTCGACGCCGTCGCGCGCGTCCCACGGCGCGCGAAACGCCCCCACCTCGTTCCCGAGGTACCTCGCCGGCGTTCGCACGCGAGCCCAGTCGAGCTTTGAAAATCCGAGCGCGTCGACGTCGTCCTCGGCGGCGTTCGCGCTCGCGCGGTGCGAGAGACGTCGCCGCGCGCGCGCGCGCCGCCGCGCGGTCGGTCGCGCGCGGGCGACTTCAGCGACGCTCGCGCGACGAGACGACGACGACATGGCGCGACGCCGCCGCCGCCGACGACGACGACGACGGAATTAATTTCGCGCCGTCGACGCCGACGCCGACGCCGACGCCGACGACGCGCGTCGTCCTCCGTCGCGTCGTCGTCGTCGCGCGCGCGTCGCGCCGAATGCGGCAGACATAAACCATACATCTACGAGTACTACATACTCGTATACACACCCACACTACGTATACAGCACCACATGTCCGAACCCACCACCCCGGTCATCCCTCGCGGGCATTCCCGGTCGGTCGAGCCGCAGACGCGCGCGCGTCGCGCCGTCCCGCGTCGCACGCGCACCATGCGTCGCACGGCGAATAACAATTCCTCCGTCACGGATCTCCACGGTGCGCGCGCGCGCTCTCTCTCTCTCTCTCTCTCTCGCGCGCGCGCGAAAAGGATCGATGATCGACGAGGGATGAATGAATGATTCGATTCCATGCGCGCGCGCGCGCGTTTCCGGAGACGCGCGCGCGTCGCGATCGACGCGCCTTTGTTTTCACGCGCGCGTTCGACTGACGATGAGACGCACGACGCGCGCGCGCATCGCGCGCCGTCGGTCGTTTTCGAACGCGCGCAGCCTTGGCGGACGCCGACGCCGACGACTCGGGACGGGGACGCGCGGCGTCGAGCGCGGATCTGAGCGGCGCGTCCGGTGCGAGCGAACAGAGACTCGAGCGCGTGTTCATCGTGAGTAATTCTTTACCGTTGAAAATGTGGGAGGATAAAAACGCGGGGAAGCCGTATGGACACGAGTACGCGTTCGCGCACGACGGCGACTCCATCTATCATCAGACGCGCGACGGGGCGCGCGCGAACGGGCAGTTTGAACAGACGCTCAACGTCGGACAGTTGCCGATGCAGGTGCCGGTGGAGATGCAAGAGGCGGTGGCGTGTGATTTAGAGGAGAGGTTCGAGTGCGTGCCGGTGTTTTTGCCGGATGAGTGCAAGGAGAATTTTTACAAGGGGTTTTGTAAAAAGTATCTGTGGCCGTTGATGCACTACGTGTTGCCGATGTCGCCGTTGGATTCGAGGTTTGAGAAACATCAGTGGTCGGCGTACATCGCGGCGAATAAACGGTTCGCGGATACTTTGATGGAGGTGGTGAGTAGTGACGATGATCAGGTGTGGGTGCACGATTATCATTTGATGTTGTTGCCGACGTTTATGCGGAAACGATTCAACGCCGTCAAGTGCGGGTTTTTTTTACACTGTCCGTTTCCTTCGAGTGAAATCTTTAAAACGGCGCCGTCGCGCGATTTAATTTTGCGAGGGGTGTTAAACGCCGATTTCGTCGGGTTTCACACGTTCGATTACGCGAGGCACTTTTTATCGTGTTGCACGCGCCTTCTCGGACTCAAGCACAGAATGGAACGCGGCGCGCTCATCATCGACAATTTCGGTCGGAACGTGTCGGTGAAGATTTGTCCGACGGGTGTGAAGACGTCGCGCCTTCGCGAAACGTTGGACGAGACCGTGTGCAAGGACAGACGAAAAGAGCTGCTCGTCGAGGTGGCAGGACGAAAGATTTTGCTCGGTCTCGACGATTTCGACGAGTTCAAGGGCATCGATCAGAAAATCGCCGCCTTTGAGCACATGCTCGAGGAGCACCCGGAAATCTCGGAACAAGTCGTGCTGTATCAGGTGTGTAACCCCCCGCGCGGGAGCAACAGAGACATCGACGATCTGTTGTCCACGGTCACCGAGATGGTGGAGCGAATCAACGCCAAGCACTCAAAGAATGGAAACGACGTCGTGAAATTTGAGGTGCGACCCGTGCCGCTGCACGAACGCATCGCGCTGTACTCGGTGGCGCACATCGCCGTCGTCACCGCCACGCGGGACGGCATGAATCTCGCGCCGTACGAGTACATCACGTGTAGACAAGGTCCGAACGATGAAGAACAGGGCACGGCGGATGGGTTTGCTCTGCCTCGTCAATCCGCGTTGATCATCTCCGAGTTTACGGGGTGTTCGCCGTCGCTCTCGGGCGCGCTTCGCGTCAATCCGTGGCACGTCGAAGACATCGCGGATACCATGTACAAGGCGCTCTCCATGAGCGGACACGAACACGAGGCGAGACACGAGAAGCACTGGAGATACGTCAGCGAACATCACGTCGGTTTCTGGGCGCAATCGTGTCTCGCCGAGTTGCAACGCGTCACGGAAAAGGCGCAGAGCAACAAGTGCTACGGTTTGGGTTTCGGTTTAAACTTTCGCGTCGTTCATCTCAGCTCGACGTTTCGAAAGTTGGACACCTCCGCCGTCGTCGCCGATTACCTCAAATCGTCACGTCGGAAAATTGTCGTCGATTACGACGGCACGCTCGTGCAGCTCGCGTCCTTCGCGCAACCGCCGACGGCGCACCTCTTGGCGCTTCTCACCACGCTCGTCGGCGACGACGCCAACGAGGTGTGCATCGTCTCGGGACGCGAGCGTAAAACCTTAGAAAAGTGGTTCGGTAATATTCCTGGTCTTTGTATGGTGGCTGAGCACGGATATTGGTTCCGTCGCGGCACGGACGTGGCGTGGAAGGAGCTCGCGCCGAGCGGCACCGACAACAGCGTCATCGAGTGGAAGGACACCGTGTTGCCCATATTGGAGCAATACGTCGAGGCCACCGACGGTTCCTTCATCCAAGCCAAAGAGAGTTCGTGCGTATGGCACTACCGCGACGCCGATCCCGATTTCGGCGCGTGGCAAGCCAAAGAACTCCTCGACCATCTCGAGAGCGTCTTACAGAGCGACCCCGTCGACGTCATCGCCGGCAACGGCAGCGTCGAGATCAAACCCAAGGGCGTTCACAAGGGCTTAGTCATCGACCAGCTCCTCGAAACGAACGATTCATCCTCCGTCGCCGATTTCGTCCTCGCCATCGGCGACGACCGCTCCGACGAGGACATGTTTGTCGCCGTCGCCGCGCGCGAGCGACAGCCCCTCTACGCCGGCGCGCGCGTCTACGCGTCCACCATCGGTCAAAAACCGAGCAAAGCTCCAGCCTATCTCGACGACACCGACGACGTCGTCGATCTCTTACAGACACTCGCGCAGTATAACGTGTGCCACAGGCACTAGCGGACGTCCGTCGGACGTCCCGGTTTTGTAACACTAGGTCTTCGGTCTCCATCCGCGCTGGATGTTCCCGCGCTCGACGACGATGCTGATGATGATGCATGATGCGTGATGACGGCCGCAGTCGTCGACGCATGCGACGCGCGATGCGCGCGACGATGTGCGTCCTCGCGCGTGTATCTCACGTTCGCGCGCCCGCGCCGTGCGTCGTCGCGTCTCGCGCGTGTGCGCGCCGAACGTCGTCGTCATCGTGGACGTCGACATCGGCATCATCGGCATCGTTTTCGACGCGTGTCGGTCGACGCGCGCGCGCGATGGACGATGACGCGCGTGAGACGACGACCGAGGATGGTACCGACGCGTCCGCGCGCGCGCTCGTTGACTCGTTGAAGAATCACGCGTTCGATGGGTCGACGTATACGCCGACGGGCGCGTTTCAACCGACGCGCGTCGACGACGCCAAGGCGCAAATCATGCGGTTTTTAGAGTATAAACCGCGCACTCGTCGAGAGTTGTACGATAAATTGGTTGATGATAAAGGGTACGATTCCACGGACGCGAATGAGGCGTTGGACGCGATACAGCGGTGCGGCGCGCAGAGCGACGCGGCGTACGCGGAGGCGTTCGCGAGGTACAAGTGGAGACAATCGAAGTGGTCGGCGTGGCGCGTGCGAGGGGCGTTGCGACAGAAAGGGGTGAGCGACGCGGATATAGACGTCGGGTTTGAGACCATCTTTGCCGCGAACGGGGCGATGAAGGTGAACCTGTACGAGGACGAGGAGGAAGACGAGGACGAGGACGAGGACGCGGATTTGGAACGCCTCCGCGCCAGAGAATTGTTACAGTCGGCGCGCGCGCAGTTTCATCGAAACAAGCGAGGCGATTTTCAAGCGAGAATAAACCGTCTCATCGCGTGGCTTCAGCGTCGTGGACACGGCGGGCAAGTCATCCGAGACATCGTGACGGTGATGAAGAGAGAACGAGACGAACGCTCCGAAGACGACGACGACGACTTCGCGCTTCGTTTCGAAGATTGAGTTGTAACGGTACATGAATTTATCGATAGGTTGACGCGACTCACGCCGGTCCAGTGCGCGACGCCTTGGCCGCCTGTAACAACCCTCCGAACGAGGATAACTCCAACGGCACGCCCGTGAGCGCCACGATTAATCCAAATCCGGCGAACATGTACGCGAACGTCCCGACGACGTTGACGCAAAACACCGTCATCGCGAACGCCCACCGCTTGTCCTGATTCGGCGCGTACCTTCGGAAAAATTCGACGATTTTATCCGTCCCCGGGGAGATGGCGACCGACAGCGCGAAACGCGCCGGGCGCAGAAAGTTTTGAATCATCCAGAGTCCAAAGTACGAACTCGCGAATGTCTTCATCGACAGCGAGTTCACTAGAGGACTCGCCCCCGTCGTCTTCACCGCCGTGTACGTCGCCAACATGAGCGACGTGACGTAGAAGACGTTACTGACGAAGCCGTAGGATAAGAGCGCGGCGGAACCGAGCGAGGCAATCTTCTTTTTGTCAATCTTCGCCGCGTTTCGCCACCACGCCTTGATTTTATCCAACGCGGACGCGTCGGACGCGTTCTCGGGCGCGTCATCGCTCGTCGCGGAGGACGAGGACGAGGAGGCGACGATGACGGTGGCGCCTCGCCCGCGTGCGAGCGCCGCGACGCGCGTGGGCGCGTGGGCGCGCGCGCGGGAGAGGATGGCGGTCGGTGCGGGGACACCGCGCGCGCGTCTCGCGCCGCGGCGCGAGACGACGGCGCGAGGCGCGAGGGACGCGCGAGGGACGACGGTGAACATGCCGTCGCGTCGCTCGCGCGCTCGGGGGAGGAGGCGCGGACGTCGACCGGCGAGGTGTGACGACGAGGACGGACGCGCGCGAGAGACGGCGAGACGGTTGGCGAACGGGATGCGTTTTTGTTTTTATGCGCTCAGATGAACTCTATCTCGACTCGGGAGAGCCACAGACGTAACTGTGATCCGTACTCGTTGCGAATCGTGATTTTGAGTCGCTCGGAGGGTCGCGGCGCGGGCTCGTCGAATCGCGCGCGCGACTCGACGAAACATCCTCGTCGCCACTTCGACGCGGCGGATTCGGACGCAAACTCGGCGGTGACCGGTGATTTTTCCCCGTCTCGCTCGTAATCGAAGACGAGGCGAGGGAGCGGTTGCGGCGACCGGTGTTTGGCGACCCACGCGCGCGCGGAGACGACGCGCGAGACGTTGGAAAACGCGCGCGCGGTGGTGAAAGAAACGCCGCCTCCCGGCGCGAAGGCGACGCGCGCGGCCATCGTGCCGTCGCTCAACGCGACCGTGGTTTGATTGACACCCCAACTCCAATCTTCCCATTGCGGGTTGAGACCGAAAATCGGATTGAAGACGACGCTGCGCGCGCGCGCGCCCTCCATCGACGACGGCGCGAACGGCGCGCACGCGGTCACGTTCGGCGCCGTCGGCGCGCCGCATGCCGCTCTCGCGCACGTCCGATCAACTTCAAAGCTTTCCACGAGGCACGGTAACGGTTCGTCCGGGTCGCGTCCGATGGTCAGATTGACGTCTCTTCGGCGAACTCTGGACGCCTCGTCGAAGCCGCAAAACAAGCCGCATTCGCCGGCGGCGCAGCAATCGCCGAACGCGCTCCAATTCCCGACGTGATCCGGGGCGGCGCATGATGTTTCGTTAAAGCCCACCAACGGTCTGAAACGTCTTTGCGTTCGTCTCGCGCTGAGCGTCGCCACGCGCTTCGCCGAGGAGACGGAGAAGACGCGCACGTCATCCGTGTCCAAATCTCTGTCAAAGTTTCCCTGTACGAACACGCCCTCGGGGTACTCGCGTCGCGCCCACGTCGCGCGCGCGCGAAACTTTTTCGCATCCTTCACGACGAACAGTGTGCGCCCCGGTCCCAACACCGTGCCGGGCCTGAGGCGATACCTCCACCCGGCGTCGAAATCGTCCAAAACGAGACGTCCACGGCGTACCCGTTGGGATTGCTCAATTTGACGTACGCCTCGTCCCCGTTCCTCTGCGCGTGGGAGACGTACACGCGAGCGTTTGAAGGCATGGAAGGAGGAATCATGTACGCGTACTCGTTGAACAGTTGGTCCCTTCGTTTCGGAACGACTTGAGACAGTAATTGCGCCACGCCCTGGTCGATTGCCCGCACAGCGCCCACCGACCACTTTTCGCTATCTCGAAGCGCGTCCTTACGAATCTTCTGCAGCGTCCTTCGAACGTACTCGTCGATGAACGACGTCGCCAGGATCTCGTCCATGAGCGTGCGCAGTCGGGTGAGATACATCTCCTTGGTGGGCCAATACGCGAGTAGGACGTCGATGAGCACGTTGTACGTCGATCTCGGATCTTGTTCCGGAGAGTTCGGATCCGCATAGAAGATGTCCTGCGGATGGTTCCGATCGCAATACAAGGGGCTGTTGAACTTTTCGCACGAGAGTATGCAATACGCCGTGCTGCTCGGCGAGCACTCGCTCGGTGAGCAGAGACCGGTGCCGTACCGTTTATCGCCGGGAAACGCGTCTTCGACGTCCCACGGCAGACGCGACCACTCCCCCGTCCAGTCTTTGTGCATGTAGTAATTCTTCGTGCATCGATCGGCGCCGAGTATGAGCGTCTGTGCCGCCATCTCGTTGATCAGCGCCGGTAGATTGAGCGTGTCATATAAGAGGTACGCGGACCCGTCGACGTTTTCGCGCACGCGTTCGATGTTTTGCGTGAGTTCCCATAAATCGTCCCAATTGTCGCCTTTCGACGCCTTGCGATAAATCTCGGGGCATCCGTCGCTCATCCACCGCGCGGGGTAATCGGGCGTCGCGTACGGACACGGAATGGACGGATTCCCGGCGCGTAGGTTCGAGTATTTCCAGTGTACGGCTTTATAGAGAGGGCCCTTGGGGTCCATACCGTTACGCTTCAGAAACGTACGGTCGACTTGCTCGACGAAATAAAAGAGCCCGTAGAACTCATTGTTCACTCGAACGTGAACGTACTTTGTGAGCGACGCGGCCACGCCCGCGCGTCTCAAAACGCGAAACGCCAGCGTCTCTCGCAGGTACGTCTCCTCGCCCGGTTCCTGAAACGCGCTGTGAAGATTAATCTCCTCAACGCGTCGCTCGCCCCGATCGAATCGAAACACCGACCCCTTAAAATCGAGCTTAAACTTGTGCTTGGGCCATTGCGCGGCGGATAACTCGACGCCGATGACGGCTTCTTTTCGATTACTGCCGCGCCGTCGCATCAATACGTTGTCGTAAAACTCGCCCTCAAAGTACACGCTCACGCGCTCGCCCTCGTCCGTCGTGATCTTCCAGTAATCCGGCGTGTGAATGTGCAACACCGGCAGCGACGTATCCACTCGTAAACCCTTCTCAAGCACCGTACCAAAGTACCTCGGCCCTTTCCCGTCGTCGCCCGCCCTCGGCGTCTCGTAATACGACGGCTCCGTCGTCGTCACCCTCCACCGCACGCGCTCACC
>MPLT02112278.1_pt1 | contig 11249 bp, 9 predicted proteins | sample 1617391 | NCBI WGS metagenome assembly MPLT02 (sample SAMN05944800, study PRJNA350692) | marine metagenome | biome: marine; feature: ODZ; material: water; isolation source: 70 m water sample filtered on 0.2 um supor filter | place: Pacific Ocean | collected 2012-04-08 | depth 70m m
TCCCCGGCACTCCACCTGGAACACCTCCAGGCACGGCCATCCCCGGCACTCCACCAGGAACACCTCCAGGCACGGCCATCCCCGGCACTCCACCAGGGATTGCCCCTGGCGTAGCTACTCCCGGAATGGTTCCGGGAACGCCTGGCACTGTTCCGGGAACGCCTGGCACTGTTCCGGGAACGCCGGCAGACAGCCACTGCGAAACACAAGCCGCTGCGACAGCAAAAATTAGCCGATTGGAAAAGACAGGCACTTTTTTCATCATGTTTAAATCTAGCACGTCATGTACCAAAGCGATAGTGGTAAACTGGGCGTTTTCCTCCTTCGCACAGCTTTAATTTGACCTAAATTGCCCCAAAAGTCTATGATTTTTACCTGAAAGAGGTTTCTGTCATGTTGTCAGTTCGCTTAAAAATCGCCTTTTTTTTCTCCATATTGGTTGTTTCGCCCGGATTACAGGCGGAAAATATCGACTTCGCACGCGATATTCAGCCCATTTTTGCAGAGCATTGCACCACCTGCCATGGGCCCGATGAACAAAAAGGAGGGCTGAATTTGACGAGGGAAAAATCGCTTCACGGCAAATTGAAGTCTGGCGAACCCGCCCTTGTACCCGGTAAACCCGATGACAGCGAACTCCTCTATCGCATTACAACACAGGGCACCGATGAACTAATGCCGCCGCCGAAGCACGGCGCTCGCCTGAAACCGACCGAGATTGCGCTTATTCGACAGTGGATTTTTGAAGGTGCCAAGTGGAGTCAACATTGGTCTTACCGTCCACTGAAGCAAATACCTCTTCCAAAGGTGCACGATTCAGCTTGGATTCAAAATGAAATCGACCACTTCGTCCTTGCCAAACTCGAGGAGCGACAGATTAAGCCTTCACCACGCGCCGATCGCAACGCGTTAATCAAACGTCTAAACTACGACCTCATTGGTCTCCCCCCTACTCCCAAGGAAGTCAGCGAATTTATTAACGACAAATCGCCGAAAGCCTATGACAGCCTTGTTGAACGCCTGCTCGCTTCACCTCATTTCGGTGAACGCTGGGGAAGGCACTGGCTTGACAAGGCACGCTACGCCGATAGCGATGGATACGAAAAAGACCGTCCACGAATGAATGCCTGGCGTTATCGTGATTGGGTCATCAACTCGATCAACGCCGACCTGCCCTTTGATCAATTTACCATCGAACAACTGGCCGGCGACCTTCTTCCGAACGCCACCGCCCTTCAAAAACTCGCCACCGCTTTCAATCGCCAAACTCTTACCAACACCGAAGGCGGCACGGACCGCGAGCAATGGCGCGTTGCCGCCGTGATGGATCGCGTGGAAACGCTCGGCTCAGTTTGGCTTGGCCTCACCGTCGGCTGCGCCCGCTGCCATAACCACAAATACGATCAACTCTCCCAAAAGGAGTACTACCAGCTCTTCGCCTATTTCAACAATGGCGATGAAAGCAACGCTAGCATACCGCGCTCGCGACAGGCGCTTGTTGATTTCGAAGACACCCGCAAAGCGCACGAAGCGAAGATTATCGCCCTGCAGGCCGAAATCACCAAGCACGACACCGCCCTTAAAAAACAATGGCCCGCCTTGGAAAAGGAACTCCAAGCCGATCTGGCCGACCGCCCAACCTCGACAGTGGCTTTTCACGCCATGGATTTTCTTTCCGCTCAAACCGAGCAAAACCCCAAAGTGAAATTCCAACTTCAGAATGACTCCTCACTGCTGGTGTTCGGCGACAATCCCGCCACTGCAGAATACAAACTCGAATTCAAAACCTCCCAACGCGAACTCACCGGCATCCGCCTGGAAGTGCTGCCCGATCCATCACTTGGAGGCAAAGGCCCCGGTCGGACCGAGCATGGGAATTTTGTGCTCAACGACATACGCGTCTATGCCAACACCGAACGCAAATTCACTGGCAAGCCACTCTCTCTCGGCAAGGCGGCAGCTACCTATGAGCAAAAAGGGTGGCCGTCCCAAAACGCGATTGATGGCAAAACCACCGGCGGCCGAACCGGATCCGGCTGGGCCATTGCCAATCAGTTCGGCAAACCGAATCAGCTCACGGTTACCTTCGCCAAACCGTTCAAGGCGGAGTCCGATATTTTTCTGCACATTGTACTCGATCAAAAATACGGCACCCAGCACACCATCGGCTGCTTCCGCCTCAGTGCTCGCACCGGACACGCCAGTGATGATCGCATCCCTGCAACCATCGCCAAGCTCCTCGCCAAACCTATCGGCCAACGTTCTGCACAGGATACACAATCTCTACTCGCCTACGCCCGCGGACTCGATCCGGAAGCCACGCGCCTGCAGACAGATTTAAAAAAACTCACCGATGGCGCCCCCAAACCGCCCGTGATGAGTGTGCGCGTTATTGCCCAACGCACCAATAGCCCGCGCACCACGCATATCCTGCATCGCGGCGAATTCAAGCAACCTCGCGACCAAGTAACCCCCGGCGTCTTCGCCACCTTGCCCGGTATCAAAAACCGTGCCCAAGGCGACAGGCTTGATCTTGCCCGTTGGTTGGTAGATGGCCAAAACCCCATCGTGCCACGTGTTACCGCCAACCACATCTGGAGCCAACTCTTTGGGGAAGGACTCGTGCGTACCATGAATGATTTTGGTACACGCGGTGATGCTCCTTCCCACACGGCCCTGCTCAACTGGTTGGCCGACGAATTCATCCAGCTGAAATGGAGCCGCAAAGAAATGATCCGGCTCATTACCCAGAGCGCCACCTATCAGCAATCTTCCCGCCATCGACCAAAGGTCGCCGAGAACGACCCCAATAACCAACTCCTCCACCGTCAAAACCGGTTCCGCGTACAGGCTGAAACCATCCGCGATCTTACCCTTGCTGCCAGCGGCCAACTTTCCCCAAAAATTGGTGGCCCCAGCGTCTTCCCGCCTTTACCGCCCGGTGTTGCCGAGTTGAGCTACGCCAATAATTTCAAATGGAAAACCAGTGCCGGCGAAGATCAATTCCGCCGCGGTATGTATACCTTTTTCAAACGCACTTCGCCGCACCCGAATCTCATTACGTTTGATTGCCCCGACAGCAACATCACATGTGTACAACGAAATATTTCCAACACCCCGCTCGCTGCCCTGACCACTCTGAATAACGCTATCTTCACCGACGCCGCCAAGGCCATGTCCAAGCGTCTTCTTTTCGAACGCACCGAGGACACCGCCCGCATACAGCTCGGCTTCCAGCTCTGCACCGCGCGGCAACCGACGCCCACCGAGATCGCCGCCTTTGCGGATCTCCTTGCCAAGGCCAAGACCTATTACGCCAACCACCAAGATACGGCGACCGCCTTTAACGGCAACCCTGAGGCCAGTGCGTGGGCCGTGGTAACACGTGTTTTCCTGAATCTCGACGAATTCATTACCCGCGAATAACTATGCACCCCGCCCAAGCTCAACTCCAACAAACCCGACGCGACTTCCTTGCCACCAGTGCCAGCGGGCTTGGTGGTGCTGCCTTGGCCTCCCTCCTGGTTGAGGACGGCTTGCTCGCCAATGAATTCGCCAATCCTCTCGAGCCGCGTAAACCGCACTTTGAACCCACCGCCAAGGCTTGCATCAATATTTTCATGGCCGGCGCACCCTCGCATTTGGATCTTTTTGACCCCAAACCAGAGCTGAACAAACGCAACGGCCAATCGCTCCCCAAGGAGATTCTCGACAAGGCACGGTTTGCATTCATCAAACCAGATACCGCCAAGCTCATGGGCTCCCAGCGAACCTTCAAGGCACACGGCCAGTCCGGCATGGAATTTAGTGATTTCCTACCTCACCTCGGTTCAGTCGCCGACGATCTGCTCATGATCCGCTCCATGCATTCCGATGAGTTCAACCACCACCCCGGACAGCTCCTGATGCAGTGTGGTGTGTCCCGTTTTGGGATGCCGACGGCCGGTTCTTGGATCAATTATGGTTTGGGTAGTGAATCCAAAAATCTCCCGGGCTACGTGGTGCTCACCGCCGGACGAGGTTCCAGCGGAGGAACGACTCTCTGGCAAAGCGGCTTTCTCCCCAGCACCTATGCCGGAGTATTATTTCGTAATAACGGCGAGGCAGTACTAAATCTTTCCAACCCCAAAGGCCTCCCGCCCGAGCTCCAACGCGCCGGGCTCGATACCTTGAACGCCGTCAATCAGGGGCGTTTCGAGAAAATACACGATCCCGAAATCGTTAGCCGCATTGCCAGCTACGAACTGGCCAGCCGCATGCAAACGGCCGCACCGGAACTGATTGATCTCTCCAAGGAAAAACCCGCCACGCTCAACGCTTACGGAGTGGATCGCCCCGATCCCGGCGGAGGCGGCCGCGGCAAGTTTGGGAACACCCACCAGGATTTTGCACGAAACTGCCTGCTCGCCCGACGCATGGTTGAGCGCGGCGTGCGCTACATCAACATCGTCTACGCCTCTTGGGATCACCACAGCAAGCTGGATGGGGAGTTGAAATATAATTCCAGCGTGGTCGATCAACCCATCGCCGCGCTGATTCGCGACCTCAAGGAACGCGGGCTGCTCGACAGCACCCTCGTACAATGGTCCTCGGAATTCGGCCGCACGCCGCTCGGAGAAAATCGAGGAGGCAACAAGAATGCCACCGGCCGCGATCATCATCCGTTTTGTTTTTCCATGGTCATGGCCGGTGGGGGACTGAAAGGCGGTCAAGTATACGGCAAAACCGACGAAATCGGCTGGAGCATCGAGGAAAACCCCGTGCACCCAAATGATCTTCAAGCCACCCTCCTCCATTGCTTTGGCCTGAACCACAAGAAGCTCACTTACCGCTTTCAAGGCCGCGATTTTCGCCTCACGGATGTCGCCGGCCGAGTGATGAAAGACTGGATCAGCTAATGGATGTTTTTCTCAACGGCGAATGGATGCCTGAGAAACAGGCAACAGTATCGGCCTTCGACCGCGGCTTCCTTTATGGCGATGGCGTGTTTGAAACCGTTCGCGTTTATCAAGGCCACGCCTTTCTTCTCGGACGCCATCTCGGCCGACTGGCGCATGGCCTGAGCGGGCTGCACATCGAGGATCCTTATTCCTTTGACGAATGGACAGCCCATTGCCGTGAATTAATCGCACGCAACAAGGTCTCCGATGGAATCCTCCGCCTTCACATCACACGCGGCACGGGCAAGCGCGGTTACAGTTCCATGGGCAGCGGTGCGCCAACTGTGCTCATTTCCTTGCATGACGCCCCACCCGTGGCTGATCCGAAAACATTCGTACACATTATTACCGCAACTGGAATCCTCAGTGACCACGACCCTCTTTCCACGTTCAAGACCGCTAACAAACTGGTCAATATCATTGCCATGCGGGAAGCTGAACAGGCCGAGGTCCACGATGCGCTACTATTGAACCGCAACGGTCACGCAACCGAGACCGCTGCCAGTAACATTTTTGCCGTAGCGGAAAATGTCCTATTAACACCGCCTCTTGCCAGCGGCTGCCTTGGCGGTATAACCCGCGGATTTATCTTAGAGCTAGCCGCCGGCATCGGCATTCGCACTGCTCAGTCTGATCTGCCTCACGAGGAACTCTTGTTGGCCGATGGATTATTCCTCACCAATAGCGTCAGAGAAATCCAACCAATCGGCACCTTGGATGGCCATGAAATCAACCAATCCCCGCTCACCTTAAAACTTCAAGAGGCCTACCGCGAAAGTGTCCAAGCCGCCCTTTGATCATGAGTATCCCCCAAGAAATTCAAAAAATATTGGACACCCCTACTCTGGCATCCCTCGGCCCCGAACGCAGAACCGGGGTCCTCAACCTCGACCAATGCCGTGCCACCCTAGACACACTTGACCTTGCCCCCAACCAACAAACCCTGGTCCACAGTGCCTTGCTCCTTTGGCACGATCACTTGGACGCCTCGCATGATCTTTCACAGAATATTAACTCAAACGACGGCAGCTTCCTGCATGGCATTATGCATCGCCGCGAGCCCGATTATTCAAACGCCAAATACTGGTTTACACGAGCCGGTCAGCACGAAGCCTATGACTCAATCAACACTCGGGCCGCTCTGGCGCTGAAAGACACCTCACTGACTCACCTCGCAACAGAAAAATGGGATCCTTTTGCGTACGTGGATGCCGTCAGTGAAGCCTCACCGGGCACGCCGGAATATGAGGTCCTGCAAAAACTGCAGCGGATAGAATTGGAGGTATTGCTCGAGCGGTTCTGCCGTTAACCCGCCGCCGCCTTTAGAGCCTCAACCATGCCATCGATGGAGTGCGGCTGCGCCTCCACTGCCGGCTCGACGCCCAACTTCTTCAGTGCCTTGGTGGTTTCCGGCCCAATGCTAAGGACACTCGTCCCGTGCTTTTCCAAAGTCGCCACCAAACCAAACCGTGCATCAAAATGTTCTACAGTGGAACTGCTGGTGAACGTAATCCAGTCGGCTCCCTCCTTCTCTAACCTAGCCACGGCGCCATTGCGGTCATCGGTTTCCGGCACGGTTTGATAAACGGGAATGTCATCCACGATCGCTCCGAGTGATTCCAGTTCGCGCGGCAATTCCGGGTTCGCCACTTGCGCACGGAACAAGGCCACGTTTTCGTTTTCAACCGAATATTCCTCGCTATCACGAAATGCCGCAGCCACCCCTTCGGCCGTATAACAATCGGGCATCAAATCAATCTTGAGATGCAACGCCTTAAGTTTGGCGGCCGTTGCCGGCCCCACAGCCGCAATCCGGCATCCCCCTAAATCGCGCAGATCATCAAAGCCCTTAAAGAAATAATTAAAAAAACAATCCACTCCATTCGGGCTGGTGAATACAAGCCATTGATAGGAACCCAGCCCTAGCAAGCCATCACGCAACGCTTCACGGTCTTCAGGCTCCGCGATTTTAATGGTGGGAATCTCCAGGACATCCGCCCCCAACTCAGACAAGCGTGCCCCCAAGGCGCTGGCTTGCGTGCGAGTGCGAGTCACCACAACCCGCCGACCAAACAACGGCCGGCGTTCAAACCAACTGAGCTGCTCCCGCAAATCAACCACCCCACCGACAATGGTGACAGCCGGCGCTTTAAACCCTTTTTGTTCAACAAGATCGGCAATCGTCCCAAGCGTTCCAGTTAAGGTTTCCTGCCGGCAAGTCGTTCCCCAACGCACCATTCCCACGGGCGTTTCAGCATCGAGACCGTTTTCCATCAATCGCTCTGCAATGCCGCGAATCCGCTCAACCCCCATAAGGATGACCTTGGTCCCATCACTTTCCGCGAGCTGCTTCCAATTAATGGAGCTTACGTCACCTTTTTCAGGACGCTCATGCCCAGTGATCACCGTGTAACTAGAACAATGATCCCGATGCGTTACAGGTATCCCCGCATAAGCCGGCGCGGCCACCGTGGAAGAAATGCCGGGAACAATCTCAAACGGCACCCCGGCCTCAGTCAACTCCTCCGCCTCTTCGCCACCGCGGCCAAATACAAACGGATCTCCGCCCTTCAATCGCACCACTGTTTTCCCTTCGCACGCCTTTTGCACCAACAACTGGTTCAATTCATCCTGAGGAATTGCATGATCTGCGGCACGTTTGCCGGCATAAATTATCTCCGCAGATTCCGGAGCCAGTTTTAAAAGAGAAGGATTACAGAGCGCGTCATAAGCCAGCACATCAGCGCGGCCTATCAGGTCCGCCCCCCGCCGAGTCAGCAACCCCGGATCACCGGGCCCGGCGCCCACCAAATATACTATTCCTGTATTGCTCATTACTTCGCCTTTTTTAACACACCCACTGAACTTGTGTGCAAATGAAAAAACCGGACTCAATTTGAGTCCGGTTTAATAAAAACTGGCGGCAACCTACTCTCGCGAAAGCTATACAATCGCTACCATCGGCAATGAAGCGTTTGACGGCCGAGTTCGGGATGGGATCGGGTCGGGCCACTTCTTTATAGCCACCATAAAATTTCAATGGATCAGCGGTGATCATGGCGAGCCATGATTCCCTGAAAACCTTGCATGAACTTGTGTCTTAACCTGCGAACGTTTGCCGGCTTTATTTGAGTTTAACCCTTTCGGGTTAAGATAAGCCGGTCGGACATTAGTACCAGTCAGCTAAACGCATTGCTGCGCTTACACCTCTGGCCTATCAACCTGGTAGTCTTCCAGGAGCCTGATGGGGAAACCTTATCTTGGGATGAGCTTGGCGCTTAGATGCTTTCAGCGCTTATCTCTTCCGCACTTAGCTACGCAGCGCTGCCGTTGCTACGACAACTGCCACACCAGAGGTGCGTCAATTCCGGTCCTCTCGTACTAGGAAGTGAACCCCTCAAGTTTCCTACGCCCACGGTGGATAAGGACCGAACTGTCTCACGACGTTCTGAACCCAGCTCGCGTGCCACTTTAATCGGCGAACAGCCGAACCCTTGGGACCTTCTCCAGCCCCAGGATGTGACGAGCCGACATCGAGGTGCCAAACCGCGCCGTCGATATGAACTCTTGGGCGCGATAAGCCTGTTATCCCTAGCGTACCTTTTGTCCGATGAGCGACAGCAATTCCATTTTCTACTGCCGGATCACTTAGGCCTACTTTCGTACCTGCTCGACCTGTCGGTCTTACAGTTAAGCACTCTTCTACCTATACGCTCGACGCATGGTTTCTAACCATGCTGAGAGTACCTTCGCGCTCCTCCGTTACTTTTTGGGAGGAAACCGCCCCAGTCAAACTGACCCGCAAGCACTGTCCCTCGCCTGGCTAACAGGAATCGAGGTTAGAATCCTAGAAAATAAAGGGTGGTTTTTCACTTGGCGACTCCACGAATCCTGACGAACTCGTCTCACAGTCTCCCACCTATTACTACACATCACAGTCCAGAACCCAATACCAGCTTACAGTAAAGGTGCATAGGGTCTTTCCGTCCTACCGCGGGTAGGCGGCATCTTCACCGCCATTACAACTTCGCCGAGATCCTCTTTGAGACAGTTGACCGGTCGTTACACGATTCGTGCAGGTCGGAACTTACCCGACAAGGAATTTCGCTACCTTAGGACCGTTATAGTTACGGCCGACATTCACCGGGACTTAGGTGCCCTGCGTAAACAGAACATCCTTGATCTTTCGGCATTGGTCACGTGTCACTCCCTATACGTAGACTTAACATCTTAGCAGAGAGCTGTGTTTTTGGTAAACAGTCGCCAGTCACCCTTTACTGTGGCCACCCGAAGATGGCACCCCTTCTTCCGAAGTTACGGGGCTAATTTGCAGAGTTCCTTAAAGAGGTTTCTCTCGCGCGCCTTGGTACATTTACACCCTCCTACCTGTGGCGGTTTACGGTACGGGCGACAGGCATAGAGTGTGCATGAGCTTTTCTAGGCAGAAACTTCCAATGCTGGCTTCGCCACGTGGACTAAGCCTTTTCCATTGCGTAATGTATACATTTTTCATTTCCGCGCACTCATACACTAATTGCCTGCCGGTCAGGATTATTAACCTTATATCCATCGATTACGCCTTACGGCCTCACCTTAGGACCCGACTAACCCCAAGCCGACGAACGTGGCTATGGGAAACCTTGGGTTTACGGCGAACAGGATTCTCACCTGTTTTATCGCTACTCATGTCTGCATCCTCACTCGTCTACGCTCCACTGTCCCTTACAGTTCAGCTTCAGCGCATAGACGACGCTCTCCTACCACGCATATTACACGAATGTAATACGCATCCGCGGCTTCGGTACTGGATTTAATCGCCAATCATTTTCGGCGCAGAATCGCTCGATGAGTCAGCTGTTACGCTATGTTTAAATGGTGGCTGCTTCTAAGCCAACATCCTCACTGTCTATGCAATTCCACATCCTTTCCACTTAATCCAGTTTAGGCACCTTAGCCGGCGATCTGGGTTGTTTCCCTTTCGACCATGAATGTTATCACCCATAGTCTGACTGCCAGTACGGAGTTCGAGTATTCGGAGTTTGATTGGTTTTGGTACCCGGGTATGGGCCCTAAGCCATTCAGTGCTCTACCCCTCGAATCCTTGCCTGACGCTAGCCCTAAAGCTATTTCGGAGAGAACCAGCTATCACGGGGTTTGATTAGCCTTTCACTCCCAGCCACAGCTCATCCGAGCACTTTTCAACGTACACCGGTTCGGTCCTCCACTTAGTGTTACCTAAGCTTCAACCTGGCCATGGCTAGATCACCTCCGCTTCGGGTCTATTGCTCGCGACTAATTCGCGCTTGTCACACTCGCTTTCGCTTCGCCTCCGGACCAAAAGCCCTTAGGCTTGCCACGAACAATAACTCGCAGACTCATTATGCAAAAGGCACGCCGTCACCATCCGAAGATGGCTCCGACACCTTGTAGGCACGTGGTTTCAGGTACTTTTCACTCCCCTTTCGGGGTGCTTTTCGCCTTTCCCTCACGGTACTAGTTCACTATCGGTTGCTAGGTAGTATTTAGACTTACGCCATGGTTGGCGCGTGTTCACACAGGGTTCCACTTATCCCGTGCTACTCTGGAAACACTAGGATTACCGCTCCGCCGTATACAGGGCTATCACCTTCTTTGGCCACGCTTTCCAGCAGTGTTAATCTTTGGATTGGATCTCCATATCGTGTCCCGAACCCCACACCAGCAAGCTGGGTGGTTTGGTCTGTTCCGCTTTCGCTCGCCACTACTGACGGAATCGCATTCGCTTTCTTTTCCTCTGCTTACTGAGATGTTTCACTTCAGCAGGTATCGCTCGTTTAACCTTACGGCCCTGGCTATGAATTCACCAGGGTGTGACTGGGTTTAAGGCCCAGCCGGGTTTCCCCATTCGGAAATCCTTGGGTATAATGACTGCTTCCGTCTTCCCAAGGCTTATCGCAGGTAACCACGTCCTTCATCGCCTCCTAGCACCAAGGCATTCACCTCGTGCCCTTAGTAGCTTATCAAATATTAATGTATCACCAATAAATTGTACTTATTGGCGCCGACAAAGTTGCATGATAATTATCACTTATCCATGCAAGGATTTCAAAGAACCATGGCGCAATCAACTCAATGATAAACCGCGCCAAAAGTCATTACAGTTTCGGATGGTGGGCCTGACAGGACTCGAACCTGTGACCCCGCGCTTATCAAGCGCGTGCTCTAACCAGCTGAGCTACAAGCCCTAAAATGGTGGAGCCTAGGAGGATCGAACTCCTGACCTCCTGAATGCAAATCAGGCGCTCTCCCAGCTGAGCTAAGGCCCCAAAA
>MPLT02055725.1_pt1 | contig 11229 bp, 9 predicted proteins | sample 1617391 | NCBI WGS metagenome assembly MPLT02 (sample SAMN05944800, study PRJNA350692) | marine metagenome | biome: marine; feature: ODZ; material: water; isolation source: 70 m water sample filtered on 0.2 um supor filter | place: Pacific Ocean | collected 2012-04-08 | depth 70m m
AAAATTGTTTCCGCTGAATTATAATCACCGGAATTTACAATTTCTTGCGAAATTGCGATTTTATTTAAACTGAGAGCAGTCGGCGACATTTTTTGCTTAGTGTTGTGTCTCATTTTGTGTTCTCCAGTCTTCGTAACTCATCCCTGCCAGAATGGCTTTGCTTTTACGGTGCGAGGTCACAATTTGTCCAGTCGTAAAATAGCTGATAATGAAACCTGGTACTGCATAAACTAAACTACCGATTATCATAGGCCAACCAAGTTCGATTAGTAAGAAACGTGTCCCGACAACAATCATCTCCCATGTTCCTTCTGTTGAAGAAATGTGACTGAGATTGTCTCTAAAAAGATCATAAGAAAGTCCGTTTTGTGTTTCAAGCAACCAATAACCAGTTATTAAAAACAAGTAATAAAGTGGCACCATCGTGAGAGGATTTGAAATCCAGACCATTGCCACACTAACCGGCAAACTAAAATGCCTTCTGAAAATATAACGGTAAATACTCCAAACTAGGGCTGCTAGGTACATCTGTACACCAACGGTTGGTGTCAACCCCAAAAATAAACCAACCGCGACTCCCAAGCTGACTTCTGGAACTGGAGCATTTGAATGAAGAACCGGATTAATTAATTTATCTTTGATGATTTTTTCAATCTTTTCCTTCATTCTTTACCACGTACCCTGATTTTTCATTGAAGCCCAAGGCTCTTGGATTGGCAGAGGTTCTCCTATCTGAAGTAGCTCTACTGATATTTGGTCAGGACTTCGAACAAAGGCCATTTTACCATCCTTAGGGGGACGTAAAATAGTGACCCCATTATTTTGTAACTTCTCACAAAATTTATAAATATTCTCAACTCCATATGCAATATGTCCAAAATTTTCACCGTTGCTGTAAGGCTCATTCTGTTTCCAGTTATAAGTCAATTCCAACGGGGGGTCATCTTCAGTTGCTGCCAGAAAGATCAGCGTGAATTCACCTTCCGGAACTTCCTTGCGTCTAACCTCCGTCATTCCAAGTTTATTGATAAAAAAATCAAGTGCACGTTCAAGGTTTTGAACACGTATCATAGTATGTAAATATTTCATTTTTCCCTAAATTTGATTTTAATGAGTATCTCAAAAAACACTTCCCTTCGCTGATTTGATGGGTATTTTGAACTTATATGCTGTTTTGATTCCTCTCACCCGACTTTGCTAACAAAACTTTTGAAATTACGTCACGGTTTTTTTAACTGGTATTAACAGAGTTAATTTTTGGTTCAACTAGTGGCGTCTATCGATAAATTTCAGAATTTTCACCTTCAAAGTCAGATTTCCTTTTTAACAGCTAGTGTTTAATGTAACGATCAACTTGAATTACTAATATTTTGGTTACAAGTAGCATCTCAACTATATTAAATCTTATTGATTCTGAAAGGCACTATACGAAAAACGATTTTTGCATTTATCAAGAAGATATGTCAGACTTAAAAGAGAAACTCATATGATGTTTGTGTCGCTTCCACTAATAAATTCCACTCCTGCAGAGATCGGAATTTAAAGATATTTTTGAAGTATCATCATCACACGGAGTTACTATTTTCTAAAAAAGCATTTAACAAGCAGCATTTAATCATCCCAATCTTTTACAAGAGAGTCAATAAATGAAATTTAGTTATCCCGGTCTTAGCGATCAGGAAGTTTCTGAATCACGTCAAACTAACGGCGCGAATGAATTGACAAACCAGGAATCGGAAGGTTTTTTTGCAAAGTTGCGTGCCAACTTAAAAGATCCGATCATAGTCATTTTATTGGTTGCGCTAGTGGTGACAGTTTCTTTGGCAGCCTTGGGATTTGCTCCTTGGTATGAAGGTCTTGGAATCGCGATTGCTGTGGTAGCTGCAACACTGATTGCAACCTGGTCTGAATACAGCAACGAGAATGAATTTCAACGTTTACTTGAGGAAGCATCAATAGTCAAAGTAAAAGTTTATCGAAACAAAACTCTCACAGAAATATTTATCGATGATTTAGTTGTTAATGACTTGGTACTTTTACAGCCAGGAGATACTGTGCCCGCAGATGGTTTTTTGCTTGCGGGAGAGCTCGAGCTGAATGAATCAGCACTTACGGGTGAATCTAGAACTGTAAAGAAAATTGCTTCTAAAGATGAAAAAAACGCTGCTGAAGAAGAAAAATCCGAAATGTCACGAGCTGCGCATGTAGAAGATGGAGAAGCAGTTATGAAGGTTTTGAAGGTAGGAGACAAAACCAAGTATGGTGAAACACTTAAAGAGTTAACTTCTGCTGAAACGCGTCCCTCTCCTCTACAGGAAAAATTGGCGTATCTCGGTCAGCAAATCAGTCGCTTTGGATACATTGGTGCTATCCTGATTGCGCTTTCATTCATGTTTAATCATATTTTTCTTGAAGCAGGTGGTTGGGAAATATATTTCAACAATCCTACAGGAGAAATAATTTATCACGTGGTGACAGCGATTATTTTAGCCATAATCATCATTGTAGTAGCTGTCCCTGAAGGACTGCCCATGATGATTGCGGTCGTTCTCTCAATGAATATGCGCAAACTTCTAAACGCAAAAGTTCTTGTTCGCAAACTGCTCGGAATCGAAACTTCGGGAAGTTTAACAGTTCTTTTTACCGACAAAACTGGCACTCTGACTCAAGGTAAATTAACCGTTTCAGAATTTCTTGGAGGCAACGGTGAGCATTTCACTTCTTTCAAAGGAATTCCCGAAATTTTGCGTGATACTGTGTCTTTTGCCATACGAAACAACACCCCGGCTTCGATTGATGCCGGAGATCCGGAAAATCCAAAAATTGTTGGAGCTAATCCGACAGGATATGCTTTATTGCGTTTCCTTGGAGCAGATGTAGCCAAGCAGGATGATGTAAAATTAAAGATAAATATACCTTTTAACAGTGCCAATAAATTTTCTGCGAGCCAGGTTGAAGGTTCTCAAAATTTGACCCTCGTAAAAGGTGCTGCTGAAATAGTTCTTGCCGGTTGCACACATTATTTGGATGTGAACGGGAACAAAGTAAAGTTTGAATCGGGGGAAATCTTAGCTGAAATGGAGGGTCTTTCTGAACGCGCGATGCGTCTCATAGGTCTGGCTGTTTCAGAACAGGATTTGGGGCAGGTAAATGAGCTTCCCGAACAAATGACTCTGGTCGGAGTTTTTGGATTGCGTGATGAAATGAGAGATGAGTCTAAGCCAGCAGTAAAAACCGCAATTAAGGCCGGAATTCAGGTAGTGATGATAACAGGTGATGCTAAAGATACTGCACAAGCGATTGCTAAAGAAGTCGGCATACTTGAAAAAGAGAATGTGCTCGTATTGACTTCCAGCGAACTTGGTAAAATGTCGGACGATGAAATAAAAAAAGTTCTTCCAGAATTACGGGTTGTTGCACGTGCACTTCCTACTGATAAAAGCCGTTTGGTAAAACTGGCTAAATCATTGGATTGGGTGGTTGGCATGACCGGAGATGGAGTAAATGACGCTCCTGCAGTAAAAAACGCGGATGTTGGTTTCTCGATGGGAAATGGTACAGATATGACAAAGGAATCTAGTGACATTGTCATTCTAGACAATAATTTTATCTCGCTGACAAATGCGGTGCGATATGGTCGAACTCTCTTAAAGTCAATTAGAAAATTTTTAATCTTCCAGTTGACTGTCAATGTTGCGGCTATTTTGGTAGCGTTCCTAGGACCGTTTTTTGGTACCAATTTACCGTTGACTATGACTCAACTTTTATGGGTCAATATTGTCATGGACACACTGGCAGCGTTTGCTTTTTCGGGAGAACCGGCACTACAGCGCTATATGTACGAAGAACCGATCCCAAAAGGCGACTCACTCATCACTGGTGATATGTGGTCTGCAATATTGATTGACGGAATTTACATGGCATTCCTCAGTTTGTTTTTTCTTACCTCCGATTTTGTTTCCGAATTATTTGTCTGTGACGAGATTCGTTGTTCTGATCCAGAGGTAAACCTTGTATTATTGACAGCATTCTTCGGCTTCTTTGTGTTTATTAATAATTTTAATAAGTTTAATGCCCGTACAGAAGGACTAAATTTATTTGAGCACATTACGGAAAACAGAAGTTTCATAATGGTGGTTGTCTTAATTTTCTTCCTGCAAGGAACCTTTACTTATATAGGTGGTGAAGTTTTGCGTACTATCGGTTTGACTTTTGAAGAATGGGTTTATGTCTTAGTCTTTGCCGTCACAATAATTCCACTTGACCTCTTACGCAAGTTCCTGCGAAACACCTTTGTAGGAAACCCTGTGGCATAGAAGAAACAACCATAAAAAGTATTTTGCAAACAGTTTTTTAAAAAAATTACTATTTTCGACAGAATCATAATTGCTGCAGACCTACATTTTAATTGTGATTGACGTTGAAAGAAAAATCATGACGTGAAACATGGAGGTGAAAATGAGAGAATTAGCAGAAGGAACTTGTATCCCCTGTAGAGGAGGTGTCCCTCCTTTGAAGGGTAATGAATTGGAGGCATTTCAGGAAAAATTAGGAAACGACTGGGAAATAATTAACAAACACCACTTAGAAAAAGAATTTTTGTTTGACGACTTTAAAAAAGCTTTAGATTTTACAATTAAAGTTGGTGAACTTGCTGAAAATCAAAATCATCATCCAGACATTTATTTAGCGTGGGGTAAGGTGAGATTGACTATCTGGACACATAAAATTGATGGATTGACAGAAAGTGATTTTATTTTTGCAGCAAAAGCTGATCAAGAACTTTGAGACTAAATTGTGATTTAAAATCTATGCCTAGGAATAATTCTGATTTAAATCTGGAAGAAATAGAAAGGTTCACAATCAATCATTATGAGGAAAATGCTGAATCGTTTCGAACTGGTACTAAGGATCATGATGTCAGTCAAAATATAGCAGCATTTCTAGACGCTCTTCCCAAAGAAAAATCTCTTGATATCCTTGATCTTGGTTGTGGTCCGGGACGTGATCTGGTTGTATTCAAATCTTTAGGACACAATCCAACTGGTTTGGATGGCTGTAGAGAATTTTGTGAAATGGCTCGGGAGCAAAGTGACTGCCTAACTCTAAATCAACAATTTCTAACGCTTGAACTTGAAGAGAAAAGTTACGATGGTATTTATGCAAATGCTTCGTTGTTTCATGTACCAAGTCAGGAACTGTCTAGAGTTTTGGGGCAATTACATTCTGCTTTAAAAGACGACGGAATTTTATTTACTTCTAATCCAAGAGGAAACGTAGAGGGTTGGCAGGGTAAGCGTTATGGACATTATATGGAATTTGAATCAAGTAAAATATTTCTCGAACGTTCAGGTTTCAATATCATAGAGCATTATTATCGTCCTAAGGGAAAACCTAGAGAAGAGCAACCGTGGTTGGCTATTGTGAGCCGCTGTAAGAAATCCTAACGATATTTACGTATTGAAGCTATTATAATTTTTCTTTTAAGGTTCATTTCCTCTCTCGAAAACCTTCGTCTTAGTTGAAAATATTTTTCATTTGCAACAATTTCTTTGTGATATAGATTTTCTCAATGAACATGAGAGCTAAGAGTTTTAAACTTGCTATCAAGTCGTCATATTAACAAAGAAAGAATATTTATTCGGATTGAAGAAATATATAATCAATAAGCTTTTCTATCTTCAGGCTTGATGCTGTCATTCAATCTCAATTATTAGGACAGTCTGGGAAATTGATCTTTACAAAGTAGTGATTCTTGTTCTCTGTGGAAGAAGAGAGGGGTGATTTTATCGGTTCAAAAAAGTTAAAAAAGATGAGAGTTTTTTTGTGGAGCAGATTTTTTTTGTGTTGTTGTGACTTTCATGAACTGACTATGGTCATTCCTCCGGCTCCAATCAATAAACCACCCCCAATCTGCTTGGTCCACTGCTGAATACCAGGCAACCGTAATTGTGTTCCCGCATAACTAGCAAGCAGGGCATAGGAGATCACTATCATAATTGCCAGAATAAAAAATATTGTACCAAGCATGAATGCTTGAGGTGCAAAAGGTTTTTCTTCTTCTATAAACTGGGGCATAAAAGCCAGAAAAAAGACAATGCTTTTTGGATTCAGTGCTGTAGTTACATAAGCGTTTCTAAATATTTCACGGAAATCCTGTTGTTTATCTTTTTCAGAAATTTCAATTTCGTCATTACAACTCAGCCACATTTTAATTCCCAACCAAAATAGATAAGCTGCACCAAGCCATTTGAGAAGATAAAACGCTGCTGCCACTGATTCCAACAATAAACCTACTCCTAAAAAAGAAAGGATCATAGCGGTCAAGTCTCCAAGTCCCACCCCCACAACTAAAGCCATAACAGCGGATCTTCCTTTTGAAAGAGAATAACTGATCACCAAAAGCAGGGTTGGTCCAGGAATCAGCAAAAATGTTGTAGTAATGAATGTATAGGTTAACCAGGTTTCGAAAGGCATATTTTTTCTTTTAGGGCTAACCGCAACTTTTGAGAAGTAAGAAAGGATTGTTTTTGATAAGTTTTTCTGAAAAGGGGTTAGATGATGAATCTGTTCAATCTAAGGTTAGTTGAGTTTTATAAAGATTACCAAGAAGGTGGAATATGGTTTCCAGCCCTATGTAATGTTATGCCCGTAATTTTAAATTTTCTGGATCACATGGAGATTCCGGGATCACACGAGCAGAACAGCGTTCACCAAGTATCTCAATTTCTAACTCGGTTCCAAGATCTCCGCTTCCACTCTTGACATAGGCTAGCGCTAGGCTCTTTCCTACACTGTGTCCATAACATCCGGAGGTAGCGCGGCCTACCATTTCTCCATTCCGGAAAATAGGTTCGCTGCCAAGTGCATCCGCATCTGTGACTTCAATTTCCAGGGTGACAAATTCCTGAGGAACTCCTGTTTCTTTTTGTAAAAGCAGAGCTTCTTTACCAACAAATTCATCTTTTTTGAGGCGCACAAATCGGCTAAGTCCGGCTTCCAGGATAGAATATTCCCGAGTCAAATCAGAACCCCACATGCGGTATGATTTCTCAAGTCGCATTGATTCCATTGCGTACATTCCAAAATGCCGCAAACCAAACTCATCTCCGGCCTCAACAATTGAATCAAATAAACGAACTTGTTGATTGATTGGATGGTGTAATTCCCAACCAAGTTCCCCTACAAAGTTGACACGTAAAGCCAGTAAAGAAACTCCGGCAACAGTAATTCGTTGGGAGGTGAGCCACGGGAATCCATCATTACTTAGGTCTGCATCCGTAATTTTTGAAAGGAGATCACGCGAGCGTGGACCGCATACCACTAAAGTTCCATGTTCGAGTGTAATATTTTTTAGACTTACGCTACCGTCTCGCGGTAGTGTGCGAAGTAAAACATCGTGGTCATGTCTTTCAGCAGCACCTGAACTGACAGCAAAAAATTTTTCACCGTCACGTGTGATCGTGAATTCAGATTCAACTCCTCCGGAAGCTGTGAGTGCATGGCCTAATACTGTGCCACCTTCTGAAGTGGGCAGGCGGTTAGCAATCATCTTATTTAGATAATCTTCGGCCCCAGGACCTGAAATTTCATGTTTCGTGAAGGAAGTTAAATCAAGTAAACCGACTCTTTCGCGTGCAGCTCTCACTTCTTCACCTACAGTATCAAACCAGTTTGTTCGACGAGTGTGGAAACTGTATTTATTAAAAGGTTCCGTACCTTTTGGAGCAAACCAGTTTGGTCTCTCCCAACCATATCGCTGACCGAATGCTGCATTGAGAGCTTTTTGCCGATCATAAATCGGGCTTGTTTTTGCTGGACGGGCCGCTGTACGTTCCTCAAAATCATAATGAATCACAAAAACGTGTTCGTAACATTCTTCGTTTTTAGCTTTTATGAAATCACGTGCTGACTGCGTTGCACTGAAACGTCGTGGATCAACGCCCATCATGTCTATACTTGGAGAACCTTCAATAATCCATTCAGCAATATGTCTCCCTGAGCCTCCGGCAGCAGTGATACCGAAACTGTGTCCTTCTGAAAGCCAAAAATTACGTAACCCCCAGGCCGGTCCTACCATCGGATTACCATCTGGTGTGTAGGCAATCGGGCCATTGATGTGGTCCTTAATTCCAGCTGTTTCAAATAATGCGACACGCTCTCCGGCGGCTATTATGTGTGGCTCAAGGCGCTCTAGATCAGGAGGTAAAAGCTCTTGCCCAAAACCTTCCGGCACTCCGTCCAGTGCCCAACAAGGTGCCCCTTTTTCGTACGGCCCCAGAATCAACCCGTCCGCTTCTTGGCGCATGTAATATGAAGAATCACTCTCACGTAAGACGGCCATTTCAGGATTTCCTGCCCGGTTGTATTCGACCAGTTCTGGAATTGGTCCAGTCACTATAAACTGATGTTCAACAGGTACAACAGGCAATTCGAGTCCAACCATACGTCCCGTCTGACGAGCATAATTTCCGGTACAGGAAACGACAACATCACAAGTAATGTCGCCTTTGTTGGTGCTGACGACCCATTCGTCATTTGGCTTTTGCGCCATGGAGGTTACTTCTACTTCTGAGTATGTTTCTGCCCCATTAGCTCGTGCGCCTTTTAGCAGAGCCATTGTCACATCGACCGGAGCTACGTGTCCATCATCTGGGTGAAAAAGTGCTCCTACGAGGTCATCAACTTTGGCGAACGGCCATAGTTTTTTAATTTCAGCGGGGCCAATCATTTCAAAAGGTACACCAATCGTGGATGCAGTACCGCAATAACGCTTATACTCATCCATTCGTTCCTGATTGCGTGCTAAACGAAGATTTCCTGTTTTGTGAAAACTTACATGCTGACCAGTTTCCGCCTCGAGACTTTGGTATAAATCCACGCTGTATTTATGAATCTTACCGACACTGTAGCTCATGTTAAACAAAGGTAATAATCCTGCGGCATGCCACGTGGAACCAGATGTATATTCGATTTTTTCCACAAGTACTATATCTTTCCATCCCAATTTTGCCAAATGGTACAAGGTACTGGCCCCTACAACTCCTCCGCCTATGACTACAGCTCTATAATGTGACTTCATTTATCTCTTTTTGTTAAAGATTAAATACCGCTAGGTCTTTACCTTTGAAACTTCTTCTCTAATAATAGGTACAGCCTTGAAAAGATCTCCTACAATCCCGTAATCCGCGACTTTGAAAATAGGTGCATCCGGATCTTTGTTGACAGCAACTATAACTTTGGAACCTGACATACCAGCCAAGTGCTGAATTGCTCCTGAAATTCCTATAGCAAAATAAAAATCAGGAGTGACCATTGTTCCAGTTTGTCCTACCTGGTGTTTGTGGGGTAACCATCCTGCATCACAGACTGCACGAGATGCCCCAAAGGCAGCCCCCAAGTCACTAGCCAAGGGTTTTACAAAATCACAACCCTCTGTACCGCCAACACCGCGTCCAGCAGAAACGATTATACTTGCTTCGTTGAGTTCTACTTCGTCACTAACTTCTACTTGGACTTCTTTGACTTTTAATTTTGCATGTCCTGCTGGAATTGACAGTGAAACTGTGTTTGCAGGAGCAGGAGAAGTTTCTTCTGCGGTATAAATTCCACTACGAATACTGATGACACGCAACCCATCCTTGCTGAACTGACATTTCTGGATGACTTTTGTAGACATGCAAGGGCGTTGCGCCGGAGTTTGGTCTCCATTTACTTCCAATTTAGTAACATCGCTCAATGCTCCTACACCATGTCGTGCGGCAAGCCGTGGGCAAAGGTCACGTCCCAGTTCAGAGGAAGATAACCAAACCTGATTTGCTCCGGACTGCTGAAGTGCGTCTGTCACCAGAGAAGTGTACTGTTCAGTATTATAAATTTCCAAGGATGAATCGTCAGCCAAATAAACCGTTGATGCACCTTGTCCGGCCAACACATCAGCCTGTCCTGTTACCCCAGAACCACTCAGCACCACGTCTGTTTCCAGGCCATGTGATTTAGCAAATGATAATAATTCAAGGGTGTTTTTTTTGATCTCACCGTTTTTAACTTCGGCTACTATAAGAATTTTAGTCATTGTCAAATATCAATTTTATATGTTTAAAAAAATTAACTCAGTTAAACATTTTAAGTTTAAATATTATACTTTTTGATTTTGGAAAAAATTAAACTAAAAATTTAGCGTCACTGACCAGTAAATCTATGGCCTGTTTAACGGTATCTGTTTCATCACCTTCAAAGCTTTTTCCTTCTTTACGTGATTCCGGTTTGTCATACTGCAAAACTTCTGTCATTGAACCTTGTGCACCACTCATTTCTGCGGAGATTCCAATTGCATCGAGCTCAATTTCCTCTAGTGGCTTTTTCTTTGCCATCATAATTCCCCGCATTGAAGCCAATCGTGGTTCATTAAGACTGTCATTGACAGTTACAACCCCAGGTAGCTCCATTTCTAACACTTCTGTTGCATGGTCTCCTTTACGGTAAAGGGTCATTTTCTGATCTGAGACATCACTGTAACGGATAATATTTGTAACTTGAGGTAGACTTAGGAATTCAGCTAGCATTGGTGCAGTGAGTCCGGCATCGGTGTCTTGGGATTGCTTCCCTGCTAAAATCAAATCATATTCGCGCCCTTCAAGGACTTTTTGTAAAATTCTCGCATAAGCAAATGAATCAGTTTGTTTTGCATCATCATACTTTACATGAATTGCTTTGTGGGCGCCCATTGCTAAGCCTTTACGCAGTGATTCGGCAGCTTTATCAGGTCCAATTGTCAGCAAAGTAACTTCACCTCCAATGTCTTCAGTTATCTGTAATGCTGCTTCCAGTGCAGTTTCATCCCAACTGCTAATTACATAACTTAAGCCTTCTTCAACAACGTCTCCGTCTTTTACTTTTATATTAAGTGCTACATCCGGCACTTGTTTTATTGGTACTATGATTTCCACTGTTTTTTTGAATTAAAGGGTTATTAAAATTAAAATACGTATACTTAGGGATACATTAAATAAAGTTCCTGAAGTACAGAACAATAAAGACCTCCGTTTATTTTTGAAAACTTTTGGGATGAACCCATATCAACTCGTGTCCATAAAAAATCTTAACTGCCCACTGATGCAGCTGCTTTTTCACCGACCAGTCTGTTTTCTGCAAAACGGCTGTATCGAAAAGGCTCAATCATTTCCGGAGCTTTCCCGTTTGCTACCATCTGTGCAGTATTATAACCGC
>MPLT02091116.1_pt1 | contig 11227 bp, 10 predicted proteins | sample 1617391 | NCBI WGS metagenome assembly MPLT02 (sample SAMN05944800, study PRJNA350692) | marine metagenome | biome: marine; feature: ODZ; material: water; isolation source: 70 m water sample filtered on 0.2 um supor filter | place: Pacific Ocean | collected 2012-04-08 | depth 70m m
CCCTAACATCAAAAGGGCGAATGCCGAAAACCATCCTTTTTTTCCAGATGGATTATGTGTAGCGTAAAGCACGCCTAATCCTATAGCGGCAAACAATCCTCCGAGGGATCTTATATCGCTCATACCGAGCGTACCAGTAATTTGAACATGAAGGCTAGCCCAGTCACTTTCAGTAAAAATCGCTGGGTTAATTACCCCTGATAATCCTGCAGCTAACCAGATAATACCAACAAGGTATGTTAAAAGATTAATTATTAAAGTCATATATTCTACTTATACTAATTTATAGAAAATAAAAAGATTATCTAAATCTTAAATTATTACGATTAAGTTCTTTTAAAGAACGGCACCCCATTAGCTTCATATCTCTAATGATTTCATCTTGAATAAGGCTATATGCTCTTTCCACACCTTTGTGACCACTTCCTGCAAGAGCATACAAGTACATTCTTCCTCCTGAACATGCTTTGGCGCCTAAAGATAGGGCTTTTAAAACATGCGTTCCTCTCCTTATTCCACCATCACAAATGACATCAATCTTATCTCCTACGGCATCAACAATCTCGGCAAGTTGATCAAATGGAGATCGAGAACCATCTAATTGTCTACCCCCGTGATTAGAAACCATAATTGCAGTCGCCCCTACATCGATTGCTTTTTTAGCATCTTCGACAGACATTATTCCTTTAAGACAAAGATGACCTCCCCATTTATTTTTGATATCGGAAATACTATCCCAAGTAATGCTTTGATCCAACATAGTGGAAAAATAATCCCCTATCGAAATATTTATATTGGTTCCTTCTTGAACAAAATCTTGAAGCTCAGGTAATTCAAATTTCTTTCTAAATAAATAGTTTAGAGTCCAGTCAGGGTGAAAGGCAAAACTTAAGAAACTTTTGAGATCTAATTTAGGTGGAGAAGTAAATCCAGTATAAAGATCTCTTTCTCTATTACCGCCAACTATTGTATCGACAGTAATAGCAATGGCATCAAAATTATTGATCTTACATTTTTCAATCATACTTTCATTAAGTCCTTTATCTTTATGGATATACAGTTGAAACAATTTAGGGCAAGAGAATCTATTTCCTATTTCTTTTATGCTAACTGTTGCTAATGAGGATATACCAAAAAAAGTATTAAATTTTTCTGCTGCCTTACCCACTGCTAACTCTCCTTCATAATGGAATAATCTTTGAAGTGCAGTTGGAGAAAAAAACAAAGGTGCATCAATCTTTTTCCCCATAATCTCAGTACTAATATCAATATTTTCAACACCTTTTAAAACATTTGGAATTAAATCAACTTCTTCAAATGCTTGAGTATTCCTTCTCAGAGTAACTTCATCATCTGCTGCGCCGTCAATATAATGAAATACAGGAAAGGGAAGTTTTCTTTTTGCAAGTTTTCTAAAATCTTCTGTATTGAAACAGTTTTTAATTGAATTAAGCATTAATCTTTTTCTTTTCTTTCAGGTAAAAGTTCAAGGTTATTATTAATTTTATATTGAATTTCTTTTTGTGTAGCCCTTATATTGGCCCATCTCTCTGATGATGTAGGGTGTGTTGAATTATAGTTGATAGTGGAGCTAGGGTTTTCTGCAGCAAGTTTCCTCCAAAAATTTTCAATATTTGAGGAATCTATATTTGATTTAGCTAAAATATATAAGCCAACATAATCTGCCTCTCTTTCAAAATCTTGTGAATACATTTGAGCTCCCATTGCACCAAAACTACCTCGCGTATCAATACCTGCTCCCGCAGCTGCTATATCAATTATTGTTCCTAAAATAGAATTATTTACCTTTTTGTCTATATGTCCTTCAATATTATGAGCAAGTTCATGGGCTAAGATAAATTGTAATTCGCGATCTTCATCTACAAATCGTAGCATACCTGTTGTTAAATATAGATTATTACCATCAGCATAAGCATTGAGAGAATCGTTTTGTGAAAGAACAACGCCATAATTACAAATTTTGTTCGGTATTATTTCAAGCTCTAATAATTCTAATTCCTGATCATTTTCCGTTGTTTCGTTCTTACGTATTACAGAAATTTTGACGATTTCCTTAGAATAGTTCTTTTTTTCATTATTTATAAAAATATCATCATTCTTCCATTGCTCATTGACTGTGCTTACTTCCGAAATAATATCTCCAGATTTTATACCAGCTTTAGCACTAGGAGAGTCATCAATAGTGAATAGAACTTTTTGACTTTCTGTTATTAATAATTTCTGCTTTGCAGCTTTTCGAAATCTTTTATCAATTTGATTAAGTGAAATTGTTTTTAAACCAATATCATATTTTATTCGGTTTCCACAAAATTCAATTGATTTTGTTAATAGGGGATAGGTTAAGTTGTTGAGTTTCTCGAACCGTTTATAATAAGTATCCAAAGCAATGCCTTGCATTATTATTCTTTCTTTATCAATTACCGATGTATCGCCTCTTGTAATCACTGTTGTAGGAGAGCCGCAGGAACTTAAAAAAACTGCAAGAGAAAATGTTATTATTATTTTTAGTAAACTATTATTTACTTGTAATTTAAAATTGGCATTAACCATTTTTCACATTCCGACAAAGTCATTGATTTTCTTTTAGCATAATCCTTAACCTGATCTTTGCTAATTTTACCAACTCCAAAATAATTACTTTCTGGATTACTAAAATATAATCCAGATATTGAAGCGCCAGGTGACATTGCAAAACTTTCAGTTAAGGATACATCAATATTTTTTGTAGCCTCTAGTATTTGAAATAATTTATCTTTTTCAGTATGATCAGGCTGGGCTGGATAACCATGCGCAGGACGTATTCCACTGTATTTTTCTTTAATTAAGTCTTCGTTGTTTAAATTTTCTTTTGGTGAATATCCCCAAAATTCTTTCCTGACTCTCTCGTGCATTCTTTCAGCAAATGCTTCAGCTAGTCGGTCTGCTAAAGCTTTTGTCATAATTGAGTTATAGTCATCAGAGTCCTTTATAAATTTTTCAGATAATTCATTTTCTCCATGCCCACATGTTAGCGCAAAGCCTCCAATGTAATCTTTGATTTTTTTGTTTTTTGATAACGGTGCAATAAAATCAGCCAAAGCATAATTTGGTCTATCTGTAGAATGTGAAGCTTGCTGTCTTATTGTATGAAAAATAGCTAGTTTTGAATCTCTTTTTTCATCATTAAATAAGATAATATCATCCTTATCACTGTTTGCAGGCCAAAAACCAATCACGCCCTTCGCACTTAATAAATCATTATCAATAATTTCATCTAATAAATCATTGGCATCTTTATATAGATTCATTGCTGTAGAACCAATAGTTTGATCTTTTAAAATATTTGGGTAACTTCCATGAAGATCCCAGGAACGGAAAAATGGCGTCCAATCAATATATTCTCTTAATTCTTCTAGATTGTAATTTGTAAAAACTTTATTGCCTATGAATGAGGGTTTTTTTGGATTGTATTCTTTATAATTAGCGCTATATTTGTTTCTTCTGGCCTCAGATATACTTAATCTCCTAGATTTATTTTTACCACTTTTATAGTTTTCCCTTATCTTAAAATATTCATCATATGTATTTTTTGTAAACTCACTTTTTTTATCTTTGGATAATAGGTTGCTAACTACACCAACAGCCTTACTTGCATTTGATACATAAAAGGTTTGTCCCTTTAGATAATTTTCAGAAATTTTTACTGCAGTATGAACTTTGCTTGTAGTTGCCCCGCCTATTAATAGAGGTATTTGAAAATTCTTTTTTTCCATTTCTTTTGCCACTGAGCACATTTCATCTAGACTAGGCGTTATTAATCCAGATAAACCAATCATATCTACTTTATTTTCTATAGCTTTTTTCAAAATCTCTTCGCCTGAAACCATGACTCCGAGATCAATAACCTCATAATTATTACATTGTAAAATGACACCAACAATATTTTTGCCAATATCATGAACATCGCCTTTAACTGTAGCAAGAAGTATTTTTCCAGAATGTAATTTGGTCTTATTTTTTTCTTTTTCCATAAAAGGCTCTAAATAAGCAACAGCTTCTTTCATAACTCTTGCTGATTTAACGACCTGAGGAAGAAACATTTGTCCAGAGCCAAACAAATCGCCAATATGATTCATACCATCCATCAATGGACCTTCAATTACTTTTATAGGATTTCCGAACTCTAGTCTGGCATCTTCTGAATCTTTCACAATAAATTCACTTATACCTTTTACTAAAGAATACTTAAGTCTTTCAGATACATTTTCATTTCTCCATTTTACTTCTTTTTCTTCAATTTCATTTTTTGTACCTTTATATTTTTCTGCTATTTGAATGAGTTTTTCTGTAGCATCTTTATTTCTGTTAAAAAGAACATCTTCGATGGATCTTTTCAGATCCTTGTCAATATCTTCATAAATCGACAATTGACCTGAATTCACTATTCCCATATCTAAACCATTTTTTATTGCGTGAAACAAGAAAACCGAATGCATTGCTTCTCTTATTGTGTCATTGCCTCTAAAAGAGAAAGAGAAATTTGAAACGCCACCAGAAACATGAACATTTCTCATTTCTTTCTTAATTTTTTTTGTAGAATTTATGAATGCCTTCCCATAATCCCCATGCTCTTCAATACCTGTTGCAACAGCAAAAATATTTGGATCAAATATTATGTCTTCCTCAGGAAATTCAATTTTCTTTGTAAGTAAATCGAACGCTCTTTTACAAATTTCATATTTTCTGTCTTCTGTGTCCGCCTGGCCTTTTTCATCAAATGCCATGACTATAATAGCTGTTCCATATTTTTTACATAGTTTAGCTTGTTTAATAAATTGCTCTTCTCCTTCTTTTAGTGAAATAGAATTAACAATAGCCTTGCCTTGAATATGTTTTAAACCTGCCTCAATTACATCCCAATTTGAGCTATCAATCATAAACGGCACCTTAGCTATGTCAGGTTCTGTTGAAGCAATTTTCAGAAAATGCTCCATAACATTTTTTGACTCGAGCATTCCTTCGTCCATATTTATATCAATAATTTGTGCTCCATTTTCAACTTGCTGTCTTGCTACCTCTATAGCTGAATTATAATCTTCTTCTAAGATTAGTTTTTTAAACTTTAGGGATCCTGTAACATTTGTCCTTTCACCAACATTCACAAAAGGTATTTCTTTAGTTAAATTTAGTGGTTCTAGTCCTGAAAGACGCATAATATTTTTTATTTTTGGTAGCTTTCTTGGTCTGTATTTTTTAACTTGCTTAGAGATCTGTTTTATATGATCCGGTGTTGACCCACAGCACCCTCCAACAATATTTAAATAACCATCTTTTGCAAAATTTTCTAAGATATTGGACATATCAAACGGAGATTCGTCATATTCCCCCATTTCATTTGGCAATCCAGCATTAGGATAGATACAAATATGTGTATCGGCAATTTTAGAAAATTCCGCTACATAAGGAGCCATTTCTTTTCCGCCTAAAGCACAATTAATACCAACAGCAAAGGGTTTTGCGTGTCTAACAGAGTTCCAGAATGCTTCTATTGTTTGACCTGACAGTGTTCTTCCAGAAAGATCCGTAATTGTTCCAGAAATAATTATTGGAAGATCAATTTTTTTATCTTCGAAAAATGTTTTAATAGCATTAATTGCAGCTTTCGCATTAAGAGTATCAAAAATAGTCTCAACCAAAATTAAATCTACTCCGCCATCTATTAAACCCTTGACGGCTTCATAGTAACTTTCATAGAGATCATCATATGTTATGTCTCTTTTGCTTGGATCTGCAACATCTGGAGATAATGATGCAGTCTTATTTGTTGGCCCAATTGCGCCTGCAACATATTTTGGCTCCTTAGGAAATTGTTTTTCATATTTATCACAAATATCTCTAGCAATTTTAGCGCTTTGAAAGTTTAATTCATAAGCTAAATCACTCATTAAATAATCGTCCTGAGAAATTTTTGTAGATGAAAAAGAGTTTGTTTCAATAATTGAGCTTCCAGATTTTAAAAATTCTAAATGAATATTTGAAATTAAATCAGGTTGAGTGATAGATAAAATATCATTATTTCCAAAAAGACTTTTCTTATGATCTTTAAATCTTTCACCTCGATAGTCTTCTTCTGTAAGTTTTTCAGCCTGAATCATAGTTCCCATAGCTCCATCTAATAAGAGTATTTTTTCTTTTAAAAGCTTTGGTAATTCTTTAATTCTTTTTTTACGATTCCATTTCATTTAATTATTTATCACTAATGTTCAAACTTTGACAAACTGATAGAGTTAATTCAGATTGGTTTAATGTATAGAAGTGTATTGCTCTAAAGTCATTACTGATAAGTTTTTGACAAAAATCTACCGCAATTTCTTTAGAGACTTTTTTTCTTTCATCAAGTTTATCCTCTAAACCATTATATTTTTTTTCGATCCATTTTGGTATACTTGTTGAACACTGTTTTGACATTTTCTGTATACCTTTAAAATTAGTAGTTGGCATTATTCCAGGAATTATAGGGATGTTTATATTATGTTTTTGAAGAAGATCTCGATATGCAAGAATAATTTGAAAATCAAAACAAAATTGAGTAATTGCTTTAGTTGCGCCTGCATCAATTTTTCTTTTTAAAAATTCTATATCTTGATCAAGTGATAGGGCATCTGGGTGCTTTTCAGGATATGCGCTTACAGTAACATTAAAGTCTTGTTGACTTAAATTTTTAACTAAATCAATAGATGATTTATAGCCTTTAGGGTGTGGCTCAAAGTCCAAAAAGTTTGGCATGTCCCCCCTAAGAGCAACGATGTGTTTAACACCTATTTTTTTATAACTATCAGTTATTTCTTTTATCTCATCTTTAGTAGAGTTTACGCATGTTAGATGAGCTGCGGGTTCAAGATTTGTTTCTTCAATTATTTTTTTGACACAATTATGTGTTCTATCGCGTGTAGTGCCTCCTGCGCCATATGTTACCGATACAAAATCAGGATTCAAAGGTTCAAGTAGTTTGATTGATTCCCATAATACAGTTTCAGCTTGATCAGAGCTTGGCGGAAAGAATTCAAAAGAAATATCTATAATTTAAAATATTAATACACTATGATTTAAATTAGAATTTAATAATTATCTTAAATGGTGCCCAGGGGCGGATTTGAACCACCGACACAAGGATTTTCAGTCCTCTGCTCTACCAACTGAGCTACCTGGGCGTATTTAAAAAATTGAATGATGCAATATAAACTTTTAGACACCTTTTTCACAACCCTAAATTTAATTATTGCTACCATCTTCTTCATTAATGCCAATATGATATTTTTCACCCAACCATCTGTTTAAATCAATTTGTGAGCAACGTTTTGAACAAAAAGGAATGTACTCTTTTTTAGAAGAATTCTTACAAATCGGACAATTTTTGGATTCCATAAGTTCCTCTACTTATGTCTATATGTGATACGACCTTTTGTTAGATCATAAGGAGTCATTTCCACTGTTACCTGGTCACCTGCAAGAACTCTTATTCTATTTTTTCTCATCTTACCTGCAGTATGAGCAATAATTTCATGATCGTTTTCTAATTTAACCTTGAAAGTTGCATTGGGTAATAACTCTGTTACAACACCTGGAAATTCTAGTAATTCTTCTTTAGCCAATTTTTTTCCTTTTATCGTTTATATCAAACAATCTTTTATAGTCAAATTTCTGGTTTTAAATATACAAGGAATATAGAAGTGTAAACATTCTTCTTGAAGTATTGTGATCCATGGTGAAATTTGCCTCAGTAATTTTAATCAATTTATCCGCACCTTCATTATGAATATTTCTTCTATTTTTCTCAATTTCTTCTATTTTATCTATTGAACCTTTTTTAATTGAGTCGAAATACAAATTGCATGCTGTATGGTAGATTTTAACAGTCTTTTTTAACGAATTAATTGGAACTCTGTGAACTTGTGAATATGACTGATTATCATTAGTTATGTTTACAATTAGTACATTGTCGCTAATCTCTATCTCAATAATATATGGCCCCTCAATATTATCTTCATTTATTGAAAATGAATTTTCATTAATCAGATCGTGAATAGCTGCTTGCCTTTCATAAGAAATAAATTCTGCTAAATTTTCACCATCTTTGTAATTTAAGTTTATTTTCTTAATATAATTCTTATTTTGATCCGACATTTAAGAATCTTTTATTCTTATTTTTATAGAATTTGCATGTGCGTCCAGACCCTCACAATCTGCTAATAACATAGCTGAGGGACCAAGAGTATTTATAGTTTTTTTACTGCTTGAGATAGTTGATTGACGTCTTAAGAAATTATAAACAGACAAGCCTGATTGTCTTTTGGCCATCCCATTTGTAGGTAGAATGTGGCTCGGGCCAATAATATAATCACCCATGGATTCTGGAGTCCATTCATCAGAAAATATAACACCAGCATTAGTGATCTTGTTTTCTATTTGATTATTTTCTTTACACAATATTGATAAATGTTCAGGAGCTATATTATTAATAATCTCAATTGCGTCCTTAATATTAGATACAAGAATACCATAGCCATTTTCAGCGATACTTTTTTTAATTATATCTTTTCTCTCGAGAGTCTTTGTCTGGTTTACTAATTCTTTATTAACACTTTCTAGTAAATTTTCACTATCAGTAACTAAAATTGCTTGAGCAGAAATATCGTGTTCTGCTTGAGATAAAAGATCAGCTGCAACCCAATCTGCTCTATTATTTTCATCTGCTAAAATTAATATTTCGCTAGGTCCTGCTAGCATATCAATATTTATATTTGAAAGAGCTTGTTTTTTTGCTTCGGCAACCCACTTATTCCCTGGCCCAATAATTATATCTACATTGTCAACAGATTCAGTTCCCCATGTAAGTGCAGCTATTGCCTGAGCGCCTCCAATTTTGTATATTTTTTCAATTCCACATAAATCTAAAGTGGCCAGAACAAGAGGATCTATTTCATTATTTGGACAAGGAACTGTAGCAAATATTTTTTTAACTCCAGCAACTTGAGCCGGGATTACACCCATTAATACTGAGCTTGGATACGATGCAGTACCACCTGGGATATAAATTCCAGCACTATCTAGTGGAATCCATTTAGTCTTTACACTTACTTCTTCTTGGTCTTCATATATTGAATCTTCAGGTAATTGATGTTTATGAAATGCCTCAATACGATTTTTAGCAATTTTGATTGCTTCAAAACTTTCTTGCGTGCAATTTTTTTTTGCTGATAAAATATCTTCCTTACTATAGCAAATATTCTCTGCAGAACATTCTACATTGTCATATTTAGACATATATTTAAAAAGACTTATATCGCCATTATTTTTTATATCCAAAATTATATCATTAACTTGATTGGTTATATCTTCATCAAAGTTTTTCCTAGAGTTTATAATCTCAGCAATACGGATATGAAAATTTTCGTCTTTATATCTTAGTAAATTTAACATCACTCATTATCATGATTAGGTTTTTTAGCTGTTAACCATGGATCTCCAATATCTGTGAGAAATACTTCTATATTCTCTACCAATAAATTAATAGCTTTATTTCCAGAAAACTCTAAAGTTATTGACCCGCTTGGTTTTTTTGTCTCATCAAATTTAATTGCTAATAAAACAAGCGTTTCATCTTTATCATCTTTATTAATGTTTTTTGTTTTTAAGTTTTCAACATAGTCAAAATGAATAGCGGTTCTTATTCTTCGTTTATCTATTGCTTCGTGACAAAATCTATTCATTAAAATAGCAAACCTTTTGGATTTTTCATCATAATCGTACTCATTTTCTTTGATTATTGAATCTTGACACAATGAAGAAATAATAGTCAGCCCATCTTCATCAAAAGCTTTTAATTTTAATTCTTCATCCATTATTCGCTAATCCTTTTTATTGACGCACCACAATTATTTAACTTACTTTCTAAATTATAGAATCCTCTATCTAAATGGTAAATCCTACTAATTGTAGTTTTACCTGTTGCAGCTAGTCCGGCAATTATTAGTGAAGCTGAAGCCCTTAAATCTGTTGCCATAACATTTGCTCCATTGATTTTTTTTACACCCTTTATAAATGCCTTATCTTTATCTAATTTAATATTAGCACCCATTCTTACAAGTTCTTGTACATGCATAAATCTATTTTCGAAAATATTTTCTTTAATTTCTGATTTGCCATTTGATATTGTCATGAGTGCCATAATTTGAGCCTGTAAATCAGTTGGAAATCCAGGATATGGACCAGTTTTAATGTTTACTGGATAAATGTCATCATTCGATTTTTGAATTGTAATTGAATTTTTTGATTTATTAATTATTGATCCAGTTTTTTCTAATATGCTGAATAGTAATTTATTTTCTTCATAATTTGTATTTTCTAATTTGATCTTCCCTCCAGTTGCAGAGACTGCTATTGCAAAAGTTCCTGCTTCAATTCTATCTGAAGGTACTGTTTCATTAGTTCCGTTTAACTTTTTAACACCCTCAATGATTATTTTCTTTGATCCTAATCCTTTAATTTTAGCGCCCATTTTATTTAATAGCATTCCAAGCTGAACCACTTCAGGTTCGCATGCTGCATTAGATAATTTGGATGTTCCATTCGCTAAGCATGCAAGCATAAGAAAAAAATGTGTACAACCAACAGACTTTTTTTCTAATTTGAAGTTTATACCTTTAATAGGAGATTCTGTTTTTGCTACAATATAGCCATTATTTATTGAATAATTGATATTCATTCCTTTAAGCATTTTTAAATAAATATCTATTGGCCTTGTTCCAATTGCGCAACCCCCAGGCAAAGAAACTTCAGCATACCCTTTCTTTGCTAAAAGGGGAGCAAGAACCCAAAAACTGGCTCTCATTTTTTTTACTAACTCATATGATGCTTTATGATTAATTATTTCTTTTGTGTGAAGATAAAGATTATTTTTTTTATGCTCAATATTAGTACCTAAAGATTTTAGAATAGATATCAACGTCTTTACATCTGATAACATAGCTATGTTATTTAAAGTCATTTTTTCATCTGTCATTAGTGATGCTATCATCATTGGCAGGCAGGCATTTTTCGATCCAGAAATAGGAATATTACCTACTAGTTTTTTTCCGCCATTTATAATTAGTGAGTCCATTTATTTTTTATCAGTTAATTTATTTTTCTTAATTTGTTGTTTTCTTCTTTTTAGGTTTTTCCTTAA
>MPLT02313614.1_pt1 | contig 11211 bp, 20 predicted proteins | sample 1617391 | NCBI WGS metagenome assembly MPLT02 (sample SAMN05944800, study PRJNA350692) | marine metagenome | biome: marine; feature: ODZ; material: water; isolation source: 70 m water sample filtered on 0.2 um supor filter | place: Pacific Ocean | collected 2012-04-08 | depth 70m m
CATACTTCTTTTAACATTGTCAGTAATGATGGTAACTGATCTAATACTGCTTGAACACTTTTCGTCTTATCATAAGAACCACTAGTAAATTCATTATCCATAATACCAGTTAATGATACCCCTAACAATGCTTCTTCCTCACAATTCGTTTTCCACTCTTTTGACAAATAACGAAAATTTGTTAATGTTGCTTGCCAAGTTCCAAGTATGGTCGCAAGTCTTACTTTTTCTTTTAAATCTTTGGGACAATCGCCGGGTCTAACAACAACCTCTGTTAAATTACAAAACTCTTTATCTCTTAGTATAATTTCGGAACAAGGGTTAGTACCAAAATTATGATTAGGATCTCTACGATCACCAAGTTTCTCAACTTGTTTTTTTGCAGCCACTCTATTAAAAATTCCACGTTCCCCCGATTTGGATTCAATCAACGACATCCATTCTTTAAGAAATATGTTAACATCTGGCTTTTCTGTATATGCAACAGAATTATTAGACAAAGCACGTTGTGTATTATCTAACCACCATTGACCAGACTTTGCTTTTCTCATTCGTTCATCTGTAAGATTAGAAAGAGAAATTAATGCTGACCTTCTCACCCCTCCAACCACAACTATCTCTGCTATCTTACACATTAAGTCATGGCACTCAATAGACGATAGTTTTCTACCAGCTGCTGATTTAAATGTTTCAACTGTAAAACGAAAAAGATTATCTAATGGTATAGGTCCTGAAGATCGACCACCAAAAGTTTTTAAGCGTTCACCAGCTTTTCGAATTTTAGATGTATCCCATTTAGGCACTTGTCCAGAATATAGCATATGAATTAATTCTTTATATGCTTTTGCCCATCCTATCTTTGAATCAGCAACAACTATAGTCGTATCTGTATCAAATAATTCTTCTGGAACTTCAGAAAGTTTTTCAACCTCTCTACGTTCAACAGAAAAACCTACTCCAGTTCCACACATTAAAATAAATAAACATTCATCAAATGCTCTAGGACGATTAACGGCAAGATAAGCACAATTATATCCTGCTACATTATCCCTCTCTAATGCATCACCAGCTGTCATCATTGACCTCATCGAAGGCATTATTTTTTGTTCTACTACAGCTTGCTCTAAAATCTTTCTATCTCTTTTTATATTTGGTTTTCCCTCTAAATGCTTCTCGAAAAAATCAAAATATCTCTTTACTGTCTCTTCCCAAGTCTCTCTTCTATTTTCTGTGTCTAACCACCGAGCATACCTACTCAGGTGTATGAATTGTTGGTAAATTGTTGGTAAACTCATTTTCCGATTTTCCCCCTCATTTGTATAATACATCCGTATAAGTAAATTAAAAATGCTAATAATTCTACAGGTAATATTTCCCACTTGTCAGTTTCATAAATCCATCCTAACCAAAATATCTCAGCCACCAATCCATACCATACACCACAATCATGCTTTTTCATAAATAACCATGCTGCTATTATAGAAAGAACATTAGCACATAAAGCTACCTGATGGTCTAGTGTTGAAAAATATTCTATCATTTGATTTTATCCTTTAGTTCTTGCCACTCACGTTTGCTCATATTAAAATCAGTTTCATTAAGAACTCTTGTATTAATTAGTAGATGTTTTTTTATTACATTCCATTCCATTTTACTAAGTGATACACTATTTAGGCTGTAGTCTTCGAAGGCTTCTGCTGCTATTGGTACTTTTGGTTTTACCAACTCATACATCACCTTTGCATAATCTTGTATCTCTTGCTGCGCATGGCTATCCATCCTAAGCCTACAAAAATGAAAAAAGTTGTGCAAGTCAATTTTCCAGTAACACTCCGTATAGTTTGAAACTGGTAAAACTATTCTTGACAACTCTCTTGTTAAACCACCATGTCCTAAAGTTGAATTACCAACCAACAATCCATAACAAATTTTAGCTTTATTAGTAATATCACTTATCATTGTAATATACTTCTTTTTCCATCCTGTAGTGAGTTCACCACTCCTGCCTTGCTTATTAGAAACAGATTGTGGTTGAATATAATTTTCTTCTGGAATATAACAATCATCTGACATAATAGAGTATCTTCCAGAATACTCATTAAGTGATGCTGTTCTATGTCTCACCAACTGCCTCATAATAAAAATAGGAAGCTTGAGATGGAATTTAACAGATACCATTTCAAGCGGTGAGGTATGTCTATGTCTGACTAAATAACGAATTAAGTTTCTATTGTCGGACGCAGTCCGGGTCCCCTTTCCATAAGAAACCCGTGCTGCGTCTGCAATACAATTATCATCACCCATCACATCAATAAGTCTTACAAAACCATGTTCATGTAACTTTTTTTCTTCTATCTCCATCGTAATCATCTCCAAATAATACTATCTTCATGTCTTCAAAAGCTTTCTGTTTATGTTCAGCTTCACTAGTTACTGCGTCTTGTTTTTTTTCTCCATAATGGTTAATCATATCGTTCAAATAATACTTAGTTTGTTCTTCAGTTAAAAGCATTTATCCTATTCTCCTAACATCGTCTCCATTGGGACAGTTGAAAATTTGCTTGTAGTCCTGAGTAGGTATTATGATTTATAATCTCAACAATCTCCTCACTCGTTTTTCCACCGAGAATCATCTCATTAATATCCTTCTCTTTTACACTATCAGGCCATATACAAACACTATAACCATTTTGAATTACTTTATTTAGTGCATCTGCTATTTGGATATTCCTCCTTTCATTATCCAAGACAATGACGTCGCAAACAATACCTTTAAAATTTAATCCTGCCGAAGCTAAACAATTAGGCAAAAATAAACTATCTAAAGGTCCTTCAACACAATACTTAATTTTTGTATTATCTATGCGCTCTTGGCCATAGATTAAATTATCCACTCCTTCGAGTTTAATTGTTATGTATTTACATTGGTCATTTGGATCAAACGATCTACCTTGATAACCAATGACATTATTATTTTCATCAAAAAATGGAATCACCAATCTCGGTGTATCATCTTTTAATGATCGAAATTTATTTGGAACAATAGTATTTGTCCACTCTTTAAATTTCGTACAGAAATAGAGTTTACTAAAATAGTTAACAGGTATTAATCTTTTTTGTAAATAGTTGTATACTGGATGGTCCTGTGCAAGTCGTGAGCAACTTTCCAATTGCGCCAGCACATTATTGAACTTAGGAATAAAATCAAATTTCGGAATGAGTTTTTGAGGGTCATGTTGTTTCTCCTTATATCTTTCAGTTATATATTCTTTATGTAAAACAGGATTAACTTTTTCTAAAAATGTACTAAATGTTGCACCAAAATCACAATTGTGACATCGGTAAAAATATTTATTTTGTTTTTCGTATATAAAACCGCGTCGCTTATTTTTATTTTTTTGGGAATCTCCACATATTGGACAACGAAAATTCCAAAGATTTGTATTACTTTGTTTAAACTTATCTAAACCACTTGAGCATAAATTAATATACTTTACATCAATATAAGCACTACTCATCAAAACCCCCAAAACTACATATCATCACCTAATCGTTTATAATGTACCGAGTCTACTTCTTTATATTCACCAAACATACCTAACACTGGTTGTTGCTTACCGCAGCTAGGACAAAAATATGCTCTGTGAGGATTGGCATTAACTAATACCCATCGATATCTACATTCATCACATATGTATTCATATTGTTCCATCTTACGGATACTCAATCAAAATACCTCCATAAAAACAAAAACGCCAGATATGGCTACTCTCATTGTAGCGTATCTAGCGTTTGATTTTGTTTTTTATTTTCCATAGTCCAATTATATCATAATAAATGTGAAATGACAAGGAAACTGTTTACATTAAGCTTAGGCCTTTAATCGGCGGGGGTGACGACAATAAAGCACCTAATAAAGCACCAACGACAACTATTCCGCCCCAAGTCGCCCATTTCCATCTTTCTACACGTCTTACCCGCTCATCAAGAATGTCAAATCTACTAGTAATCTTTAAGCGAACACTTTCATGGAATTCTGCATCCCCTTGCAGATGATTATCTATTCTCTCATGCAATCGTTTAATATCATCTAAGCGCTCACCATTCTTCGTTGAAAAATGATCTTTAACAAATGAACATTGACCTTCCAATTCTTTAATAACATACTGTATATGTTCTATATCTTTTTTCAGTTCTAATATTTGCGTTTGAGATGTTCTTGATTGTTCTTTATCTTCCACCTTCTCTACAATCCTCTAATTGCTTTAGCATGGAATTTTCTGCATTAAATCTATCTTTAATCCACCTAGGTGTTACTTCATAATTACCATTCGGTAACTTGGTCATTTGAGCTTCACCAACAATTCGTACTGTAGGTCTTTCGTATGCATTACTGTTTGCGCAACCAACAAAAACTATTAAACAAAATCCTAGCATTATGTTTTTCATATTATCCCTTTCGGCCAGTATTACCGCCTCTGGCTCTTTCGGCTAAGTATTCAAACATCGAGTCAATACCTTCTACATCAGTATCCCCTAATGATTTATCCATTTCTTTTTTACGATTCTTAAATTCTTCAAAACTTGCTTTATCAGAATTCTTATCAATCTTATCCATAATCTTTAAACCAAGTCCTAATGCGTTACCAATAAGATTCATCATTTCTTATCTCCTTTTTTAACCATGATTCCCGATTTAGTGCCACTAGGGCTTTTATATTTTCTTAAATATAACATATGTCCAGAATCTTGATGCTGTACTATAATTGATTTAGTTGGATTCTTTTTTGCATAATTATAAATCTTTAAACCAATTTTACTTTTTGTATCAATATGTCTAGACCATCTTGAAAATTTAGTTTTACCAAATCTACACTTAGCAAAATCTTTTCCATCAACTTTAAATACTGGCATACTTGCAAATGTAGTATCAGGTTCAATTACTGGTGCCTTCTTTACAGGAACATCAACAGGCACTTCAACAGACTCCCAAGTTGAATCTTTCTTATCCTTATACTTCTTTGTTATATCAGAAACCTTTTTTTTCTTTTTCTTCTTCCAATGTGCTACATCAGAACCAGTACCCGGAACAGCAGGACCCGTAGAGTTTGTAGGGGCATCCTCATTTTTCTTTTTCATAGTCTAACCTTTCGGAAATAAGTTTCTTTAATTTTTCATCATCTGTTTCTTCTCGAAGAAACACTAATGCAGCAATAGCATAAGAACCAATTTTAGTTTTTCCACCCGGAATCTTTTCCATTAATCGTTTCAAGTTAAAAATAAAACGAATTAATATAGTATAAGAATCCTTTTCTCTTCGGTCTTTTAATTCCTTATACTTTCTTAATACTTTACCTTTTTTATCAATAATACCAAACTCATAGGCTTTTTGTTCGTCCCAATCGGTGGTAAGTGTAGTAATAATTCTATATGTGATGTAGGTATCTACAATGCCCGACATTAATTAAGTCCCCTTAGTTTTGTAATTATTTCATCGTCTAATGGTATGTCAGCATGTTGGTCAGTAGGCATCCTATTTAAATATATTAGGAATGTCTTTAACATTGAATGAAAGTTCTTTTCTATTCTATGAAATAATATTCGCGTCGCTGCTTTATTTTCAAAAACATTATAAAAGGTAACAAGATGATTAATAATTAATCTTTCTTTTAAAATATTATCATCTTTATACCTTTTAAACAATCTACGAATATAATGAAGTCTTTTGACATCTTCAAAAAATTCTTGGATATCTTTACAATGGGGATTATCATAATGTAATAATGCATACATCATATAATTTCCTGTCGTCAATTGTTCAAACCTCATACTCATAAATCCCTCATTCTTTATGGTGCCATATCTGGCCATAATTTCAAGAATTTTTCGTCATACCAATCCTCATACATTGGATATAAAAATATCCAATCAGAGGTTGTATGTTCACCTCGCCATTCTTCATCATCTTTATATTTAAAAACAATCCATTCTTTTATTACATAATAATTTATACCGGGAGCTGGTAACACCCAATGATCTCCCCCATCCGTTATTTTCTTCACGCAATTAAATCTATTACACGGATAAGCCTCAATTAATGAATATGCAATTCTAATATCGGTTAATCCATCCCCATTAGTATCTATATAAAAAGTTACTGTACGAGGAACTTCTTCTGGAACCCAATCAATTATTTCATGTACTTCTATAGTATCTGCTTTTGGAACTTTCGGTTCAATGGCGTGAACATTGCTGATCCATAAAAAGCATAATAAAAATAATAGCTTTTTCATCAGCCATCTCTCCCCCTTTGTTGATTTTAAAGTGGCAACCCACTACAAGCTACGCAGCAACTGTAATTGTACCAGCGGCCGTACCAATACCAGCGGCATTTGTAATTGTAGATGTAACATTAGTACCTTTGTCTTTAACTGTTCCGCTATTCAACGACATAGCATTTGCACCGACTGACAATACATCACCAGCACTAGTTGCAGAATTGCCGCCAGCTATAGGCTCAACAAAAGTTAAACGGTTTGTACCAGTTCCTGATGAGTAATCTAATGTATGATTTGCGCGTTGGTCATTAACAACTGTAAGTTGTGGTGTACCTGTTACATCCACAGCTTCGTTAAAGTTTACTGTTACTGATAATGTTCCGCCTTCTGATTTATCAAAAGCGTCAATATTCCAGTTAATAGAACTAATAGTTCCTCTTGCTAATCCAGCCGTCGTAGATGTTCCACCAGCAAGATCACCAATAGCTACAAGTATTTCTTCATGTACTCGATTAGCACGACCACCAGTTCCAGCAGTTCGTTTTACCCAACCTTCATCAGTCGCATAAACATCTCTTTTTTCAACGTCCGTCAAATGCTTTGGCTTTGACTCGTCAGTCGTCGTTGCTCCCCATAAACTCATTCGAATTCCTCCTCTGTTAAAAACACTTTACCTGTTGTTTTTGGTTTTTTACGTTCTTTTTTGATTTTTGGAACTCGCTGAGGTTCAGCACCATTTCCATAAATCACTTTTAATTTTCCATTCTCATTAACTTCAAATTCAACTTCAGTACCATTTGTAATCTGTCCTTGTACAATATTTATATGAAAATGATATGCATTACCTTCAGATAAAACTTGTCCAGATCCAGAATGATAAGCTGCTATTTTTCCTTTCATAACATCCCTTTCAATATCGGCAGGGGGACAACATGAAAGATGTCCCCGCGCCCATAATTGTATTCTGGTTAAGTAATTACTTACCGTTTGTGGTAGCGTCATTTTTATTGTTACCAATATTCAATGACAACCAGTTAAGAACAGGATAGATTTTTCCCAATAAAGGAATATCTTCCATATACTTATCCTTCAGTGTCATAGTAATACCATTGGCAATTACAACTACCGTTGATACAATATGCCACCAAGACTGGGTCTCTGCCCAACTCAAAATCATTGCTTCCATTTTTTATTCTCCTTGATAAATTTAATATGATTAATGATACAACCAACCAGCAACAGCCCAGCCCATCACGAAAAACAGCGCTTTACAAAGATGCGGATGCATAACTTCTCCTCCTTTATGAATTAAATATATGCTTCATGTACCTATCAGCAGATCAATCAGCACAAAACTTTATTTCATTCTTTTTTGTAATTCTTTAAAAACTTTTTTCGCCAGTCTAGTATTTTTGGTCATTAATCCATCAGCAAATTTTTTAAATTTATCCTTTGTTACATATTCTCTCATCTTAGAACCGGAAATACCAGTAACTCCCTCAGCATCAGGATCTCTTTCACCTGCCGAGACTACTGTGAAATCTTTAATATTTGTTAATTTTTCCTTAACAAATTTGGACATATTCTTTTCAAATTCTTTTACTCTATCACTACCAACTACAAACATCACCTTAGCAAATTTTTTTGAGTTTAACTTATCTAACACATCAAATGGTGTTTTGATATCTCTAGAAGTATTTATAACATCACCAAAGACATCTTTAAGAACTTCAACTTTAGTTTTAAACGTTAATGGATTCTTCTTATTATCCTCTGTTTTAGATGGATAAATCATAGGGACACCTTTAGCGGTAAACGCCTCACTCATTACTTTTTTAATAAGTTTGGCATGTCCAGTCGTTGGCGGATTCATACGACCAAAGGCAAAAACCGCTGTTTTTTCCATAGCCTCTTTTAATGTGAAGTTCTTAAACGTAAGCATTTTTTTTAATCGTCGTATTTAGGTCCATGAGAAACCTCGTCTTCGAACTTTTTTTCATTTGGAAATTTTACAGCGAACTTTCCTTTTGTAAATTTTTTAACCCATTTACCAATTTTGTTTACCATGTCTTTATAATTTCTAGCACTGTCATCATGTACTTCATCATCATCTTCACCTTCATATACTTCCCACGCATATTTCCAATCTTTTCCTCTTGCCATAATGGAATATTCTTTATCTTCATAATCAAAACGACCGATTACATAATTATCATCCTCTCCATAAAATTCTATTTTTGTTGCTTCTGATAATCGTACTCCGTCATCAACGTCAAATGCTAGACTTTCGTCTTTATCTTTATCCCACTCTTTTTCAATTTCATTATAAAACTTTTTCTTATCTTCATCAGAAAGCTCAGCTGGACTTTTAACTTTCCATTGAGCAAGCTTCTTATCGAAAAACTCTCGATATGCTTTTTGATTTGCTGTCATCTCTTTAAACGTTTTCATCTTTTGCTGTCTCCTGTGTTAGATATCATTTTCTGCATCTTTTTTAGCGTATCCCATTGCTACCATAAATTTTATAATATTATTTCGTGCGCCTGAAAGCACTGCTCGAGACGACGCGTTTTTATCACTATTGTTTGATCCTACTTTCACTTTAAATTTCTTTTGAAGGTCTTTGGATTTCTTTGTTAAATCTGTCTTATGATATAAATTACTTCCAATCAATCGCAAATAAGATCCAAAAGTCTTACTAGTCAATTCTTCTTCGTTAATCACTTCTTTAAATGATTTCATCTTTGTCTCCTCGTTACAATACTCTAAAGCCCGCTTACCTTTATATCTTTTTCCAGCGTGAAAACTTTTATTTACTTGATCAGCCATTACTTTGTTATTAGGACAGGTGCATTGCCATCTATATTGTGAATCACAAATTGCGCAAAATCTTGATTTGGTTCTAAACAGTCGATCGGTGTCAATAGTAGTCATTACCTTTTAATATTTCCTCCCAGTTATCATCCTTCTCTTTATTAGTATTATCAACATATACCTTATGTATATCTTGTATAACTTTCCTTTCACAAACATTAACTCCCATTGCTTCATTGACAACGTCCTGTAATGCGCTATAAATTTGTGGTGTTAGTATCATATTATTTATCCCAGTTTTTAGCTATTGTAAAATTAGCATGTGAAAAACCAAGACGGTCGACCAACTTAACAGCACTGCCGTCTTTAGAATCAATCGCAACATATCCTTCTGGTGCGGTTACTTTAAATCCATCTTCATCTCTTAAGAACGTCCCAATTCCTTTTACTTTTTCTAATTGTTTAACTATCATTGCTTTTGCATCCGCAATACCTAAATATGTAGCAAAAGTAAAAAAAACTTCTTTGTCATACTTCTTAAATAATTTCTTTGCTTCGTTCACATACTCTTTATATTTTGCTTTACCTTTATCAGATTTCTTCGCTGCTATTTCTTTTGCCATTTTATCTAAATAATACTTCTCAAAGTCTTTATGAAGTTTTTTAGTATCTTTTAATTGTAATCCTGCTCTTATTTTTGTATTAAAGAAAACCTTCAAATTGTAAGGTACAGAATTTTTATCCTCAATATTTTTCTTTAATACATTAAGAAATTTTCCCGTAGCTTTTAAAGCACCTTTAGTTCTAGCTATAAGTCCTTCAATTGTTTTTACTTCAGATTTTGTCATACTTGGATTAACTAAATCCAAACCAGCATCTTCAGACCAAACATTTTTTGTTTTAGTAAATTTACTCGAATCCACACCAAAAGAGGCAGAAAGATCGGCAATAGTACTACCTTTATAAGTAGTATGCCACACTACGCCTATTTTAGATTTTCGTATAGTACTAGCTAAATCGGAGTCATCTGGAACAGCATATGTAATTGTGTTAGGTGTAAAGGTCAAACTAGTCACCCCATCGATATTTTCTTGTTCCAAATCCTCCTTGGTGAACATAATGTCGCCTTGGTAAATACCATCCATATTAAGTTCGGGCAAATACTTTAATGCAACTTTGAGTTTATTTACGGGTCCCTCTGTACCATGATTGGATTTAATATCCGCATTAGTATAATTTATTTTGGGAACCTTATTAAAAAGAGACTTTGTTGCAACAAAGAACTTCCCGTTCTCAGGATTAATACCAGCAAATACGGCTGGAGCGCCATCCCACTTGGTCGTCACCGTCAATTTGCTAGTGCTACTACCACTCAACATATCTTTGAGCGAATTTAAAAATAAGAGAGCGGTCTTGGCACCTGCCATACCACCATTAATTATTTCGTCTTCCAGATGTTCTAAATGAGTATTAGTATCTTCTTGTAATGTTTGTTTAAATGATAACATTTATTTAATGGTCAAAAAGGTTTTTAAAATGTGGAGTAGCTATTGCCTGAAATTGTGGAGCCACAGTTTTTGAACCTTTATACCTTACATCAATATTAATTAGTGGTACATTACCATTGTAAATAGTATATCTGACTTTAGCTGCCAAATCTTTACCACCATCCCATTCCCATGGCTGTGGAATAGGATTACCTTTTTTATCCAATGTCTTTCCTAAATTTAATTTATTCTGTTTAAATACTTTAGACAGAACTTCAATGGTACTAGGAAGGTCTTTAACTTCAGCCTTTTCTACAAAAATACCAGTAGATGTTTGTTTACCAATACCAGTAAGTAAATAAAACTTAAACTCGGAACTAGCTTTACCCATTAACTTATTCAAATCCATCCTGAAAAGAAGTCGGATAAACTTTTCACAAAATGTCTCTTTTACTTTTGCAAGTTCTTTGTCAAAGGTTTTCCAAAATATATTTTTAGTTGGACCTTTACCTCTAAGTCTATCATTAATCCAATCGTTATTAACTTTTCGGATTAAATCACTTTTCTGTTTTTCAGACAAGTTTTTAATATTCTTTCCATCTTTTCCAATTATTTTTTTATCATTTTTATTA
>MPLT02300448.1_pt1 | contig 11201 bp, 12 predicted proteins | sample 1617391 | NCBI WGS metagenome assembly MPLT02 (sample SAMN05944800, study PRJNA350692) | marine metagenome | biome: marine; feature: ODZ; material: water; isolation source: 70 m water sample filtered on 0.2 um supor filter | place: Pacific Ocean | collected 2012-04-08 | depth 70m m
AAAGGTGGTGCAAACTATAACTTTAATGAAAGATCAAATGCCTTTTTTAATGTTGGGTTAATTGAAAGACAACCTAACTTTTATGCTGTTTTTCGAAATTATGCTAATAACATAAATACTGATCTTTAAAATGAAGAAATTACTTCATTTGAGATTGGATATGGATATATTGGAGATTCATTCAAACTTAACATAAATGCTTACTCAACGAATTGGGGTAATAGGTTTATATCAAGAGGGTTTTCAAATGCACAAGGAGAAGATGGTACTGCTCAATTCAAAGATATTGATGTAAGTCATAAAGGTATTGAACTGGAGGCTGACTGGAGACCTAATTCTACTTCAAGAGTTAGAGGTATGTTATCTATTGGTGATTGGCGTTATACAAAGAACTTTAATGCAGAATTATTTGATGACAGTCAAAGATCTATTGGATCAGCAACATTATTTACAAAAGATGCAAAAGTGGGAGACGCTGCTCAATTTGTAGCCTATCTTGGATATGAAAAAAGGATTGGAAGTAAACTAAATATAGACCTAGATTATAGGTTTGTAGATGGCCTGTATGCTGATTATAGTATTACAGATTCTGATTTCACAGAGCCTTCTAATAAAGGTGCTCTTAAGCTTCCTTCATATGGATTAGTTGATTTAGGTGCAACATACTATATGAGTGGAAAAATGAGCATGAGACTAAATATAAACAACTTGTTAAACACTGTTTATATTGCAGAATCTAATTCAAATATTCATGCTGGTTCTGGTTCAGAGACATGGAATGGAATTGATACTAGAAACTATGTATGGTTTGGATTTGGAACAACTTGGAATATGTCTTTAAGATATAGATTTTAGAATCAAATTATTTGATTTTGATAAAAAACCCTGCTTCGGCGGGGTTTTTTTATTTAAAATTAATTGATTTTAAATTCAATTCTAATAATGATGAGTTATTGAAAGTGTTTCTTGAGATTGTATATAAAATATCGAAGGGCTCTTTATTATTTATTTGCTCAAAATGCTCTGACATATTAAAACCTAAAGCTTGAATTATATAATCTTTAGAATCCGTTATTTGCAATTTTATATGAGTTTTTTCTTTTCCCATTAATCTTAAATTTCCAGCTAAACGACAATTATTCGTTCTAAAAACAGGTTTATAATTTGAAAATCCAAAAGGAGCCATTCTAGATAATAGTTTAAAATTTGATTCATTAATATCAGAAAGATTAATTTCTATATCATAGCTTATTTTTTTAACAAACATTTTATTGTCCATTGCATTCTTTACATATGATTCAAAATGATTAATAAAATGTTCAAGGTTTTCCTCTTTTATGGATAAGCCTGCAGCATATTTATGCCCTCCATATTGATCTAAATATTGTTTGCCTGAATCAATAGCGTCATAAATATCAAAGTTAGCAACTGATCTAGCAGATCCAGTGTAGATATTGTTATCAAGGGTAAGAACAATTGTTGGTTTATAAAATTTATCAACTAGCCTTGATGCTGCAATTCCTAGCACACCTTTGTTCCAATCAGTTCCATAAACAATATTGGCATATTTTAATGTATCTGTCTTTCTTATGGCTTGCTCTGTGACTTCTTTTTCTTTAGACCTTCTGAGTAAATTAATGCTCTCAATTTCTTGAGCTATTTTGTAAGCTTGATTTGTATCTTTTTCAATCATAAGTTTTACTGAAAGCATTCCGCTTTTCATTCTGCCTGAAGCATTAATTCGTGGTCCTATATTGAATGAAATATCAGATTCGACAATATCTCTATTTAGAGACCTAATAAAAAAGTGAAACCCTGGCCGTGGGTTTTCATTCAATTCTTTAAGTCCATAATGAACTATTGTTCTGTTTTCATTAATCATAGGCATTTGATCTGCAATAGTTGCAATTGCAACTAAGTCAAGATATTGGTTAATCTCTTCAGACCCTTCCAGTTTTTTTTCAATTGCTGAAATTAGTTTGAATCCTATACCACAGCCGCATAAACCCTTAAAAGGGTAATCACAATTCTTTTGGTTTGGATTAATTATAGAATAAGCTTTTGGTATACTATCATCAGGGATATGGTGATCGCAAATAATCACATCAATTCCATTTTCGTTTGCAGACTCAATTTTATCATTTGCTTTAATTCCACAATCAATTGTAATAATTAGTGTCACCTGCTGTTGTGATGCAAAAGCTATTGATTCTTCGGAAACACCATAGCCTTCTTTATACCTGTCCGGAATATAGTATATCGGCTTAAGAGTTTTTTTTATAAAATAATCATATAACATTGCAACAGACGTTGTTCCATCAACATCATAGTCTCCAAGTATCATTATTTTTTCATCTCTATCCATTGCCTTGATTAACCTTTCCACAGTTTTGTCCATATCCTTCATTAAAAAAGGATCATGTAACTCATCTAAATTGGGCCTAAAATATTCCTTAGCTAATTTTAATGAATCAACATTTCTTTGAAGTAAAAGGGTGCAAATAAATTTAGGGATATTAAGGTGGGACTGAAGCTCCTCAATTATTTCTTTACCTGGCTGTTCTCGTATTTCCCAATTCACAGTTACTTAGCTTTATCAATACAAATTACAAATTCTCCTTTAGGGCTTTTAGTTTCAAAAAGGATTATTGCATCGCTTATACTCCCTCTAAACGTTTCCTCATATATTTTGGATATTTCTCTTGACAAACTTATTTCTCTATCTGGGCCAAAAACCTCTTGTAAATCTTGAAGTGTTTTTTTTACTCTTAAAGGCGACTCGTATAATATCACTGTTCGATTTTCACTGGAGAGTTCTTTTAACCTAGAGACCCTTCCCTTTTTTCTTGGCAAAAACCCCTCAAATACAAATCGCTCTGATGCAAGGCCGCTCATAACAAGAGCAGGTATTAATGCAGTCGCTCCAGGTAAGCATATTATTTCAATATTTTGTTTTATCGATTCTCGTATTAGCAAAAATCCTGGATCAGAAATAGAAGGTGTTCCAGCGTCTGAAACCAATGCCAATGTTTTCCCTTTCACTAAATAGTCTACATATTGATTAACTAATTTGTGTTCATTATTAATGTGATAGGATTTTAATGGAGTTGTAATTGAATATTTCTTAAAAAGTATTGAAGATTTTCTTGTATCCTCTGCTAAAACTAAATCAACATCTTTTAATGTCTCTACGGCTCTATGTGTAATATCTCCTAAATTGCCTATTGGAGTTGGGACTATATATAGTTTTCCATTATTTGTCATTTGAATTGCTAGTAATTTGTGTAACCAAATACTTTTTTGATAAATTTGTTTAACTCTTAGTAAAATACAAAATGTTTTTAGAAAACTCTGCACATGGAAATAAACAATTTGGATCTATTGAAGTAATCTGCGGGTCTATGTTTTCAGGGAAAACAGAAGAGTTGATCAGGAGATTAAAAAGAGCAAAAATAGCAAATCAAAAAATTCAAATTTTTAAACCATCTATAGATTCAAGAAATAATGAATATATAGAGTCACATGATAAAAAAAGGATAAAGTCGCTCACTGTTAAAACATCTTATGATGTTTTTGATATTGGAAAGGATTTTGATGTAGTTGGAATTGACGAGATTCAATTTTTTGATGATGAAATAGTTTCTGTTTGTAACTCGCTTGCTAATAAAGGTGTAAGAGTAATAGCGGCTGGACTGGATATGGACTATTTAGGGAATCCTTTTGGACCTATGCCAAACCTTATGGCTATTGCGGAATACGTCACAAAAGTTCACGCAATTTGTACTGAGACCGGAAATATTGCTAATTATAGCTATAGAAAAACCAAAGAGGATTCAATAATTCTAATAGGTGAAGAGGAGGAATATGAAGCTTTGAGCAGAGAAGTGTTTTACAAAAAAATGAGCACTAAAAAGAAAAAAACATGAAAATAGCCGTTGTTGGTGCTACAGGATTAGTTGGCAGGGTAATGCTGCAACTGCTAGAGGAAAGGCAATTTCCTTTAGACGAACTAATTCCTGTTGCTTCAAAAAATTCAATAGGACAATCTGTTAGTTTTAAAGACAAAAGTTATCCTGTAGTTTCTGTGGGAGAAGCTATAAAATTAAAACCTGATATTGCTCTGTTTTCAGCTGGCGGATCAACATCATTAGAATGGGCTCCTAAATTTGCAGAGAATGGAACAACAGTGATAGATAACTCCTCTGCCTGGAGAATGGATTCAACTAAAAAGTTAATTGTACCTGAAATAAATGGAAATGCCTTGGAGAAAAACGATATGATAATAGCCAATCCTAACTGCTCAACAATTCAAATGGTTGTTGCTATTGGGCCTTTACACAATAAGTACAATATAAAAAGGTTGGTTATTTCTACATATCAATCTGTCTCTGGAACGGGTAAAAATGCTGTAGATCAACTGAAAAAAGAAACCAATGAAGAGGATGTTGAAAAAGTTTATCCACATACAATTTATCAAAATCTTTTACCTCAATGTGATGTTTTTGAAGATGGCGGATACACAAAAGAAGAGATTAAATTAATTCAGGAAACAAGAAAAATATTAAATGATGAAGCTATTAAGATAACTTCAACTGCAGTTAGAGTTCCTATCGAAAAGTGTCATGGCGAATCCATAAACTTGGAGTTCCACAATGAATTTAAAATAGAAGATGTTGTTGAAATTTTGAGAAGTTCGCCTGGACTTAAAGTTATAGATGATATCAATAACAATTTATATCCAATGCCTATTGATGCTGCTAATCATGATGAAGTATATGTTGGTAGAATTAGGAGAGATGAAAGTGTTGAAAATGGTCTAAATCTCTGGATTGTAGCTGATAATCTTCGCAAGGGAGCAGCAACAAACACTATCCAAATTGCAGAAACTCTTGTTCAAAATAATCTTGTATAAGGATTACATTTCAAAAGTATCCATAAATTTAGTGGTGTATTTTCCCGAAACAAAATCAGGGTGTGACATAACTTTTTGATGAAAAGGAATTGTTGTTTTAACTCCTTCAATAATAAATTCATCTAGAGCTCGTTGCATTTTAGTAATCGCCTCCTCTCTTGTTTGAGCTGTAGTTATTAATTTGGCAATCATTGAATCATAGTGAGGAGGTATTAGATATCCACTATATACATGCGTGTCAACTCTAACACCATGACCTCCCGGCAGATGCAGATTAAGAATTCTGCCTGGATTAGGCATGAAGTCATTAAAAGGGTCTTCTGCATTAATTCTACATTCAATAGAGCAAAGTTTAGGGAAATAATTATTCCCAGTGATAAGATCACCATTAGCAACTTTAATTTGTTCTCTTATTAAATCATAGTCAATTACCTGTTCGGTTATGGGGTGCTCAACCTGAATTCTAGTATTCATTTCCATAAAGTAAAATTTTCTATTTTTGTCTACTAGAAATTCGATCGTCCCTGCACCTTCATATTTAACAGACTTTGCTGCTTTTACCGCAGCATCCCCCATTTCATTTCTTAGTTTTTCTGTCATAAAAGGAGAAGGAGTCTCTTCAATTAATTTTTGATGTCTTCTTTGAATTGAGCAATCTCTTTCAGATAAATGACATGCATCGCCTTTTCTATCTCCAATAATCTGTATTTCAATGTGTCGTGGATTCTCAATAAATTTTTCAATATACATATCGTCATTGTCAAAGGAGGCTTTAGATTCTTGACGAGCATCTTCCCACGCCTTTAACAGGTCTTTTGCTTTTCGAACAACTCTCATTCCTTTTCCTCCTCCTCCTGCAGATGCTTTTAACATAATTGGATACCCTATTTTTTGTGCAATCTTTTGTGCATCTTCTAAACTCTCAACAATTCCTTCAGAACCAGGTATTGTTGGAATTCCTGCTTTCTTCATTGTTTCTTTAGCCGAAGATTTATCTCCCATCTTATCAATCATTTCTGGCGAAGCTCCTATAAATTTTATTTTATGCTCTTGGCATATTTGAGAAAACTTACTGTTCTCTGATAAAAAACCATATCCCGGATGTATAGCATCTGCATTTGTAATTTCGGCAGCTGCAATAATATTAGAAGATTTTAAATATGATTCTGTACTACTAGCTGGGCCAATACAAACAGCCTCATCTGCAAAACGAACATGAAGGCTTTCTTCATCAGCTTTTGAGTATACAGCTACAGTTTGAATGCCCATCTCCTTACAAGTCCTTATAAGGCGCATTGCTATTTCTCCTCTATTAGCTATTAAAATCTTTTTAAACATTCTAACTCTTTACGAAGGGTCAATAATAAATAATGGCTGATCAAATTCAACAGGAGACTGGTCCTCAGCTAAAATTTTGACAATTTTTCCCGAAACCTCTGACTCTATCTCATTAAACAATTTCATTGCTTCAATAACACATAATACATCTCCTTCCGCAATAGATTTGCCAACATCAGTAAAGACATCTTTATCTGGAGCTGGCTTTCTATAAAAAGTACCTATCATAGGTGCTTTAACAATTATATGATTTTTATTCTCTAGCACAACTTCATTTTCATCAACTGGTTCATTCTGAATGGCTTCTTGTTCTATCTCTTTCGGTTGAATAATTTGGTTAGTCTTAGCCCCTTCAACAATAATTTGTTGAGGAGGGTTTTTAGTTCCAGTTTTAATTGTGATTTTAAACTTTTCTCTTTCAATTTTAACCTCTTCTACCCCTGATTTTGAGACAAATTTTATTAAGTTTTGTATTTCTTTAATATCCATAATATTAATGTTTTAATCGTATGCCCAAGTTAAATATGCAGCTCCCCATGTTAATCCAGCACCAAAAGCAGTAAAAATTAATTTATCTCCTTTAGCTAATTTGGATTCATAGTCAAATAATAAAAGTGGTATGGTTGCCGCTGTTGTATTTCCATATTCACTGATATTCATAAGCACTTTATTTTTATCTAAGTTAATCTTTTCTGCCGCAGCATCAATAATTCTTTTATTTGCTTGGTGTGGAAGCAAAAATTTAATGTCTTCTGGGTTTAAATTATTTCTTTTAACTATTTCTTCCGTAGCGTTTGCCATTTCAGATACAGCCGCCTTAAACACTGTTTTACCATCTTGAGTTATATAGTGCCATCCGCTATCTAAGGCTTCTTGAGTCATTGGATACATAGACCCTCCTCCTTTAACCATTAACCACTCTGCCCCAATTCCATCAGATCTTAAGTATTCGTCTTCCCATCCATATATATTTTGACTAGGCTCCACTAAAACAGCTCCTGCTCCATCACCAAATAAAATACTTGTTTCTCTTTTAGAATAATCAACTACAGATGACATTTTATCTGCTCCTATTAACAAAATCTTGTTATACCTTCCTGACTCTATATAACTTGTAGCCGATGACATCCCATATAAAAATCCTGAGCAAGCAGCACTTAAATCAAATGCATATGCATTTTTAGCATTTATTGCTGAAGCTACTGATGGTGCTGTAGCAGCACCTTTATAATCTGGAGTAATTGTAGACACAATTACCAAGTCTATAGTTTCAGGATTAATATTACTTTTTTTAATTAAGTCCTCTGCAGCCTTAATGGCGAGATAGGAAGTTCCTTTTGCTTCACCTTTTAATATTCTCCTTTTTTTGATTCCTGTTCTTGTGGTTATCCACTCATCAGTTGTATCAAGTACTTTTTCTAGATCTTGATTGGAAATAAAATCTTTTGGTACAAAACCCCCAACAGCTGTTATAGCAGCTTTTATGTTTTTTGAAGAGTTAGTTTTCATCCTAACATTAGTTTTTCTATAGATAGGTGAACTTACTATCGAAGATACTGGTTTTTTTCTTAATCTACAGACTCAACTAAGACTTTTCCCCTATAATAAAGTTTGCCATCATGCCAGTGAGCTCTATGGTATAAGTGAGATTCTCCAGTTGTTTTGCTAACTGCAATTTGTTGCTTTTTAGCCTTTATATGAGTTCGCCTTTTATCTCTTCTTGTTTTTGATATTTTTCTTTTTGGATGTGCCATTTATAATAACTCTTTTAATTTATCCCACCTAGGGTCTCGTTTGTTAAAAAATATTTCTTTAGGCTTAAGATCTTCAAGTTTTTCAAGCATTTCTGATTTTAATGATCCATCCTTAATTCCTGGATGAACTCTCTTGGCTGGAGCTGCTAGAACTATCGTGTCAAAAATAATATTTGAAACATCAATGTTAGAAGCGCCCGTTGATAAAAAAACTATTTTATCATCTGCCAAATCTTTCCTTTCAGCAAATTTAACTATTACACTGTAAGCAGTGTTAATATCAATATAAAAAGGTTCCATGGTTAAATCACATGGCACCTTTACTTTGCCTGAGAAAAGAAAATCAAGATTTAACATGTTTGTTTTCTTTTCTAATTTAAGCTTCGTAACTATATCAACATCTATAAAATCATCATATTTAAAACTCTCAAAGAACTTCTTACCTATATCAAAGTTAAAGTTATGAATTCCTTCTTTTAAACCAGAAAATTTCACTATTAATGGCGAAGGTGATTTCATCTCTTAACTATTGAGGGGCAAATTTAAAAATATTTTACCTATTTACTTAGATATCAGATTATTTCTTGAAAAATAAATATTTGCTGCCAGTTTAACTGCATTAATAAAAGATGCAGGATTTGCTATATTTTTACCTGCTATATCAAATGCAGTCCCATGGTCAGGAGATGTTCTAATAATTGGTAATCCTGCCGAAAAATTAACTCCTTTTCCAAAATTTATGGTTTTAAAAGGTATAAGACCTTGGTCATGGTAGGCTGCAATAACCGCGTCATATTTTTTATACCCTTCATTACTAAAAAAGGTGTCTGATGGAAAAGGGCCTTCAATATTATAATTTTTTTCATTTAAGTCCTTTATAACAGGAATAGTAATATTGTTATCATCATCTCCTATTACTCCATTATCACCAGCATGAGGATTTATAGCTAGAACTGCTATTTTTGGATTTAATATTGCAAAATCATCTTTTAAGACTTTGTCTAACAGTAATATTTTTCTCTTTATTAAATCTTTGTTTAAAACACTGTAAACTTCTTTTAAAGGAATATGGTCAGTTGCTAACGCTATTTTTAAGTCATCAGAAACCATTAACATAAGTGCTTCAATATTAAAAAAGGATGACAAGTAATCTGTTTGTCCTGAAAACTTAAACCTTGAAGAATATGCTGCATTTTTGTTTATTGGCGCAGTGATAAGAACATCTGCTTGTTCGTTTTTAACTGCATTAATAGCAGACGTAAAAGAAAGAACTCCAAGCTCCGAAATAGGCTTGTCTAATACCCCAAACTTATACTCACAGCTATCAAAAACATTCAATATGTTAATTTGCGCCTCCTTTACATTGTTTATGTCTGATATTGAGTGTAGCAATGATGTTTTCAGGCCAAGATCTTTTGCTTGAGAACTGAGTAAATTATATGAACCAAAAACTATCGGAATAATTTTTTCTAATACCTCTTCTTTAGAAAGGGCTTTTAAAATTATTTCAATGCCAATCCCATTTGGGTCGCCAACTGAAATTGCCGCTCTAATTTTTTTAGAATTAACCATTAGTTAATATAATTATTAATTTTGTTAAAATTAATCAATATAATGTTCACTGGTATTATAGAATCTCTTGCAAAAGTCGAAGACATTAAAAAAGATAAAAGTAATTTACAGATTACTTACAAGTCTTCTATAGCGAAAGAACTAAAAGTTGATCAAAGCGTCTGCCATAATGGGGCGTGTTTAACTATTATTAAAACAGATGGTGATCATTATACTGTTGATGCAATTGAAGAGACAATCTCTAGAACTAATTTAGGAGATTTAAAAATTGGGGATAGTGTTAACCTTGAAAGATCAATGTCTGTTAATTCAAGATTTGATGGGCATATAGTTCAGGGGCATATAGATGAGGTTGGTATATGTAAAAATGTAACTGAGAATGAAGGAAGCTGGGTGTTTGAATTTGAACATTCAGGAAAAAACATCACTGTAGAAAAGGGCTCAATTACAGTCAATGGCGTTAGCCTCACTGTTGTTGGCTCAAAAGAAAATATTGTATCTGTAGCAATAATACCATACACATTCAACAACACTAATTTTTGTGAATTGAAAGTAGGCTCTAAAGTTAATTTGGAGTTTGATATCCTAGGAAAGTATATTTCTAAACTAATTAAAAATAATAAAACCTTCTAAAAGGATATTCCTTATTTAAACCCTTTATCATCATTTTGTATATTTGCAAATAATAATAAAGCATTTATTATGAATAAGATACCATCACTAGATCTTAGAGATTTTTTAAGCGAAGACCCTCAACGTAAAGAAGAATTTGTTCAATCAATAGGTAAAGCTTTTCAAGAGATAGGGTTTTGTGCAGTTAAAGGCCATCTACTATCTGATGAACTTGTTGAAAGACTTTATAAACAAATTAAATTATTTTTTGATCTTCCAGATGAAGTAAAAACTAAATATGAATTCCCACAATATTCAGGTCAAAGAGGATATGTTGCGTTTGGTAAGGAGAGTGCTAAAGGAAGTAAACATGGTGATCTAAAAGAATACTGGCATTTTGGTCAATATATTTCAGAAGATGAGAAAGATAAATACAATTATTTTCCTAATATACATGTTGATGAATTACCTGAATTTAATAAAGTTGGTAAGGAGGTATACTCCTCTTTAGAAAAAACAGCAAAATATATTCTTAGAGCTTTAGCAATGTATTTAAATATTGAGGAAAATTACTTTGATCAATACATTAAGAATGGATACTCAATATTAAGACCTATCCACTACCCTCCTATTTTAGATGATCCTAAAGAAGCTGTTCGCGCTTCTGCCCATGGAGATATTAATCTTATTACTTTGCTTATGGGAGCACATGGTAAGGGATTGCAAGTTCTACACTCAAACGGTGAGTGGATTGATGCAACGGCTAGTAAAGATGAGTTAATGATAAATATTGGAGACATGTTGTCTCGACATACTAATAATGTATTAAAATCCACAGTTCATAGAGTTGTTAATCCAGATAAGGAATTGCTAAAAAAATCTAGATATTCTATTCCGTTTTTCATGCATCCAGTAAGTGAAATGAAGTTAGATGTTTTAGAATCTTGTGTTTCTGAAGAATCTCCTAAATCATTTGATGATATTACCGCTGGAGATTTCTTAAATGAAAGATT
>MPLT02055956.1_pt1 | contig 11191 bp, 10 predicted proteins | sample 1617391 | NCBI WGS metagenome assembly MPLT02 (sample SAMN05944800, study PRJNA350692) | marine metagenome | biome: marine; feature: ODZ; material: water; isolation source: 70 m water sample filtered on 0.2 um supor filter | place: Pacific Ocean | collected 2012-04-08 | depth 70m m
CTCACAACTACTGAAACAAAGCTTATGTTAAAAGCAATGTGGCTTATCGAGATAGACCCGAACCCTTTCCGCATCTGAATTCCAAAGACTGCCTCTATAACGTCATAGAATTGACCGAAGAAAAGAAGAAGCATGACTGCCATGGTCACGTCAGGAATGATGATTGGAAGATACAGCAGAGCATCAAAGACTTTCTTCCCCCTGAAGGTAAATCGTTCCAGAGAGAGCGCCGCCATTGTCCCGAGGATGACAGAGATAAGAGTGACGATAAGAGCTATCTTTACTGAATTAGATAACGCTCCTCGAGCATTATTACTATCGAAAAATTGCTGGTACCAATCAAGTGTAAACCCTCCCCATTTCCCAACATTACGACTTTCACTAAATGAGAAAAGGACTAGTAGAACAATGGGAGCGTAAAAGAAAAGGTAAACAAGCCACCCATTAACATGTAGAACTGCTTTTGCCAGTCCTCGTGGTTCAACTGAAGAACTCATAGAGTTCTCCCCCCCTTACGGAAATAAATGATGGTCGTGACAAGCATCACTGCCATAAGCACAAAGGACAAGGCGGCGCCGAATGGCCAATTTCTGGCAGTTAGGAATTGAGTAACTATGTAACTTCCAAGAAGTGTTGTTTTGGCACCGCCGAGGATTTCTGGAGTGACATAAGCGCCGAGGCTTGGAACAAACACCAGTATTGATCCAGCGATTACGCCGGGCATCGAAAGAGGAAGAAGCACGTGCCGGAATGATTGCCACCCACTCCCATATAAATCTCGGCTCGCTTCAATGAGGCGGCCATCAATTCTCTCAATCGCAGCATAAAGAGGAAGAATCATAAATGGCAGATACCCATAAACAAGTCCTAGCACCACCGCCTTCTGACTGAAGAGCAGTTCATTCGTACCTAAGCCTAGAAACTCGGTTACTTTCGTGAAGGGTCCGTCGTTTCCGAGAATGACCCTCCATGCATAGTTTCGGACTAAAAAATTTGTCCAGAAAGGGATCATTACGAAAACGAGCATGACGTTTCGTATCGATGGCCGTCGTGTAGTAAGGAAGTATGCAAATGGGTATGCGATTACAAGACAAATGAGGGTCGTAAGAAATGCCAGCCATAGCGAACGGTAAAGAATAGTCCGCACTATCGGTTCAGCTATTCTTTCGTAGCTATCGAAGTTCCACCCAGAAAGATCGGTGCCTCCGAATCGATTTCGTGTGGCGAAACTATATACAAGAACGATTACTAAAGGAAGGACGAAGAAAATTACTAGGTAAAGGTAGGAGGGAAATGCGAGTAGGAATCCGCGACGTGATTCCTTTCGTTGCGCAGCTTTTTCGAATTCGGGCGTTGCTTCAAGAGGAGGAGCCGGAGAATCTGACTCTTTACCCATTAGCCAGCCACCACTGATACATCGCCTGTGTTCCAATAGACCGTGATTTCATCACCATGTTCATATAGATCTGCATCTGGGCGATTCTCCTGGCGGATTTCGATATTCATCCAATCAAGTTTCACTCCGTATACTCTGGCATTTCCCAAATAGGTAATTGTGTCAATGACCCCATTGAGGCTTGAACCTTCAATGGGAACATCTGAAAGTCGAGCAATCTTTGCCCGTTCAGGACGAAGACTTATTGCAACACGTGTACCAGCTGCTAGTGAATTCGCGGCGTGGACTAGAGCACCATTTTCTAAAACTACGGTAGTTTTGTCTTTGACTGTTCCTTCTAGGAGATTTGTTCTACCTATAAAATCTGCGACGAACTTGCTGGCCGGCTGTTCGTATATTTCCTCGGGTGAGGCAACTTGCAATAGTTTCCCTTCATGCATAACAGCAATTCGGTCAGCCATAGTGAGTGCTTCTTCTTGATCATGGGTGACGAAGACAAAGCTGATTCCCACATCGCGCTGGAGTTTCTTCAATTCTAATTGCATTTCCTGTCGAAGTTTCAGGTCGAGTGCCCCTAGAGGTTCATCAAGTAGAAGAACTTTCGGCTGGTTCACTAGAGCTCTTGCTAAGGCAACCCGCTGCTGCTGCCCTCCGGACATCTGGGCTGGTTTACGACTTTCTAAACCATTTAGTTGCACGAGCTCAATCATTTCCATTGCCCTTGCACGAGTTTCTTTTTTGTCTGTTCCTTGCATTTTGAGCCCGAAGCCAACATTTTCAAGGACTGTGAGGTGGGGAAATAGTGCATAGTTTTGAAAGACAGTATTTACGGATCGTTTATTTGGAGCGAGAGTCCCTACTTCTTCTCCGAAAATAGAGAGGCTTCCCTCTGTTGGGAACTCAAGACCAGCAATCATCCGTAAAGTCGTTGTTTTTCCGCATCCGCTTGGCCCTAGCATCGCAAAGAATTCGCCATCTTTAATGGATAAATCTATGTTGTCAACAGCGACTACGTCGCCAAATTTCTTTGTTATTCGTCGAAGCTCTACAGCTGGAGTCATTATTCCCCTCTTTCCTCCCTGAGCCTACGTTGCACAGGCTAGATCCGTCCAAATGGGACTGTTGGCGCGCCAGCCCGAATCGCTTGGAGGCAAATAAAGTCATGTAAGATCGTTGCTCCAGCGATAGCTGTGATTTCACCAACGTCGTATAAGGGCGCTACTTCAACAAGATCCATGCCTACTATGTTGAACTCTGCGAGAGAACGTATCGCCTCTAGGGCTTGGGCAGAGCTCAAACCCCCAGCTACGGGAGTGCCAGTGCCCGGTGCATATGCCGGATCTAGGCAATCAATATCGAAAGTGAGATAGGCGTTCTTATCAGCTACGACTTCTCTAATCACATCAACAACTGCTGGGACACCTTCTCTGTGGACCCATGGCGCACCAAGCACAGTGAAACCATATGTATCTGAATTATGGGTCCGTATTCCTATTTGGACTGATGACGTTGGATCTATGAGTTCTTCACGAATAGCGCGAAGGAACATCGAACCATGATCCATACGTTGTCCGTCATCATCCCAGGTATCACAATGTGCATCAAAGTGGATAAGCGATAGTGGCCCATATTTCTTAGCGTGTGCTTTCAACAAAGGGTAGGTGATGTAATGGTCGCCGCCCATGCTGAGCATCATCGTGTCGCTTGAAAGAATTTGATCGGCATGCTGTTCAATAACTGCCTCTGCGTGCTGGGGGTACCCATAGTCAATGAAGCAATCCCCGTAGTCCGCCACTGACAGATAAGTAAATGGGTCAAACCCGAAAGGATACGCTTCTAATTCAGCTAGGCCGACAGAACCAGCTCGAAGTGCTCGTGGCCCAAATCGAGTTCCGGGCCGGTTTGATGTAGCCATATCGAAAGGTATCCCCGTCACAGCTATATCTACACCATCTAAATCCTTTGTGTAGTTTCGCCGAAGGAATGATAGCGCCCCTCCAAATGTCATCTCGGGGTTACGGCCACGAAGGTTTTCTCTCCGGAATGCTTGATCTCCTTGTATGGAATCATCTGTCATTGTTGACTCCTAAAGTCGTTGTTGCGCCAAATGATCAACGCCGCATAGTTATCAATATCTGGATTCATTATGTAGTTAGGTAGCGCTCGAACTAATTCGAACCCATTTTCTTGTTGAAATGAGAGCGTCGGATCATAGATGTTTTGCTCCCGTACTTGTTCGATGTATTCATCTGCCGTCATTTCATGTTTATGATTCACGTATTCCGGCATTACCCCACCGGCGACGATTCCACGCAGATTTAAACTCCTACATACGTCTTTGCGAAGTTCATAAAGCTCAGCCCCGATTCCTCTCCTGCGGTATTCGCTTCGTACAGCAATCGAAGTTCCATAGTACCAATCCCCATTTGGCCGATGTCCTGAATCTCCATTTCCGGGCATAACATCATGGACAGTATGCAAAGGGTTATCTTCATCAAATAAAACCTGTATCCCTAATCCCATTGCAACCGGTTTATCGTTGTCGAAACCCACAAACCCGCCTTGCGGGAAATCATTTGCAAGTATTTCTAGATCCTCTTTGCAGTAGAGGTCCTCAGGGTCTGACGTAGGAAATGAAGATCGTTCCAGCGCTTCCAACTCCCCTGCCCACTCAGGCCGAGGATTCCTGTATGCCAAGCCGGATCGTGTTCCTTTGGTGATAATTGCGCCTTCAATCATCAGCCCAACCAATACGCTCATAATCATTATCTGATGGTTGGCCCCAACATGCCCAGAATTCCTTTGTCGCAGGTCGCATGATTGCTGCTCCGCTGGATTCAATAAGATAAGGGTCTTCAGGCCTTCGGCAGATCGCCTCTTGATCTTGGGTTAGCTCAACCAATCTTTGGGTATCTACCTTTCCGCCTTCCAAAAGTTCATTTCCGCGCTCCAATCTCCTAATCGAATTTTCAACGAGATCCCCTGGCCGCTCTGCCTCAAAAGGAAGAGCGAGAGAAGCAACTACATGATTTGTGTGCACTATGGGTTCGCTTCCCAGTTCTTCTACCGGACGGATTGACGGCATCGCTTCAACATTGAAACCTTTTCCAGTTCCGTCCATGATGAGATAATTGTGGGCTCCTGCGAGATCAGCGTCCAAGAGAACCTTGAGTGCATTTTCTGCTGTATCTTGGCGCAGCATACCTCGAACTACTGATGTCCAAGTGACTCCTCGCTGCCCGTCCCCGCCGGTCAGGTTGTTTATGCCAACAGCGACACCCTGATCATTCATTCCTATCTGCCCTAAGCATCCTGTTGTAGTGAACACAATGACTGCTGGACTGTTATCAGGTTCGAGACGAAGAAGCACGACATGCTCTGTCGCCGTATCATGCATGTCCCAAGTCTGAGCAAGAAAGCCCGCTCCTTCGGACCGGCTATCTGGTACTAGGACGGCAGTACAGTCATCTTCTTGAAGGGATGGTGGTGTCTCTCCCCCAATTTGGGCCCGGACGGCATCAACGAAATCAGTAAATCCTCCGACGATGATCGCTTCTGCAACCGATATCTCTGCTCCTTCGGCAAGCGCCGACAATTCAGAGAATAAATCTTCATCGAATCGCTGATGGGCCGGGATCATCGATTCTGCCAGATCAATAATGTCCCCCTTTGCTATGGGCCCTCCTGACCATGATCCGCCGGCTACTAGCTGAATTCGGTCTTGGGTGTATTCTTGGATCTCTTCGGCGTAGAGGCTTCCATGGGCAAAGCCGATCGATTCATAGGACCCCTTCGCATCAAAGATTCGTATTGGAGGACGTCTCATGGGCGCATGATTTCGTTAATAGCATTAGACGCTGTGTCGACCATAAGATCAATGTCGTTATTTTCTATGATCAATGGGGGGCAGAAAGCCAATGCTCCGTTTATTGCTCTGCAGATAACGCCCAGTTCAGTCATTCTGTCCCTGACTTGTAGCCCCTGTTCTGTTGTAGCACCGGTGATTTGTCCTGCCCAAATAGCCCCAACGCCTCTCACTTCAGTGAGTAAACCATCACTTTTCAATGCCTCTAATCCAGACGAGATTCGTTCGCCTATATTGTTGGCTCGCGAAATAAGTTCTTCAGATTCGATTAGATCAATGTTCGCAATCGCTGCTGCGCATGCTGCTGGATGCCCGCTGTATGTATACCCATGCATAAAGACGAAGTGCGGGTCAGCTTCAAGCAAGTCACAAATAGAACGGCTTATGAGTACACCTCCCATTGGCTGATATCCACTCGTAACTCCTTTGGCAAAAGTGATTAGATCAGGAGTGACGCCGTAGGTATCTGCCGCAAACCAGTTCCCGGTCCTTCCAAACCCTGTAATGACCTCATCAAAAACAAGAAGCGCACCATTGTCATCGCATAGTCGTCGAAGCCCCTCTAAATATCCATCAGGTGGAGGAAAAACACCTCCAGCCCCTTGCACTGCCTCAGTGATAACTCCTGCTATATTTTTGCCGTGCTCTTTAAAAATTGAAGCGGCTGATTCAATGTTCGTCGGGTCGATCTCCAAAACACTAGGGAGAAGGTCTCCCCACCCTTCTCTATTTGCGGGTATTCCCTGTAGCGTGGTTCCTCCCACGTTCACCCCATGGTACCCCCGCCCACGGCGGAGAATAATCTGCCGCTCAGACTCACCGCGAAGAATAGCTACTTTACGCATCAATTTGATAGCTGAGTCGACTGACTCTGAACCAGAGTTGCACAGAAAAACTCGACCATCAGGAAATGGAGAAACAGAACGGATCCGGTCAGCTGCTGCTTCGGAGATGTCGCTTCCCATAGGGGCAAACGTATGGTACGAACTCAATGTCTTTAACTGGCTAGCAATGGCTTCAATCAACTCAGGTCGGTTATGCCCAACTTGGCAATACCATAAGCTAGCGAGGCCATCGATGTACTCGTTACCTTGATCATCCCAAACGCGAACTCCTTCTGACCGAACAAGCGTGCGATAATCATTCGATGATGGTTTTGAAAATGGATGAAGTAGTGCCGATGTCATAGGTCCTCGCATGAGACAGTTCCGCCAAGAATACCCATTAGAAGTAGAGCATGCTAGTTCAGTTTCTTCTTATAAGTTGCAGATCTTACAGTATTAGGGTTCCATTGCCTTATGACTGCAGTATCTGGAGCTCGCCCTATCCCTTTGTGGATTGATAGTTTAGAGGGGAATGCAAATCCAAGACCTGCGCTTAGTGGAAGCACCTTTGTTGATGTAGCAATCGTTGGAGGTGGGTTTAGTGGCCTTTGGACCGCATATTACCTTCTTGAAAAAAACCCATCGCTGAACATCCTGATCATAGAAAAAGAGTACTGCGGCTATGGAGCCTCTGGGAGAAATGGAGGATGGTGTGAAGGGGCTTTAGCTGGCGGGACAGAAAAGTATGCAAGGAGATCATCTCTTGAAGATGCACTTCGGCTTGAACGTGCGATGTTTGAAACGGTCGATGAAGTAAAGCGAATTATCGATCTCGAAAATATCGATTGCGGATTTACAAAAGGCGGACATATCTGCCTTGCTCGGAATAAACCACAAGAGGAACGTCAACTTGCCGAGTTACGAGCTGCAAGGTCACGAGGCTTTGGAGAAAACATCATTAGACGCCTCGAACCTGATGAAGCGAGGCAATATTTAAACGCTACAAATATAAAGTCCGGCCTCTTCTTTTCTCCCTGCGCAAGCATCAACCCGGCGAAACTTGTCTGTGGTTTAGCAGAGGCAGTGGAATCACGCGGCGGCAGGATAGTTGAAGGAACCACCGTCCTCTCTATCGATGGGACAGCAGTGATGACTTCCCATGGTGAAGTAAACGCGGATGTTGTCATTCAAGCGACCGAAGCTTACACACGGGACCTAAAGGGAAAGAAGTTAGACTTCCTTCCGGTATATTCCCGAATGATTGCTACCGAACCCCTAAGCGATGACCTAATGGCTGAAATTGGATTAGCTGACAGGCCAACATTCAACGACGGTCGATACATCGTTATCTATGGGCAGAGAACAGATGACAACAGAATCGCATTCGGTGGGCAAGGAAACCCTCCGTACCTCTTTGGTTCAAAAATTGACTCGAAGATCGAGGGAAATGAGCCGTCACACGAAGTGGTTTGGAAAGCCCTGATTGATCTCCTTCCTCAACTCAAAGATGTGGCAATCACTCACCGTTGGGGAGGGACACTTGCGATCCCAAGAAATTGGCTTCCTGGCCTCCGTTATGAGAAAGCTAATGGGTTTGGGATCTTAGGAGGGTATGTAGGAGAAGGTGTAGCTGCGGCAAATTTGGCGGGCCGAACAATGGCTGATCTCGTTCTTGAGTCAGAAACTGATATCGTTTCGTTGCCTTGGGTAGGAGTAAAGGCAAGGCGTTGGGAACCCGAACCGCTCAGATGGATTGGTGTCCGTGCGAGCCGTCGTCTTATGGGGTCAACTGACCTCTCTGAAACTAGAACGGATAAGACCGGAAAACTCGCAATGAAAGTAGCTCACCTACTTCGTGGAGATTAACCTCAACCCTTAAAAATCAAGCTACTGTAACGAACTTACAGCTTCTACTATTGCCTTGACCCCTTGGTCTATTTCTTCTTCGGTGACATTCAGCATTGGCGTGATTCTGATGACATTCCCATACACCCCGCCCTTGCCAACTAATAGCCCAAGATCTTTACAGGCCTCTATAAGCTCTCCGGCCCGTAATGGAGAAGGTTCGGACTTCCCAGAATCCTGATCCACTATCTCAAGTGCCACCATTAGCCCCCGTCCGCGAAGGTCACCAATCCAGGGGCATTCATCCGCAACCTTCCTTAAACCGTCTTTCAGCCGCTCCCCCATCCTCCTGGCATTATCTTGCAAGTTATTCTGCTGGACATACTGAAGAGTCGCCAGTCCAGCAGCGGCTGAGAGGGGATTCCCGCCGAAAGTACTGAAGTTCAGAGCACTCACATCCTCCATGATCTCCGCCCGTGCCACGATCCCCGCGAGAGTGATGCCATTTCCGACACCTTTTGCAAACGTGATCATGTCTGGAGTTACGCCATGAGCCTCATACCCCCAAAAGTGGTCGCCTGTTCTTCCCCAGCCAGTTTGGACTTCATCGCTTATGATGAGTGCTCCATGGTTTGAGATCACCTTCTGCATCTCACCAAAAAACCCATCAGGGGGAACAGTAAAGCCACCTACACCTTGTATGGGTTCAAATATAAGACAGGCGATATTGCCAGTAGTAGAAGTATCAATTATCTGTTCTAAGTCAGCAATACATGCTTCAGTAAGCTGGTCATCGGGAATCTTTTCAAACGGGCTCCGAAGGCGATATGGCCCCTGAACATAATTTACAGATAGCCCTGAAATCCGCGATGAGAGCCATGAAGACTGGCTTGTGATTGCTTGAGTAGCAAACGTTCTTCCATGGTAACTATTCCTTATTGCAAGAATTTCATTTGACTTCCGAAAACTGGTGGCCAACATCAGTGCAGTATCGTTTGCTTCGCTTCCTGAAGTCGTGAAAAAAACACGAGGATTGAGAATCCCTGAAGCCTTCGCTATTTCTTCTCCCAGCGCGATCATCGGCTCTGAAAGGTACAAGGTGCTGGTATGAAGAACTTTATTTGCCTGCGATTGGATGGCTTCAGTAACAACAGGATTGTTATGGCCGATCATCGTAGTTAAAACTCCGCCAAAAAAATCTAAATATTTGGCACCTTCAATATCCCAAACGTAGCTACCTTCGCCACGGTCTATCGATATTGGTGTTTTGTAGAGAGGATTGAGATATGGCGCCATCACTGACCGGTACCGCTTCAGAAGTGATGCGTTTGTAGACATTGCCTCTCCCTTGGTAGATAATCTTTGTAGGTATTCGTGAATGTTTGAATCTTAGTAGCTGAAATCCTATCTTCCTATGGGGTCCGGCTTATCTCATTCGAGGAGTTGCTTTTCGATCCATGCCGCCACGCCATCCTCATCATTTGTCAACGTCACTTGGTCAGCATAATGAAATAACTCCGGTGCTCCATTACCCATCGCGACACCCAAACCAGCCCATTCCAGCATCGTTAGATCATTTAAATTGTCTCCAAACGCGATTACTTCTGACTGGCTAATACTCATTGAGTTTGCCAGCCACGAAAGTCCGGTATGTTTACCACTTCCACTGGGTAGAACCTCTAGCATCGGCAATCCGCTAAATGCTATTGATACTTCATCATGGTATTCAGTAGTAGCTGACAAAACTTGACGGTATAACTCGCCAACATCATCAGCATACTTTTTATGAAAGATAACAATATCTTGAACATTGTTCTGAAGTTCAGCGGAGAGATCATCAACGACCTGTACCGGATACGTCCCCGTTTCACCATCCGTCGCTGGGAGGAAACCACAAACGATCTCTTCCCCTACAAAGAGGCCATCCACCGAAGCCCCAAAGGCTGCTTCCGGGATATTGTCACGAACTTTTTGAATAACTCTTTTCGCTAAATTGCGGTCAATTTCTTGGCTGAAGCGTATTTCGCCATTTCTTGCTCGAACTTCCACACCGTTGACACAAATACAATAAGAGATACTAGGCACTTCTTTCAGGAGCCGCTTTACCCCATGCCAATCTCGGCCGGTCGCCAGAACAATGCTAGCTCCAGCTTCGTCGGCAGCTTCAAGAGCTCGAACAGTACGAGAACTGATTTGCCCTAAAGAATTAAGAATTGTGCCGTCTACGTCGAAAGCCAATAATTTTCCATCGAGAAATCTAGTCAAAGTGGTTCCCTTTGAGAAAACCATTAAAGACGTTGCGAACAACCTTGTGTATGGTCAAATAAAATTGACTAAGATTCACGCGATGTTGATCCAATGACAGGACGAGAATCCTTGACTGAGCTAACCTCGCCCTCTTCGTCCTGATTCTGAATAGGTAGGTCAGAAATTAAGGAAGGTGTTTCACTGCCATTTACCGAATAATCGTTTGGCTCTTGGGAGGTTTCCTCAGAAACTTCTTCACGAGAAAGTTCCTCAAGTATCTCGGTATTTACAGCGACAGTAAATTTCTCTATGACCCCAGACTCAATTATCTTTGCCAACCTCAGACGGGTAGCGGAATGGCTTCTTCCTATCTGTTTTGAAATTTCTGTAACAGATATCCGTGAATTCACCGTGAGTAAATCAAGAATCTGTAAATCTAGATTATCCATGACGTAATAATAGTCTTTCCCAAGTCGTATCAAACTCTAAACGGCCACAGATAAAAAACACAGCGTTTTTAATGGCTGCCTTCAACGAGTTTCACTGCCATACGAACAACTTTCGTTTCATCTGACGGATCCATGTAGGCGGACTTCTCCAATGCAGATATCTCATACTGGAGTAAATCACTTTGAGACTCTTCAGGGATAGCCGCAAATCTTTGACTATCAAGAGATGCATTTATATCGGGTATATCCTGAACCTGGTTTTTCGAAGTAGATTCATTGACAAAGTTCGGGAGAGGTCCAGTTATTTGCTGAAATTTTATAGCTTGGATAGATGTGTCCCTTTCTAGAGTCTCAATAACTGCATTAAGCTGTTCTGGACTTTCGCATTCGAGATGAATCATGCAATTAAATTCACCGCCCATCTGATATGCAGAAGAAATTTCAGGAATTTTGTGGAGGAATACTGAGAAATCTTCTAGATTTCGGCTTTCTTTTAGTTGGATGAGAAGAAATGCTGAAGATACTTTGAACGGTCTGTCTATTTGACTCGAAGGTGAGAGGTCGC
>MPLT02079411.1_pt1 | contig 11174 bp, 19 predicted proteins | sample 1617391 | NCBI WGS metagenome assembly MPLT02 (sample SAMN05944800, study PRJNA350692) | marine metagenome | biome: marine; feature: ODZ; material: water; isolation source: 70 m water sample filtered on 0.2 um supor filter | place: Pacific Ocean | collected 2012-04-08 | depth 70m m
CGGGGCGATTACTGACAATCGTGGTGATGTTGTTGACGAGTGGGAACTGATGGACGAGTTCGTGTCCGTTGCCGCTCCACAAGCGAAACAACGACTGCTTGACGCTTGCGACGGTGACAAGACAGCTGCCAAAGAAATTTGGGAAGCGGTCGTCGTCACTGATCATCGTGAACGCACGGGCGGAAATCAGCCAATCATTTCAATCAGCGAAGCTGAAATGGATGAGTGTTTGACATTTGCTGAAAAGCGTCAAGACGTAGAAGATGGCGCTCTGCCGTTGGATGCCTTGACCGAACATTCAGCTGAGTAAGATAAAAGACCCACCGGCGGAGTAGAAGCGCCGGTGGGTCTTTCAAACATGAATCGCCTGTGGGTCAGGACGAAGGGATAACAGTGACGAATACTACCAAAACGCGACGTTGGGAACCAGACAGGATTAGCGTTCCAGCTCAGATCTTGAATGTTTCAATGTCACCCACCGCATTGCGTTTGTGGATTGGACTAGCTGCGTTTGCTAATCGTGAGAACTGTTGTTGGCCTAGCACTCGGCGGCTCGTCGAACTTATGCCTGAAGGAACGAACGACGGATCTGTTCGTCGTGCCAGGGCTGAACTAGAAAAACTGAATTTGCTAGTCGTCACGCCTCGCTATCAAAAAGGGCGACAAACCAGCAACTTTTACGAGCTGAGATACCCCGACAAGGCGCGCCATACTGCGCGGGGGGAGTCGCGCGAGGCTGCGCGGGACGAGTCGCGCGAAACTGCGCGCCCAATGAACTTAGATATAGAAGAAGTTAGAAAGAAAGAAGAAAACGAGCGAGTTTTGGCTTTGTTTGACACCTTCTGGGACACATACGACAAGAAGCGAGGCAAGAAGAACGCCAAAGCTCAATGGATGAAACAGATTTCTGACGAGGAAACAGCGAACGTCGTGATCGCTGCGGCCTACGCTCAGCGAATGAACGTCGAACAGAAATATCGGAAAGACCCTGAAAGATGGCTGCGAGATCATCGTTGGACAGACGAACAAACGGTGAACACTCAAAAGGGAATGGGAACAATCGCCGTTCTGCGCCAGCTCGTTGATGAAGAAGGACTCAATGGCTGAGGAAGTTCAGAACCGCCGGCACGCTGTCGCTGCCATCGCCAAACTGGCTCTCGCATTTGGTAAAGATCTCAATTCAGAACAAGTTGATCTCTATTTGACATCACTTCGTGATCTGACAACCGAACAGCTGACTTCGGCAGTCAACAAAGTTATCTCCAATGAACGCTACTTCCCTGCGATAGCCACATTGCGTTCAGCTGCGCTCCAGAACGCTTCTCAGCCATCCGCAGAGGAGGCGTGGGGCATTGTGAATGATCGCATCCGAAGGCAAGGCAGAGCCGCTGGTGCGCTATCTCTCCCTCCGTTGTTTCAAACAGCGATTGCTGCTTGTGGTGGTTGGCCAGCTTTATGCGAATCAACCAACCCAACAGGAGATCGAATTGCTTTCGTGCGTGCATACACAAGCGCCAATCAGCGTGAACAACGACAAGCAGCTGAAGCCTGGATTCACCCTGAAATTGCGTCCAATCTGAGAGAATTAACACAAGGAGGGAATAGTGACCATCCACGAAAGCTGCTTTGACCGATTAGCTGCTGCTTATCCCAATCAACAAGAACACCGAACAGCATGGCTTCAATCATGGGCCGATTTAGAAAACGGCGTTGTGTCTCGGACTGTGGACTGGTTTCTCAAAAACTGGGCGCGATGCCCAACGCTCGCTGAGTTCAAAGCAGAGACAAGCAAAGAACGAGATCGAATGAAAATCGCTTCACGTCGCGAACAAACAGACGCTTGTTCCTACTGTGTCAGTGGGTGGGTTGTGACCGATTGGGAAAAATGGTTCGCTCATCCTTGCGAGGCGTGCCGGCCCGAACAACATGATCGCTGGTTGACAGGAAAGTATTTACCAACATGAAGAAACTGACTGCGGCTGTCGTCACGTTTGTCGTGTTCTTTTTTGGCTTTTTTAGTCAGTCAACTACGGTCAGACAGTCGGCCGACATTGTGCATATTGCGAGCGTGACGACAACCGCGCCAGCGACCACCACAGTACCGCCCACAGTTACAACAACCGCGGCAATTCAGCCCACTACGTCAATGAGGAAGATTCCTCAGCCAGCAACCACAGTTGTTGAACCTTGGATCAGCTTGCCCACGATCAAGTTTGTTTTGGCTGCGTATGTACCGAAAACCGAGCTGGAACGGTTGATCTGTGATTCCAAATGGGAATGGGATTGTCAAGAAGCCATCGCAGTCGCCACTTGTGAATCCAACATGAAACCAAACGCTGTGAGTCGCCCAAATACCAACGGAACTATCGACAGAGGATTGTTTCAGGTGAATGATGTTTGGGAACAAGCGTGGCCTCCAAAAGTGTGGGCGCGCATTCTTGATCCGAAAGTGAATATTGCTATGGCGCATCACGCTTGGAAAGTCGGCAACGATTCTTGGCTGTATTGGACTTGTCAGCCATGAAGATTCGGCCTTGTTCTTTGAAAGACGCACGCATTTTTGTTGGCACGCACCACCGTCACAATCTGCCGCCACGATTTGGTTTGTTTGCTTGTCGCTTAGTTGACGACAACGAAGAAACAATCGGAGTCGCCATCGTTGATCGCCCAACCGCTCGCATGTTGGATGACGGTCGCACAGCTGAAATCAGTCGCTGTTGCACGAACGGCGCAGCGAACGCCTGTTCCATGCTGTATGGGGCGTGCGTGAGAGCTTGCAGAGCGTTGGGCTTTGATGCGGTCATCACGTACACGCTGCAATCGGAAAGCGGTGCGTCGCTGAAAGCCTCAAACTGGAACGTTGATCAGATGGTTGACGCTCAACAGTCGTGGAATCGGCCGTCAAGAACACGGATTCAAGAAGATCTGTTCGGCAATCAGCGCCGGCCACCAGAACCCAAAGTTCGCTGGAGAATTGATCTATGACCACAGTTGGCAGCTTCTGTTCTGGTTACGGTGGGTTAGACCTGGCCGTTGAATCTTTCTTTGATGCGAAGCTGAGTTGGTGGTGCGACAACGCTGAAACGCCGAAGCAGCTGATGGCCACGCATTGGCCTGAAGCCGCAGCTCACCACGATTTGACCGAATTAAATCCACACGATCTGGAACCGGTGGACATCATTAACGCAGGATTTCCCTGTCAACCATTCAGTTTGGCAGGATATAGAAGGGGCAACGAAGATGAACGAGCCATATTCAGCTGGATCGCCGACAGTGTTGGCGTGGTTCGACCCAGATACGTGTTCTTGGAGAATGTCGCAGCAATCACTCCTTGGGGAGGCGGAATTGTTGGAGCGCTTACCGAATTGGGGTATGACAGTTCGTTCGGAATTATTCGAGCGTCAGATGCCTCTGCTCCTCACCAGCGTGCGCGATGGTTCTGCCTCGCTACCGACACCACGCGAAGCTTTGAGCAGAGCGAGAGTGAAAGCACGCCAAGACTGGCATGGCAATCTGGAAGAAGTGCTAGCGGTGCTGTTACCGACTCCGACAGCGAGAGACTACAAAGACACGGGACCGAACACGAATTACGAGAAGATCGCAGCGAAGAAGCGTTTGGCAGGGACAATAGCGCTGCTGCCGACACCGAACGCTGGTCTGTTCAACGACAGCGAAGATCCGACGAGCTGGCAGGAACGACGAGATCGACAGAACAACTACGCCGGCACGCCGCTTCCGATAGCGGTCAAGACGCTGCCAACACCGAGAGCGCAGAACGGGGAGACACGCAACATGAACGTGTGGGAACGCCCTCTGGATCAGCCACAGAATCTGGAGAATGCGCTAGCGAGATTGAATGGGGAGACTACAAACCAGCCATTGAACGATGGGAACGAGTTGTTGGACGAGTAGCACCAAACCCAGTTGATGATGACAAGCTCTCGCCTCATTTCGTTGAATGGATGATGGGGCTACCAAAAGGCTGGGTTTGTGATCACATTCCGCAACGCAATCGTGCGCTCTCGTGCCTCGGCAACGGTGTCGTACCGCAGCAAGCGATTTTGGCGCTGCATCTGCTGACATCTGACGAATCATGAAGTTTGCGAACGCTGATCCGCCCTATCCTGGTTTGGCGGCTCGTCACTACCGGCATCATCCCGATTTCGGTGGCGAAGTCGATCACGTCGAGCTTGTCGACAAAATTCTCGAGAACTATGACGGTTTTGTGTTGCACACCGGCACACCAACCCTTCATCTGGTGCTGGATATCGTTCAGCGAGCTGGTTTGACCTCAGCTGACTACCGAATTTTGAGTTGGGTCAAACCGTTTTGTAGTTGGAAACCAGGCGCTCAACTGCAATACGCATGGGAACCCGTGATCGTCAAACCTCTGCGACAACCAGCAAATTCGGTACGTGACTGGCTTGACGAGAACATGGCGATGCGTAAAGGCACGAAAGGCGCGAAGCCTCGAAACGTTTGTTGGTGGCTGTTTGACGCTCTCGGAGCGACATCCAGCGACGAAATGGACGACTTGTTTCCAGGTAGCGGAGCTGTCACCGAAGCATGGGAACTATGGACCGACAACGAAACGTACGCAGCTGACTCGCTGTTTGATTTAGAGATAGACGAAACAGATGACTAACAAACAACCCAAAACATTGATGCAACTCTTTACAGAGGACTATCCAGAACTACTTGCCGACGGGTTTTGCGAGTGTCATCAACTACAGATTTGCCCCACAGCGTGGATGAATCCCCGAAAGGAACAAGATGACAGCAAATAACGAATGGCCGTGTTGGAACGTGAATCACATAGCCGCCGGCAATCATGGTGACGACATGACGTGTGGACCGATTTGTCACTCATGTACCGAATGGGCAGGTGGAGAAGGAATCATGGTTTGTAGCGTATGCAAACAAGAACGTCCGTTCTTCTACAACTCTGATTTCAATGAAGAAACCGATATGTGTTGTGACGATGGTCACATTGAACAAGGAGTTCAATGGTTGGAACAGTATTGCAAGCTGCGAGCGTTAAACACAGCGAACGGTCGTCGTCAATATCGGTTGGTTTGTTATAGCTGCGGCAACGATCTTCAACGAATCAATCCAAAAACAGGAAAGACGAGTCTTTGGAGTATCAAGCACGAAGAAGTACGCAACGCCAAAGAACTGTTTGACGCCGCATATGCTCAGTACGAAGAATACGAAGTTTTGTCAGACAACAAACCTTGTTCAAAGAGCGACTTCTTGGATTGGGAACTAGACCCAAATCGGGTCGACAGTAACGAATCTTTGGGTCAGTGTGAGGTTGCCTTTTGTGATCGATACGACACAGAGAAGCATCATTGGTACCCCGAAGCAGTCGCGAAAGTAACGGGTGAGAACGCTGATGATTGGCCGACATCGCTGCTTTGTCATGAACATCACATTGAGAAGTGGCACAAAGACGTAAATCCCGGCCAAGTTTGGCCCACTTCAGCCCCCATTCAATGAAACGCTCTGGCCCGTTAAAACGTTCCACAGAATTGAAAAGAAAAACGCCTATTCGAACGCAATCCAAGAAACGCGCCAAAGAACAACGTCAACGGCGCCAGCTCGTCGCAGCTCAGCTTGAACAGCGGCCGTATTGTGAGGCGGCTCGTCTGGTTGCACAGATAGACCGGTCACATTTGTGTCAGCGACAGTCAGTTGACATTCATGAACCGTTGACGAGAGCGCGTGGCGGATCAATCGTGGATGTCAACAACATGCTTGCCGTGTGTCGCAGCTGTCACGATTGGATTCACGCTCACCCAGAATCAGCTGAAATGGTGGGTTTGTTGCGTCATTCATGGTCAAAAGATTCCTAGCGCCAAATATGACTAGTGCGCGCACTACTGCTATGATTTTGACAGTGACAGCAACGAAAGGAACCCATCATGGGTGCTAGAGGAAACATTCAAATAGATCAAGACGCAATGAACCAGGAAAAGCCTGATTCTTTGTTCTTGTATACACACTGGGCCGGCGGCCAGATCTGCGAAATTCTTGCAGCTGGTTTGGAAAAAGGTCGCCCTCGTTGGAACGACGACGCCTATATGACACGAATCATTTTCAACGAGCTGCAAGGCGATGATCGTGACCTAACAGGATTCGGTATTCAAGTCGGCTATGCGCCAGACAACGAATACGAAATTCCACGAGTGTTCTGGGCCAAATACGACGCAGACAGCTTTGATCAAGAACGCATCCGCATTGAATACAACGGTGTTGTTCGCACAGCTGACGAATGGATCGCATTCTTCTTGCCAGCAAGTCTGAGGGCGTGAGTAGCGAACAAATCGTGTTTCTTGGTCATCGTTCAATCGAAGGCGGAACTTGGAAACACGACGACAAATCGCTGTATACGGGTCTGATTACAGGCCCAATGACCAGTGATGAGGTCACAGGCATGGATTACATTCCCGTGTTTGTGGCTCGTCACGCCAACTGGATCAGCACCGAACCATGGACGGGCAATGTCCCAATCAGTAACGTGATTGAGTACGACCAAGAAATCTTGGATCGTTTCAACGCAAACAAGGAAGGAACATCATGAGCGAAGAATGTGATCATGACATTCCGACGTTGTGTTGGGAAATGATGATTGACGGAAGCGTTTACAACTACGAAATGGCGTTTGGCTATCTCAAGACAGAACCCACCGCTGTTGTATTCGTCACCATCATTGACTCTGAAGGCGCTCAAGCCTCTCGCTTGCCCGTTGCATACATCCCTGAAGATGTTTTGTGCGCGGCTTTAGAAAGCGGTTGGGATGAATGATGAGTTTACGATTCCATGGGATGAAACTTTGAACGACAACTTTGCCAAAGTCTTTGATCGTGGAAACGGCGCTATTGGTGCCATCGTTGGATCAGCTATCGCTGATGCCGTTGGCGCTGGTTACGAGTTCACAACTGGCGTGTCTGAACCTTTGCGTGATCAGATCGGACCGATTGGCGGTGGCCCATTCAAGTGGAAACCTGGCCAATGGACAGACGACACTGAACAAGCGACGGCTTTATTGAGCGCACTTTCAGCTGACGCTGAAACGAACGTCAGCAAAGCAGCTGACAACATTCTGTCGTGGTACGTGTCAGAACCTGCCGACATTGGCTCAACAACGCTGAGTGTTCTACGCGACGCATTGCACCGTACACAAGTGGAGAAAGTCGGATCGGTCGAAGCCTGCTTCACCGCAGCTCGCCGGCACGCCGTCGCTCATGATTCCCACCGGTTGGATCAATCACCGATTCTCACAACAATGCAAGGCTGTGGCGCTTTCATGCGGTTGTCCAGTTGCGCGCTGTTTCCCTCCGAGCTGGAGGCCGAAAATTGGGCTGTGGCAACGTCAATGTTGACTCATGGTTCTATTCATGTCACCAATCTGGCAGCAAGTCTTGGACCAATCATTTGGCGAGCGAGCCGCCTCAAAGGGCAACCAATCGACGGACTGTTTCGTGGCGTTTTTGATCATTTAGACAGCGATCAGAAAGATGCGTGGGAAACATTGCTGCATGACAGGGACATTCATATTGCGTCCATGGTCGGTCGGGAAAAGCTGGTTTCGTACAATGGCACAGCGCCAGGTGCCATGGCGTGCGCTTTGCTTGCCATTGTTGACACCACGTTGCTGCATGGCGACTATCGCTTCAACTCAGAACGCTGGTTTCGTCGTTGCATTCAACACGCTGTAGCACAGGGGGGAGACACCGATTCGGTCGCTGCGATAGTTGGTTCAATCGCCGGTGGAATTGTTGGCTACCGTCATTTACCAGCGACGTGGCGTGACGTGCTGCATGGCTTTGATCATGACGGCAATCTGTTGTACGAAAGCGATCTGGTTAAGACAGCTATTCAAGCCTTAGCCCGAATTAACACAAACTAGGTTTGCTGATGAGTTGAGGGTTGCTGTCACTTCTTTCTCCTCATCAGCAGAGAACCGAGCGGTCAAAAATCAGCCGCTCGGTTCTCATCTTTTTTGGATTGCTGTAGTTACTTTTTTGCTGGCGCTTTTTTCTTGGCTGGCGCTTTTTTCTTTGGTGTCTCGTCAGCTGCTTCAGCTTTCTTTTTTGCAGCAGCTTTCTTCTTCGGCTTCGGAGCCGCTTCACCATCAAGTTTGGCCCAAGTTTCGGGACCAATCATTCCGTCAGCTGTGAGCTTGTTTTCTTCTTGAAATGCGGCCACCGCTTGTGCCATGGGTGCGTCAAATTGCCCATTGGCGTACAAGCCAAGAAGCTCTTGAGCACGTCGAATGTCTTTGGCGTTTGAATTGTTTGTGACTGAAAGCCAGCTCATTGTTCGCTCACTCTCGCTATTGAGGCCGAATTATCGCCTACCTTCCGAGCGCTTATCGCCTTGGCGACGGACACAAGCCCAGCCACCGCACCGATTTTGATTGAATCAAGCACGTCTGGACCGGGCACAGCGAAAGCCGCTGCCCAAGCTTGAAGCGCAGTTGATACTGCACGCTCCGCTAAATCCGTGAGAAATACTTTGTTGAACATTGAAACTCCTACTTAATTGTTATGAATCGCCGACCATGTTTGTCGACCAACTACGCCGTCAGCCTTCAATCGTCTGCGTTTTTGGAATGACTTGACGGATCGTTCAGTTCCTCGCCCAAACACGCCGTCCACCAACTTGACTCCTATTTGTTGTTGAATCCATCGTACATCTGGACCACGGGCGCCTCGTTTGATGATGACACCTGGAAATTCTCGATTTTCACTCGGTACTACCGGTCTTTTTTGATTAGCACGAAGAACACTGAGCGTTTTCGGACCAACAATTCCGTCAGCTGTCAAACGATGCTTTTTCTGGAACCGGCGAACAGCCCAGTGAGTTCCCACTCCGAAGTCGCCGTCAACAGTGATTTTGTAACCAAGCTGAGACAACGCTTGCTGTAGTTCTTTTACTTCGTCGCTGTTGTCTCCCCGTCGCAAAGCTGCGGATCGCTGTACGGGCTTCTGAGGCGCTTTGGTGCCCGTCTGGACAGCTGACTTGGGTAGTTGCCAACGATTTGATGCCATTGCTTTCTTGACCAGCTCACGCAACGGTCCCGTGTAAGACATGTCGTACTTTCGACTGGTCCATTCACGATGGTGAATGATTCGGTTGTGATCCCAGCCTTGCCACTTGCACATGGCAGCGCACAATTTGACGAGTGCTTTGAGCTGTTCAGCTGAATACTCCTCGCCAATGCCATTGTTCTCCACCTCCACGCCCCATAGAACGCCATTCCCACGTCGGTAGTCGTTCTGACGCTCTGAGAAGTTGCGTGCGTTGTATGCGCCTTGACCAGCGTCAAACTCAGCTGTGATGTCTCGTCCAGCTTCTAAGTCTTTGACGACTTCTGATGAGCCGCGACCGGCGTGGTTGCACCGATTCTGAGATATCAACAGCAGCTTTCCTGAGCGGCCTAGGAGGAACTGAACGAGGGGGCCTTTGAGGTCTGATCTGCCAAACGTGCATATTCGACGGCAAGGCATGTCCGCCGAACCGCCAGCAGCCGTGTGATGCACAATCATCCCCAACGTGCCACCCGGCCTGTGATCAAACGAATACTTAGAACCGCGGCGAGTTTCCCACCCCGGTTCCGCCTCAACATCAAGCCCAGCGGCTTGCAGGACTTCCAGTACGTTCGCCATTAGCTTGGCTCCGTCGGCCAAACCATCGCACCGTCCGAATCTTTAGTGAACTCCGACTTTTTGGTTTTGCCTTCCATGAAATCCCGTAGCTCTTGCCGATAGGTAACCCATTCTGCTTTTTTAGAGTTAGACAGCGGCGAATCAGAACCCTGCGTCCAGTCACAATTTGTTAGTTTCGCGTTCCGCTCCAATCTGATTTGGGTTATGTCAGCGTCATACGCTGCGGCATCAGTCTCAGCTTGTGCGTATTCTTCCGACGTGTACTCACGAGTTGTTGTTTCGCCGGTCGTAGCGTTGATTTCGGTCACATATTTTTTATCAGCCATAAATTTCTCCTAAGAATTGGTAATGCCGTAAACATGGCAGGATGTCCCTGATTTCCAGTTCTGTCCTCCAGTATGAAACGAAATCTCTGTGATGGCGCTTGAAGGAGAATCCCACTGATAGATCATCCACCCCAGAGCGCTGCCGTTGCTTGGGCTGCTTGGTGTCCGGAGTGTTCGCATGTGACCAATCATGGCAATTTCGTTAGTGCCTGTCATGTGCGTGCGATTGTAATTAGGAATGTCAATCTGTAATTCATTACGAAAGTTTAAGCTGCCGCCTGAGTTAGCTGGGATGCTCCACCACTTGAAGCCAGTGCCTGTGTCTCGTTGTGCTGGTGATGACGATGAGCTTCTCATGAGTCGGCTTTGTGAGGCGTAGCTTCCGCCAGTGTCGCCATTTAATCGTATGAAGCCGCTGTTGTCTGGGTCGCCGCTGTCAAGGTCGAAGCCACGAAAGAAAATAGAGAGATCCCAATATGTCGTCGGAATACTTGTCACTGTTAGCACGCTTGACGAACCGTCAGCAGTACCAGATGCGATCAGATCATAAGTGCCAGTAGCCATTAGATTCTCCTTCCGAACAGAAGGATGCGTGTGTCGGCATCTTGATTTAGGTTCACTGAAGTGAGTGAAGTCACTGTCGCTGTGTTACGCCAAATACCGCCAGCGAAAGCGTTGACGTTATAACCGCTTGCGCCTCCGCCCATTCCGCATCGTGTAACCCATGTGGTGTAAGAGCTTGAATCGTCGTAGCCCGAAATATAGGTTTCCCATTCTGCTGTCCAAGTGCCCAGATAACTACCGCCACAAACCCCTAACGTGCCTGACGCTTGGGCTGCTGTTTCGGACGAATATGTTGTTGTGGTGCTTCCGTTCGTGCCGAAGAAAAACTGGTCATAGTTGCTGCCTGTGTCGCCGTTGCATCGCATGTCTGCTGTTTGAGTAAAAGCGCCAGTAGCTGATTGGACTGAACCACGCATCACTAGATCCACGTAACCAGATGGGATGCTCGTAAAAGAAAAGTTGGCGGCAGCGCCACTTGTTTCTGCGAGATAAACAAAACCGTCAAGAGCCATTGAATATCCTTAACTGTCCAAGAATCCGTATAGGTGGATGCTGCTTCCAGTTTGGAAAGCGGTGCCGTTTGTTGTGAACACTCTGACCGAGGTGACAG
>MPLT02063172.1_pt1 | contig 11165 bp, 3 predicted proteins | sample 1617391 | NCBI WGS metagenome assembly MPLT02 (sample SAMN05944800, study PRJNA350692) | marine metagenome | biome: marine; feature: ODZ; material: water; isolation source: 70 m water sample filtered on 0.2 um supor filter | place: Pacific Ocean | collected 2012-04-08 | depth 70m m
CCCGCACCTCCGCTCTTCTTTTGCTCGCCTCGTTGCTTAAAGATGGAATCCCCCAACCCGTACGTCCCCGACCGCTTCCCTTTCGTCGCGCCGTCCCGCGCCAGCGTCGCTCGCGCGCGTCGCACAATATCCCATCGTTCGCCGCGGTCAATCTGCGCTCTCGTCGCCTTCGCCGTAGTCGTCGCGCGTGCGAATTCACGCGAGAGGTTCCACGCGCTCGCCCGCGCGCCCGCGTTCGCGGCCGTCGCCGCGTGCGCGCGCGCCCAATCGGCGCTCCACGCCCGCGACGACGTCGAGGTCACCGCCCTCGACGTCACCGTCGATGTCTCACCGCGCGCTACCGCGCGCACGCACGCCGAGAGCGCGCGGGACGTCCATCGCATAACGGAGCCGCCTAGGTCTGAGGAATGCGCCGGTGATGAATGGATGTCTTCACACACGCGCGCGCGGCCGAGGGTCGACGACGGCGAGCGAGCGAACGGGCGAGGGCGATCGCGCGCGCGTCGGGGCGACGGTGAACGAGAGACGCGCGAGCGACGAGGCGAGAGACGAGCGGGATGGTGCACTTGTACAATCTCACGCTGCAAAAATCGGGAGGCGTGAACGGCGCCGTGTATGGGAATTTCAGCGCGCCCAAGGCGCAGGAGATCGCGGTGATACGGAATAAGATTGTGGAATTGCTCAGACCGGACGAGACGGGACGGGTGCAGACGGTGACGACGGTGGAAGCGTTCGGAATCGTGAGGTCGATCGCGAGTTTTCGATTGGCGGGCGCGAACAGAGACTACCTGGTCGTCGGTTCGGACTCTGGAAGGGTGGTGTTTTTGCAGTTTAACAAGGGGAAGAATGCGTTCGTGAAGGTGCACCAGGAGACGTACGGGAAGACGGGATGTCGACGCGTCGTGCCGGGACAGTTTTTGTGCGCCGACCCAAAGGGAAGGGCAATTTGTCTGGGGGCGATGGAAAAGAATAAGATTGTGTACGTCATGAACAGAGATAACGAAGCCAACCTGACGATTTCGTCGCCATTGGAGGCGAATAAGTCTCACATGATCGTTTTTCACATGTGTGCGCTTGACTGCGGGTTGGACAACCCAATTTTCGCCGCCATCGAGTTGGACTACGGGGACGCCGACGCCGACCCGAGCGGAGAGGCTGTGGCGGAAGTACAGAAGCATTTGACCTACTATGAACTCGATTTGGGTTTGAATCACGTGGTTCGTAAGTGGAGCGAACCGATCGATAACGGGGCGAATCATCTCATTCCGGTGCCCGGTGGGAGCGACGGTCCGGGTGGCGTTCTCGTGTGCTGTGAAAACTTCATCATTTACAAGCACCAGAACCACGATGAGGTGCGAGCGGTCATTCCGCGCCGAACGTCGCTAGCTGGAGATCGAGGCGTGTTGATCGTCTCCTCTGCGGGCCATAGATCGAAGAACTCATTCTTCTTTTTGGCGCAATCAGAGTACGGCGACGTTTACAAGCTCTCCGTAGAGTTCTCTGGGGAAACTGTGAGCGAAGTGAAAGTGAAATACTTCGACACTATTCCGCCGTGCGTCAGCATGTGCGTTTTGAAGACTGGATTTTTGTTCGCGGCGAGCGAGTTCGGTAACCACGCGTTGTATCAGTTTGCCGGCATCGGAGACGATGACACAGTTGAGAGCAGCTCGGCGACCCTAATGGAAACCGAGGAGGGCTTCGAACCTGTTTTCTTCGATCCGAGACCGTTGACGAACTTGTATCCGATCGATACGATAGAAAGCATGTGTCCTATCCTAGACATGCAGGCACACAACTTGACCGAAGAGGACATGCCGCAACTGTACACGCTCTGCGGTACGGGCTCGCGCTCGTCGCTTCGCATCTTACGTCAAGGAATCGCCATGAGCGAGTTGGCGATGAGTCCACTGCCTGGGCAGCCGAATGCCATTTTCACCGTCAAGAAGAGTTCATCGGAAGAGTATGATTCATACATAGTCGTCTCATTCTTGAACGCGACGTTGGTTTTGTCAATCGGTGACACCGTCAACGAGGTGAGCGATAGCGGTATTCTAGGTACGACCACGTCTCTCGACGTATGCTTGATGAGCGATGAGTCACTGCTCCAGATCCATCCGGGTGGTTTGCGTCACATCAAGGCGGATAAGCGCATCAACGAATGGCGTACCCCAGGCAGGAAACAGATTTCCAAGTGTACGTGCAACAGCAAGCAAGTCGTCATAGCGCTCACCGGAGGTGATGTGATTTACTTTGAGCTCGACTCCGCCGGTCAACTCATTGAAGTAGAAAAGTTGGAAACGAACGGTGACATCGCTTGTTTGGACATCGGCCCCGTTCCAGAAGGTGCTCTGCGCAATAGATTCCTCGCTATGGGTTCATACGACGGAACTGTGCGCGTCATGAGTCTTAGTCCAGACGATTGCTTGCAAACATTAGCAGTGCAGGCTCTCAAAGGGTCATCCCCATCGAGCCTGTTAATCTTAGAAACTCCGGCGACGGAGTCTACTCAGGGTAGCGTGTTGCTGAACATAGGCATGGCCAATGGTGTGCTCATGCGAGCGACGATTGATCAAGTTTCGGGACAATTGAGCGACATGCGTATGCGATTCCTCGGTGCACGCGCGCCGAAACTGGTACGCACGAACGTCAGAGGAACGCCGTCGCTTCTCGCTTTGTCCACGAGGCCGTGGTTGGGCTACTCTGAGAAGGGTACTTTTGTCATTGCGCCTATTTCATACGTTGCGATGGAAGAAGGTTGCTCGTTTAGTAGCGAGCAATGCCCCGAAGGCGTCGTTGCTATATCCAACCAGACGCTGCGCATCGCGAGTGTCGAACGTATCGGCGAAAACTTCAATCAAACGACGGTGAAGTTGAGGTACACACCGCGTGCGATGAGCGCGAATCCAGATACAAAAATGATTGCTCTCATTGAGAGCGACCAGTGCACGATTCCGTTTGCCGAACGTCAAGGACCTGAGACTCAAGAGACTCCGGAAATCAACGAAGATGGCGATGCGGAGGCGACAATGGCGCCCATCGAGCAATTCGGTGCGCCGAAGAGTGAACCAGGATCATGGGCGGCGTGTGTGCGCATCGTCGACCCGAAGGAAGCGAAGACATGCTTCACTCTTGAACTCGCAAAGAACGAATCTGCGATCAGTCTGTGTCACGTCTATTTAACTGGCCCGAACGAACTGTTCTTGGCGGTTGGTACCGCTGTAAATCTTACGTTCGCTCCGCGCAACTGCGACGGTGGATTCATTCATTTGTACAGATACGGTACCGACAACCAGACGTTGAGCTTGGTTCACTCGACGCCCACAGAGGGACCGGTTGGCGCGTTGTGCGGATACAAGGGTCATCTGCTCGCCGGTGTGAACAACGCCTTGCGCGTGTACGATTTCGGTAAGAAGAAGCTTTTGCGTAAAGTGGAGAACAGAAACTTTCCGAACTTTATCACCAAGTTGCACGCCGCCGGTGATCGAATCTACGCGGGTGACGTTCAAGAATCGATCCACTTTGTCAAGTACAAGTCAGATGAAGGGAGCATCTACATTTTTGCGGATGACACCAAACCGCGTTACATCACGGCGACTTTACCGCTGGACTACGATACGCTTGCGGGCGCTGATAAGTTTGGAAATGTGTTCATTAATCGGTTACCCAAGGACGTGAGCGAGGACATGGATGATGATCCGACCGGTGGTAAGAATATTTACTCACAGGGTGTGCTGAACGGTGCGCCGAATAAATCAGAAACTACCGCGCAGACGTACATCGGTGAAACTGTCTGCGCTCTCACCAAGGGTGCGCTTCAACCCGGGGGCGTCGAACTCATCATGTACGGCACGTTTATGGGCGGCGTCGGGTGTCTGATACCGTTCCTCACGCGATCAGACGTTGAATTTTTCACTCACTTAGAAATGCACATGCGTCAGGAGTCACCGTCTATCGTCGGGCGTGATCACATGGCGTTTAGATCGTACTACGCTCCCGTCAAGAATGTCATCGACGGTGACTTGTGCGAACAGTTTGGCGCGTTGCCAGCGGATGTCCAACGAAGAATCGCGGAAGAGATGGATAGGACGCCGGGAGAGATTCTCAAAAAGCTCGAACAAGTTCGCGCGATCGCGGTTTAAAGGAAGTAGTGCGGGTAGACCAGTTTTAAGTACCGCTAGATATACAACTCACCGACTCACGCGCGGAGACGATCATTTTCTTGTCCTCGCAGAAGCAATGCTATGAAATGCACGACGATGACTTTTATCCAATCAAACACCCACTTTACCGCGCTCGTGACCCTCATCAGCGCTGTCGACTGAGATGATCCCTTTGTCGACTCTACCATGCTACCATTCGGACTATACTCGCTCGTGCTCCCCACACAGGAGCTTCCCTCTCTCCCCGAACCGGCGTCTTCGGACGCGCGCTGCAACCGCCGCTGAAGTCGTTCGGGCGCGGGTATGAACGCGAAATCGTGCACCGACTCCACCCGCGTCAACACTTCGTCTGAAAACACTTCGCTCACTTTCTCGACGCTCCGAAGTGCCGCTTCTCGCTGTTCATCGTTCGTCACAAGAACTACCGACGCGTGCAAGTCGTCAATCGGCGCGTGTCCGGGATCGTGACAGTCCCAAAACACATCCAAAAGTTCCAGAAAGGATGTCGCGTACGGATTCTCTGAATCCCAACGCACGCGCACGCACGTTCTCTCTTTCGAATGTTTCCCTTGATGCATCCCTCGCGCACTTCCGACCCCTCTTTTCGCGACGCCCACTTGCCGGCGAGCGCCGGCGCTCCGTCTCGGGCTCAGCGCGCCCAATTCCACCGACCCATGCGGTTCCACCGCCTTCGCCATCGCCTGCTCCAGGAACGCGTTCGCACCGGTGGCAAAATACGCCTCCTCCAATTTCCTACCGCCGTGCGGCGTTCGCGGCGCATCGTCGGCCCGCATGCATTCCCGTCCAGCTCGTCAATCCAAATCCAATTCTGTTGACGAATGCGCGTTACTCTTCGCGGGCTATTGAGACGTCGGCTCGAGGCGAGACGAAAAGTTCGTACGTGGACAAAGCGCCGGCGACCACTCGACGACGCGGGTGATCGAGCGACGCGAGGTGTCGTCGCGACCGGCGTTGGAGAACCTACGATTATCACCCGAATGTTGTCAAATGATAAAAGTTCTTTTTCGGACTTTAGATTTGTGTTTTGTATATTTTTACGTTATTCATAAAAAGTTCCAGACGCGAGTGGCGAGCCGCAATCGCGGGGGAGACGGTGAACGCTTCACTGCGAGACGTGGCGTGGTCGCGGCGGGTGAGCTCTCCGACGGGCGCGTCATGCCCTGGCGTGCGAGTAGGCGCAGACCTCCCGCGGCCGCGAGTGACGGCGAGACCGACGGCGAGACCGACGATTCCGCAGCCGTGACCAGCGACCCGATCGTTGATGATTGTCGCGCTCGTGAGGAGGACGCATCTCGCGAGCGACGGGACCGAACGGACGAAGCGACGCCCGCGTGGAGGAATCGCATCGCACGTCAGAGCTCGACGTCGGCGGGATGGGACCGATTGTCGGCCCCGGCGGGCGCGATGGGGACGATCGAAGGGATGGCCTCGCCGTCAAAGCTCGTGGCGCTCACGGCTGGACAGCACGAGACGGACAGCGAAAGCGCGCAAACCTCGGAAGAGGAGAGAGATTCTGTCGATGAATCGGCGTCGTATGGATCTGATTTAGAATCTGATTCGGATAACGACGAGGCGAATTACTTTCGAATAGGTTCGTCGCGAGACGAGTGGAACGACGGCGAAACGTCAAACGACGACGTGCAGCATCAGAGTGAGCACAGCGTCGCGATGTTGCATCGTTTAGGCGAGCACACGTATAGTGGGAGAGAGCGCTCGTCGACAGTTATCGCGGCGAGGATGGCGTTAGGAGAAGATTCCGAGACGGAAGGATCTGATGGTAGTTTGACGGAGGGATCCGTGCAGAAGGTGTACGTGGAAAAGTCGTTCGGATTGTTTAAGATGAATAATCCCATTCGAAGATTTTGTTCTCGTGTTGTGGAGACAAAAGGATTCGATTGGCTCGTTTTAGGAGCCATCGGCGTGAACACATTGCTATTGTGCTTGAGCCAACCCGACCGTAGAGATGGTAAAGGGTGCGGGATGTTTTCGTCGCAGGGATCAAGGAACGACGCCGTGGAGAAGAGCGAAATACCATTTACAGCTCTCTTTACGCTGGAAGCCATTATGAAGATGATTGCTTTCGGTGTCATCGGGCCGCGGGACGTGAAGCATTCGGGGGCGTATCTACGAGACTCGTGGAACTTGATGGATTTTTTCATCGTCACGATTTCGATCATCGCTCTCTTACCGGGTGGCGGTTCGAGCCTGTCTACACTGCGGATAGTGAGAATCTTGCGTCCACTGAGGACGATAAGTATGTTTCCTTCACTTCGATTATTGATCGAGACCATGCTGAAATCGCTACCTCTCTTGGCGAACGTGGTCGTGTTCGTCCTCATGTTTTTCTGCATCTTTGGCATCATAGGAGTTCAATTCTTCTCGGGAAAACTACAGAATAGGTGTTATGACATTCTCCCGGCGAACGCGCCGTGTGAAAGTTATACAGCGCAACATTTCGTGAAGTGTATTGAACGCACGAGCGGTGACGCCATTCTCCTGCGATCAAACAAAATGCGCGTATGCGGTACTGGCACGCGCGCACAGAATAGGTGTCACGCTGGGCAAGAGTGCTTGCCGTTTGAAAATCCAAACTTTGGTTACACGAGTTTCGATACCGTGTGGTGGTCGTGGCTAGTCATTTTCGAGACCATAACACTGGAGTATTGGTCGCCCGTTTGGTTCTTCTTAACGGATTCAGTGTCACCAGCCTCAGTTGTGTGGTTCATTCCAGTCATCTTCTTTGGTTCGTTTGTTATGTTGAATCTGGCGCTCGCCATCATCACCATGGTCTACGACGCGAACGTCGTGACTGAGCTGAAAAGGGTGGCGAACGAAAACAAGCGCAATGCATCTTCCTTCATCGAAGTGGGTTTTAGGAGACTGATGCGCTACACTAGCTCGAGCACTGAGAGAGAACCGAACAGATTAGACGATATTGACGAAGTGCGTGTTAGCCTGAAAAGTTGGTATGAAGGCGTGAAGAACTTCGTTCAGCCGAAAGCAGCCAAAGTGGTTGATAGTTTATACTTTTTCATCGGCATTAATGGAATCATTTTGCTGAACACGCTGACGCTGACATTGGAGTATGATGGTATGTCTCACACTTATGCCAGGACATTGGAAATCATCAATCTCGTCTTCACTGCCATTTTCATGGCGGAGTTAGCTTTGAAGGTGTGTGCTCTCGGTGTTCGGGGTTACGTGCGAGACAGAATGAATTGGCTGGATGCGGGAGTAGTCGTCGTCTCAATCGTTGAATTGGCAATGAGTGCTGGTGAAGCATCTTCAAACTTGACGGTCCTCCGTGCATTCCGCGTTTTCCGAATCCTGAAACTGATTCGTTCGTTGAAGTCTTTGCAGGCGACGCTTAAAACATTATGGAAGACGCTGGTTGATTTGTCGAGTTTTCTCGTTATTCTCTGTGTTTTCGTTCTGATATTCGCTCTTGTTGGAATGCAATTATTTGGCGGAAACTACTGCGAGATAGATCCAAAGCCGCGGACACATTTTGATACTTTCAACCAAGCGCTTGTGACTGTCATGCAAGTCATTACCCACGAAGATTGGCCACTCGTTGCGTTCGATACGATGTATACAACGTCTCGATACGCACTCATATACTTCATTATCGTTCTTGTGCTTGGCGATTTCATCGTCGTCAATTCGTTGATTGCCATTTTGCTCAGCAATTTTGATAATCGTAAGGAATTGCTGGACGAAGAACTCATGGAGGAAGAAGCAAACCATGGTAAAGGCGGAAAGGGGATTTTTTCCGTGTTTCAGGGATTGCGTTTCACCAGATCGGATAGCTTGCGCAGTCGAGAGTCCGCTGAAAGTGAAAACGCCGAGACTGTAAAAGTGTACGAACGGTTCGCCAAATTGGCTCACGAGTTACTGAAGCGAGAAAAGAGAAGATCTGCTGCGAGAGCTGAAGATCTGCGCTTGAGGAAAGCAAGAGAATTAATTCAAGGGCAAACCTCAGGTAACGCAGCCGGTTCTTCATCGGGCGAGAAAAAGAGATCAGGCGCGCTCAACACACTCCCGCTTGAAAGATTTCAGTGCGCGAGTTTCTTCGGTCTGTTTCCTCCGAGTCACCCAGTGCGAAGATTTTGCTTCGTGATTACCGATGACAAGCGCTTCGACACACTTGTTCTCGTGTTGATTGTAGTTTCGAGTCTTTTCATGGTGTGGGAGACTCCGGCCAATCTGGAGAAGAAGAGTTTTGAGAAGACAAGCGCCATCTTTGATTATTGTTTCACATCCGCGTTCGTTCTTGAGATGGTCATGAAGTGCATCGCGTTGGGTTTTTACAACGAAGACAGCGGTGCATACGTCAAGAATCCATGGAACGTGCTCGATGGAACCATTGTTTTCTTAGGACTATTGGGCATGGGATTGGGCTCGAGCGCGAATCTGAAATGGGTTCGTTCGTTACGAGCGATGCGAGTATTGCGTCCGCTGAGACTCCTCGGGCGCGTACAAGGCTTGAAGGTGGTCATAAACGCCATCATAGCGTCGATACCGAGTTTGGTTTACGTGCTCTTGGTATGTTTCATTGTTTGGATTATATTCGCCATCACGGGAATGTCCCTCTTCATGGGTAAATTTAAGAGATGTTCCGATGATCGCATCCTCACCCGTACAGAGTGCGTCGACGCGTGGCGAAACGTCACGGCTCCGCGGATGTGGGATGTCCTCACGTCTTCGTGCAACGATCCTTCGGTGACCGTCGAGGCGAGTTGCGTCGGCCTCTATCAATCTTCGCATCTCATGAAGCGTCGATGGGAGAGTGCGGACAGTAACTTTGACTCTTTCCCGCGGGCGTTGTTGACTTTATTCGAAACGACAGGCGGGGAGGGTTGGACAGTGACCATGTTCAACGCTGTCGACTCTGTGGATGCAGACACCGTGCCAGTGCGAGACAAAAACCCCGAGCTCGTGTGGTACTTCATGGCATTCATCATCCTGTCCAATTTCTTCTTGTTCAACATGTGCATCGGCATCGTCATTGACAACTTTTTGAAAATTTCAACGTCGTCATTGACGCGATCGATTATGAGCGATTCGCAAGCACGATGGGTCGCACAGCATCGGAACAAGAGATTCAGCGCCAAGGTTTCTTTCTTTCAAAAACCTCCCGCGCAGGTGTGGCGCAAAGCCTTTTTAAAATTGGTGACGGATTGGCGTTTCGACGCCTTCATCCTCGGGACGATCGTCGTCAATACAATCGTTCTCATGACAGAAACAGCGGGTGACACCGGCGACAAGGCGATGGCGCTAAAGATTCTGAATTTGATTTTCACGTCTATCTTCACGTTGGAGGCGATATTAAAGCTCGGCGCCTTTTTCCCCAAGTTGTACTTTACATCTTGGTGGAACGTTTTCGACTTTTTAGTCGTCTCCACGTCCATCGTCGGCATCGCCATGGAGTCCGGACAGGGTGGAAGCGCATTCCGTGCCTTGCGCATTTGCAGAATTTTTCGTATGGTCAAGAAGTGGAAATCGCTCAACACGCTCTTCCAAACGCTCGTCATGACGATTCCCGCACTCGGCAACATTTCGTTACTCTTGGCGCTCTTATTCTTCATCTATGCCATCCTGGGCGTACGGCTCTTCGGAAAACTCGCGTACGGTCCGGCGCTCAATACGCACACGAATTTTAAGACGTTTGAAAATTCCCTCGGCGTGTTGTTGCGTTCGCTTACCGGCGAGGGATGGCAAGAGATCATGTACGACTGCATGAACCAACATGACTGCGACTCATCGGTGGATTGCGCCATCGGCACGTGTTGCGGAAATTCCTTCGCGCCCATCTATTTCGTCAGTTTCGTCACTTTCACCTCCTTCATCATCGTCAACCTTCTCATCGCCGTTGTGCTCGACAATTATTCGTGGAGTCAAAAGAATTCCGAAAACCAAGAGGTGACGCCGAGCGACGTGAAATCGTTCCGACGCGTGTGGAAAAAATTCGATCCCGACCTCACTGGTTTCATCAATCCGGTGGACATTCGAGGCATCATCCTCTCCACGCCGCCACCGCTCGGGATGAAGGGTAAACGCGTGAGCGACTTGGGCATGCTCAACTTTGTGCGTTCGCTTCACCTGCCGGACGGGGCGCGATACATTCACTACACGGAACTCTTGCAGTCGGTCACGGCGAGAGCGATGGGGGTGAACACCGAGTATCTCCCTCGCGAGATTCGTTTAGAACTCGAAGAAGAACGCAAGGCCGCAAAACGCGCGTCACTCCATCGCGTGCGAGCTCGCGTTCGTCATCGGGTGAAAAAAGCGTCCAGGCAACACTCTGACGACGAAGACGACGTCCTCGAGTCTGAATTCGTCAGAGAACTCTCGGCCTTGAGCGGCGATCCGAGCTTTTCGCGACTACAAGTACGCGACCTAAACGGTGAACCGGTGTCGCTCGCCGTCCTTCTCGTCGTGTTAAAGCTCCAACGAAACTTTAGAGCGCGCCGCGAGCGAAGGCTCGCCGCGGAAAACAAAAATCCGTGGAGCAACGCCATCGTGCACCGATCGCTCTCTCGCACATCGTGGAACGAACGGGTGCGACGACACGCGTAATCAGACGCGCACAGGACCGCATAAACCATCATACATTAGCGCACACCGCACGCGCGCATAGATAGCTTTCGTAATAGCGCACTCATAATACTAGCTCTCGGGCTCGAAAATCCCATCACGTCGAGTGGCGATGACATCTTATCCTCATCTATCGACGCATCGAGACTCGCGACTCGACGCGCGCGCGATCATGACGACGACTCGACGAGGTTCGTCTCGGTCCCGTCTCGCGCGACGCGCGTTGGCGTTTGCTCTCGTCGCCGTGTGCGCGAACGTCGCCCGCGCGATCGAAGGCAAATGCTCGGCGTGTCGAGCCGTCGGTAAATCTCTCGCGCGAGCGCTTCGTGAGGACGCCGAGAGCGCCGATCAAAAGGTGGTGGACATGCGGGGACGATTGGACAGCCG
>MPLT02138152.1_pt1 | contig 11162 bp, 11 predicted proteins | sample 1617391 | NCBI WGS metagenome assembly MPLT02 (sample SAMN05944800, study PRJNA350692) | marine metagenome | biome: marine; feature: ODZ; material: water; isolation source: 70 m water sample filtered on 0.2 um supor filter | place: Pacific Ocean | collected 2012-04-08 | depth 70m m
CAAGCTCTACAAATAGCTTTTGCTTTTCGAGTAGAAGCTCCTCTTTCTGGAAAAAATATATCTGCGTCTGCGCCTTTACAATTTGCATCCTCGGTCCACGATGGCATCCCTCCGATGATCTCTTCTATGATTGATTTTTCCACCCTACTCCTTTATTAGATGCAAACTAAATTACATATGTGTAATTTATTAAGATTTATTAAAATTGTCAAGGGCTGAATTTACGAATTAATTAAATTTAAATCAACCAATGTAGGATAATTGTATAGATGGCATATCAAAAAATAGTTTCTTCAGGAGCTGTATACAAAGGTAAAACCGGTATGTGGCTTTATATTTTTCATAGAATCACAGGAGTTGCACTTTTTGGATATCTTATTTTACATATTATTTCTACTGCTCTTATACTTCTTGGCCCTGAAGTGTATGAAGGAGCTGAAGCTATCTACAAAAATTTTTATTTTAGAATTGCAGAAATTGGACTAATGGCAGCAATATTAGCTCATGCTATAAATGGTCTTAGAATAATTGCAGTCGACTTATGGAAAAGAGGTTCAGAATTTCACAAGCAACTAAACATAATTTCCTTAGTTCTATTTATTGCAATATTTATTCCTTCCACATACAAAATGACAACATCTTATTTTGATATTTGTCTTGAGAAAAGCCAGCCAGGAACAACTTTAACTGATTGTATGATTAGACCTTTGCCTGATTGGAAGTCGAAATAATGACAGCTAGAACTGACTGGGGAAGAAGGGAGCCTCCTTTAAAAGGTTCAAATTTTGAACTATATGGATGGTTTTTTATGAGGATTAGCGGCCTTTTATTAGTTCTGCTGGCAGTAGGCCACATGTTTATTATGCATGTATTCAATGACACGCTTAACCTAGATTACGAATTTGTAGCTGCAAGATGGGATACTCCTTATTGGAGGATTTTTGACTGGTTACTATTAACACTTAGCTTATTACATGGTACAAATGGATTACGTGTTGTTTTACATGATAATTTAAATGATCTTACTATTAGAAAATTGGCATTAAGTGCTCTCTATGGAACCTCCTTAATCTTTTTTATACTTGGTACATACGTAATAATCGCATTTGTGAGTCAAAGTTGAAAATAATTAAACATTCATTTGATGGAGTTATCGTTGGAGCAGGTGGTGCTGGCTTAAGAGCAGCTATAGAAGCTGCTCCTCATATGAAGCTAGCAGTAATTACTAAACTCTATCCAACAAGATCACACACTGGAGCTGCTCAAGGAGGCATGAGTGCTGCGTTAGCTAATGTAGAAGAAGATAATTGGAATTGGCATGCGTTTGACACAGTGAAAGGTTCTGATTATCTAGCTGATCAACCTGCTGTAGACATTCTTTGTAAAGAAGCAATCGATGCAGTTATTGAACTAGAGCACTGGGGATTACCATTCAGTAGATTAGAAAATGGAAAAATTGCACAAAGACGTTTTGGTGGGCATACAGTCAAAGAAGGTGAGGCTCCTGCCTTTAGAGCTTGTTATGCTGCTGACAGAACTGGTCACATGATACTTCAAACTCTTTATCAAAAATGTGTATCAATGGGCGTAGAGTTTTTTGATGAGTTCCAAGTATTAGATATAAAAATAGAAGACGGAGTATGTAAAGGTGTCATTGCTTTTGAACTCTCAACAGGTGATATTCATATATTTGAAACAAGAGCTGTTACATTTGCAACTGGTGGTTTTGGAAAAATATTTAAAGTCAGTTCAAATGCTCACTCACTAACAGGTGATGGGCCTGGAATTTTATATCAAAAAGGAATCCCTCTTGAAGATATGGAATTTTACCAATTTCATCCAACAGGTATTTACAGACTTGGGATTTTATTATCAGAAGCAGCTAGAGGAGAAGGTGGGATTCTAAGAAATAAAGATGGAGAAAGATTCATGGAAAGATATGCACCTTCAATAAAAGACTTAGCTCCAAGAGATATGGTTTCAAGAGCGATTGCTACAGAAATCAGCAAAGGAAATGGTGCAGGACCTCAAAATGATTATGTGTATTTAGATTTAACACACTTAGGTGCAGAAACTATTAACAAAAAACTTCCAGATATTACAGACTTTGTAAGAACCTATGTAAAAATAGAACCAATTAACGAACCTATACCTGTTCAGCCAACAGCTCACTATGCAATGGGTGGAATCCCTACAGACGTTAACGGAAGAGTTTTAAGTGATGAAAAAAACACCATATTACCTGGGGTTTATGCAGCTGGAGAAGCAGCTTGTGTCAGCGTACATGGAGCAAATAGATTAGGAACAAACTCATTATTAGATATAATGGTTTTCGGAAAAAGAGCAGGACAAAGTATGCTTGAATATGTTTCTAAAACTAAAGCTAGCTCAATAAGCGATTCCTCATCAGACGACTTAGTTAAAAAAATAAATACTTTAATTGAAAAAGAGCATACAGATGAGTTTTCAGTAGGAAGAATAAGAAATGATTTACAAGAATCAATGGAAAAAAATACAAAAATCTTCAGAACTGAAGAAACATTAAGTGAACAAACAAAAATTTTGCAAGACCTTAGGGAGAGGTATGAGAATGTAACAATTTTTGATAAAGGCAAAGTTTTTAATACTGAATTAATGGAAACTATTGAATTAGATTACCTACTTGATATGTCTGAATCAACTGTAGCAAGTGCTTTAGCACGTAAAGAGTCAAGAGGAGCACATTCAAGACAAGACTTCCCTGAACGAGATGATGCTGACTGGATGAAACATTCTTTTGCTTTTAAAAATGGTAACTCTGCAACTTTACGTTATAAAGATGTAGAATTAGGAAAATATGAACCAATGGAAAGAAAATACTAATGGACATTGATTTAAAAATTTTGAGATACGACCCTGAAAGTGACCGTAAAGGACATTGGGAATATTACACCGTTGAAGCCGATCTCGAAGAAAGAATTTTAGACCTTCTTCATAAAATTAAATGGTTTGAAGATGGAACTCTTTCCTTTAGAAGGTCCTGTGCCCACGGTGTATGTGGGTCTGATGCAATGGTGATTAATGGAGAAAATATGTTAGCGTGCCAAGTTCTTGTAAAAGAAGTTAGCAATCCAATAACAATTGAACCTATAAGAGGTCTTCCAGTTGTTAAAGACTTAATAGTTGATATGGATCCGTTCTTTGACAGTTACAAGAAAATAATGCCGTACTTAATAAATGAAAATGAACCTGGAGAAAGAGAAAGATTACAAAGCCCCGAAGACAGAGATAAAATTGAAGATACAACAAAATGTATACTCTGTGCTGCCTGCACAACAAGCTGTCCAGTATTTTGGACTGCAGATTCTTATATAGGTCCTGCTGCAATTGTTAATGCTCATAGATTTATATATGACTCAAGAGATGAAGGTAGTAAGCAAAGATTAGAAATACTTAAAGATGTAAACGGAGCTTTTAGATGCAGAACAGCATTTAACTGTACAAGTGCTTGTCCAAGAGGAATACAAGTTACTAAAGCTATTGAAGATGTAAAAAGAGAAACACTTTTAAATAATTGAATATAGATATTAAAAAAGAAATAAAAGTAGTTATTAGTAATTTAAAAATACTAAAAAAGAAAAATCTAAATAAAATTTATCTAGAAATTACAGATGGTGAAAATATTAATACCGTAAATCTAGAATCTGCAGAAAAAGTTAATAGTGACGATCTTTCAAAATCTAACCTAATAATTAAAATGAATATAGAAACTTTTAATGACCTTAAAAATAATAAAACGAACCCAGAAGATTTATTGTTTGAAGAAAAAATTAAAATTTTAGGAGATATTAACTTACTCCAATAAATTGAAAAGACGGCAATGCCGTCTTTTCAAATGATCAATTAAGATAATTTAATTTAAACTATCTTTTAATCCTTTCGCAGCTTTAAAAGCTGGCGCTTGTTTTGCAGCAATCTGAATTGTTTCTCCAGTTGCTGGATTTCTTCCCTGTCTAGCAGCCCTGTATCTTGATTCAAACTGTCCGAATCCAGCGATACTAACTTTATCGCCGTTCTTCATTCCGTTTGTAATTCCATCAAAAACTGCATCAACAGCTGCTTTAGCGTCTGATTGTGACAATCCTACTTCAGATGCCACAACTGTTGCCAATTGGTCTTTATTCATAGCTGTTTAGCCTTTCTTTAATGAGTATTACTTATTACTCTTCCATAATTATAGTTTTTTATAGGGAAATATCTTTAAATTCAATAAATATTGGGTTTTTTTAATAAAAGACTGATTTTGTTGATTTTATATGCTATCTAATTCAGCTACTTTTTGTTTAACTGCCTTAGAAGCATCCAAAAGAGCATCTTTTTCAACATTTGTTAAGTTATATTCAACTATCTCTGACACCCCATCAGCTCCAAGTTTTGCAGGAACTCCAAGGTATACGTCATTTATGCCATATTCTCCATCAACCCAGGCACAAACAGGAAAAATCTCATCAGAATTACTCAACATTGCCTTAACCATTGTTGCAGCAGAGGATGCAGGTGCGAAATATGCACTCCCAGTTTTTAGTAAGCTAACAATCTCTGCTCCTCCATCAGAAGTTCTTTGAACCAAATCATTTATTTCCTCAGAAGATAGAAGATCTACTAATGGCTTTCCATCTACTTTACATAATGAAGGAACTGGAACCATTGTCTCTCCATGACTGCCAAGGGTCAATGCCTCAACTTTTGAGATATTAACATCAAGCTTTTCAGAAATAAAATAAGCAAATCTTGATGAATCTAATACTCCTGCTTGCCCAATTACTCTATTTTTTGAAAGCTTAGAGACTTTAGCTGTTAAAGTTGTCATCTGATCAAGCGGATTAGTTACAACAACTATTATTGGATTTTTAGAATGTTTTAAAATATTTTCTGTAACATCAGTCACTATTCCAGCATTAACTTCCAATAGATCCATCCTAGACATACCAGGTTTTCTTGGTAGCCCTGCTGTTATAACAACAATGTCACTATCAGCAGTGTCTTCATAATTATTTGTTCCAAAAAGTTTTGTGCTAAACCCCTCAACATATCTTGATTGGTTTATATCTAAAGCTAATCCTTGTGGTAACCCTTCTACTATATCAGTCATTACTACTTGATCAGCTAAGTCATATTCAGCAATTCTTAATGCCGTCATTGATCCATACTTGCCAGCACCAACAACAGTAACTTTTGTCATAATTATTTCCTCAAAACTTATTTAAATTATCAATTAACGAATTTGAAAACTCAGAAGATTTTAAAGTTTTAGCTTCATCTCTACCTCTAGCTAAATCATATGTTACATTTCCATCTAGAATTGACTTTTCCATTGTCTTAATAGTTAAATCTGCTGCTTCATCCCAGCCCATGTATCTAAACATCATTTCACCTGACAAAATTAATGAACCAGGATTTGCTTGATCTTTTCCTGCATACTTAGGAGCTGTGCCATGTGTTGCTTCAAATACGGCTTTACCAGTTTCATAATTTATATTTCCACCAGGACTAATGCCTATACCCCCTATTTGTGCTGCTAATGCATCGGATGCATAATCACCATTTAAGTTAGTAGTTGCAATAACATCAAAACTCTCAGGTTTAATCAAAATTTGCTGAAGAAATGCATCAGCAATAACATCCTGTATTAATATTTTATCGCCAGGTTCTCCATTACAGTCTTCCCAGGAAATAGCTACATCAGAAAATTCTTCTCTAACCAACTCATAGCCCCATTTCCTAAAAGCTCCTTCTGTGAATTTCATAATGTTGCCTTTATGAACTAAGGCAAGATTTTTTTTATTACTTTCAACAGCATAATTCAATGAAGCACGAACTAACCTTTCAGTGGCTGTTCTTGAAATTGGTTTTATACCAATTCCACTATCTTCTCTTATTTCCCATCCAAACTCTTTATTTAGAAATTCATTTATTTTTTGAACTTCTTCACTTCCTTCTTCAAGCTCTTTACCCGCATATACATCTTCTGTATTCTCTCTAAATAAAGTTATATCTACATCTTGTGGATTTTTTGTTGGTGTCTGAATTCCATTAAAGTATTTTATTGGTCTTAAACAAACATATAAATCCATTATCTGTCTTATTGAGACATTTATAGACCTAATACCTTCACCTACCGGGGTTGTTAAAGGGCCTTTTATTCCGACTCCATATTCTTCAAATTTACTTATAGTGTCTTCAGGTAGCCATTCTTTTACAGAATCAAAAGCTTTCTGTCCTGCTAAAACTTCCAACCAGTTAATTTTTCTTTGACCTTTATAGGCCTTTTCAACGACTGCATCAAATACTCCTTGTGCAGCTGGCCATATATCAATTCCTATTCCATCACCTTCTATATAAGGAATAGTTGGATTATCAGTATCAAAAGATTTCCTAGTTAAATCAATTGCAGTTTCTAGTTCTGCTCTTTTTAAATTTTCAACCATTAAATGACTTTCTTTATAGCATTACCTATTTTTGTAGGATTTGAAACAACAAGTACACCTGCTTCTTCTAATGCATCCATTTTTGCAACTGCTGTTCCTTTGTTCCCTGAAACAATTGCACCAGCATGTCCCATCTTTTTTCCAGGAGGAGCAGTTACCCCAGCTATATATGATACCACTGGTTTAGAAATGGTGTTTTTAATAAACTCTGCCGCTTCTTCTTCAGCGCTTCCGCCAATTTCACCAATCATTACAATTGCTAATGTCTCTTCGTCTTTCTCATACTCATCAAGAACATCAATAAAAGACATCCCAGGAACAGGATCCCCTCCTATTCCAATACAAGTTGATTGTCCGATGTCTAATTGTGTTAGTTGATGAACAGCCTCATAAGTTAATGTTCCTGATCTTGATACAACTCCAACATTTCCCTTTTTAGTAATCTCATGTGGCATAATTCCAACATTTGATTTTCCAGGTGAAATAAGTCCTGGACAATTAGGACCAAGTAATTTTGACTTTGTTTGTTTTTTAATAATGTCAAACATTTCAGCTTCATCTTTTGCAGGTATGCCTTCAGTAATACAAACAATTAATTCGCATCCCGCAAATGCAGACTCTAGTACAGCATCTTTAGCAAAAGGAGGTGGAACCATGGTCATCGCTACATTAGCTCCTGTACCTTCAATAGCTTCTTCTACAGTATTGAATATTGGTATAGATTCTATGCTCTCCCCACCTTTTCCTGGTCTTGTCCCTGCAACAATTTTTGTACCATAATCTCGATTCCTTAAAGCATGGAACTGTCCTTCTCTACCGGTTAATCCTTGAACAACAACTTTTGTATTTTCATCAATCAAAATAGACATACTTAATTACCACTTTCAACAGCTAACTTAGCTGCTTCATCCATATTCTCAGAAATAAAAATATTATCATTAGGATTATTTTTCAAGATTTCCAACCCTTCTGTTGAGTTTGTTCCATCAAGACGTATTACAATTGGCCATTTTAACTCCTTACCATTAGTTGCTTCAACTATTCCTTCTGCAACTAAATCACATCTTGTAATACCACCGAATATATTAATCAAAACACTTTTAACATTTGGATCCGTTTCTAACACCTCAAGTGCTGCACTAACTGTTTCTGACTTAGCACCCCCACCAATATCAAGAAAATTGGAAGCACTTCCTCCATGTTCAGCTACAACATCTAAAGTTGACATTACTAAACCGGCTCCATTGCCAATTATCCCTACAGAGCCATCTAATTTTATAAAGTTAAGACCTTTTTCTTTTGCAAATTTTTCCTCTTCCGGAATAGGAATTTCATCTTCAAGTAACTGGAAGTTTTCGTGTTTAAATTTTGCATTCATATCTAATGCAACTTTTGAGTCAAGTGCCATTACTCCTTCATTTGTAATAGCTAAAGGGTTAACCTCGACTAAATCACAATCCCCTTCTTGAAATAATTTATACAATTTGATGATTATTTCAGCTAATTCAGTTTTATAATCTTGATTTAAGTTTGCTTGAATTATGGAGTCATTTAAATCTTTTTCATTCAAACCCTCTGATGGTGAAATATGAAGTTTTATTAAATCGCTCGGGTTATCTTTTGCTACTTGTTCAATATCCATTCCACCTTTAGAGCTAAGCATCATTAAGTATTTTTTTTCAGACCTATCTAGAGTAAAAGAAATATAGTATTCCTCTAAAATTTCTGAAGCTTCTTCAATTAAAAGAACCTCTACTTTGTGACCTTTTATGTCCATTCCATATATTTCATTTGAAATTTTATATAATTCTTCCTGATTGTTGGCAACTTTGATTCCGCCAGCTTTGCCTCTCCCTCCAACTTGAACCTGAGCTTTAATAACTACTGGATAACTGAGTCCACTTACTTCTTCAAGATGTTTTAGGTCTTTAACCAATGAGGATTTTGGATGGCTTATGTCGTAGTTTTGATAAAGCGATTTTCCCTGATATTCAAATAAATCCATGTTTCAATAAAGATTATATATTCGATAAAAAAATACTTATGTGAAGATTATTATTCAAATTTAATTGGCGCCCATTCAGCGTCTAGGTGCTTTATTCCCCACTCTTCTCCAAAATCTATAGTTATTTCATTCCCTGACATCTCAACAACAATCCCTTTTCCATATTTCTCATGAACAACCTGTTTACCCGTCATATCTTCTTGTGGGTCTAGTAAATCACTGCTGTTTGAGTCTATTACTTCTAACTCTTTAAAAAAAGGCTTAGCTTCATCTAAAAATCTACTTGGAAGGTTATAATTTGTTCCTGCCCATAGGGTTCTTGTACTTGAGTATGTTAAATATAACTTCTTTTCTGCTCTTGTCATCCCTACATAACAAAGCCTTCTTTCTTCTTGTATCTCAAATTCATTCTCTGATCTCTGACTTGGAAAAACATTTTCTTCCATTCCTGTCATAAAAACAACTGGAAATTCCAATCCCTTTGCATTGTGTAATGTCATGAGAAGAACATTATCTTCATTAGTAATATTGTCTGAATCTGTAAATAAAGCTAATGATTCTAAATAATCTCTAACCTTGTGAAAAGGATCATCTATTTCTTCTTCATATAAATTTTCAAATTCCACAGCTGAAGTTAAAAGTTCGTCCAAATTTTCAATTCTCATTTGTGACTCTAGTGTGCCTTCCTTAATCAATTCCTTCTTATATCCTGTCAATTCGAGAATCTTTTCAATAGATTGTGAGGGTCCTTTTATTGCATGTGTTTTTAATTCAATTATCAAATTCTTAAAAGTAGTTAACTGCTTAATAACTCTATCTGATAAAGTATCAATTTCATTTATGTGCTCTAAAACATTGGATACAGAAATATTTCTTGAATTAGCATAATCTCTTAATTTTTGTAAGGTTGATTCACCTATACCTCTTTTTGGAACATTTAAAACTCTTTCAAATGAGACAGCATCATCTTGATTTACTAGGAAGTTTAAATAAGAAAGTATATCTTTTATTTCTTTTCTATCGTAAAACCTAACATTTCCAACAACTCTATAGTTAATACTTAATTTCCTTAATTCTTCTTCAAATATTCTTGATTGATTATTAGTCCTGTAAAATATTGCAATCTCATTATGTTTATCTTCATTAATGATTTTTGAAATTTCTTCTCCTATCCATCTTCCCTCATCTCTCTCTGAGCCAAATCTTATTGCATTAACATCCAAGCCGTCTTCGTTATCAGTCCACAAATTTTTTTCTTTCTTTCTTGGATTATGAGATATAACGGCATTTGCAATATCTAAAATTTTCTGTGATGATCTATAATTTTTTTCAAGAGTAATAATTGTTGCCTTGCTAAAATCTTTTTCGAATTCTTGAATATTCCTTATATCGGCTCCTCTAAAAGCGTAAATACTTTGATCAGAATCTCCAACTACACATAAGTTTTTATACTTTGAGGAAAGTAGTTCAATTAACTTGTACTGAACAAGGTTTGTATCTTGATACTCATCAACCATAATATATTCAAACTTATTTGACCAATAATCTAATGCCTGGTCACTTGTCTCTAAAAGCTCAACTGTTTTAATTAATAAATCGTCGAAATCCATTGAATTAGAAAGAATAAGTTTTTTTTCATAAGAAGTATAAATTTCAGCTACTTTTACTTCAAAAAATGATTCTGCATTTTCAACTGCTTCTCCGGGTGAGGTTCTCATATTCTTTAGACTTGAGATATGTGCTTGAAAACGTTTTGGGGAATACTGTTTAAGATCTACATCATTCTCCCTCATACAGTTTCTTATTAATTTTGCTGAGTCAGATTGATCATAGATTGTGAAATTATTCTTAAAGCCAATTAAATGTCCGTGAATTCGTAATATTTTTACACAAGAACTATGAAATGTCGAAATCCATTTTGGTGAAACTTCTAAATTTAATAATTTACTAATCCTCTCTTTCATTTCATTTGCAGCTTTATTGGTAAATGTAATAGCCAAAATTTTTTCAAAACTAATTGAATAATTCTTAACTAAATGGGCATACCTATAAGTTAGAACTCTTGTTTTCCCTGAACCTGCACCTGCAATAATTAACAAGGGTCCATAAATATGTTCTATAGCTCTTTTTTGCTCATCGTTTACTAGTTCTTCCCATTCGTTAGGAATGCTTTTAATTTTGTCCATTTATTAGATACCTAAAAGACTATTTACTTCTTCCATTGTTTTCTTTGCAGAACTTTTAGCTATTTCAAGATTAGTTTTGATTAATGACAAAATTTCTTTATCGCTTATAGATTCATAATTAGAATATATTGGTTGAATATAATCAGCAACTGCTTCTCCCACCTCAATTTTAAATTCTCCATATTTTGAACTTGAAAATTTCTTCTCAACTTCTTTATGGGTCATTTCTTGAATTGAAGAATATATATCAATTAAATTACTGATTCCGGATTTTGATTCAAGGTCATATCTAATTTCATCTTCAGAATCGGTTACTGATGACTTAAATTTTTTCATAATTTTATCTTTTGAATCATCAAAATAAATTGTACGGCTTATGTCATCAGTGCTTTTAGACATTTTGTTCTCAGGGTGCCTTAGTGACATAAGCCTTGCTCCAACTTTTCCAGAAGTTTTTTCAGGAATGGGGAAAACAACGTCGTATTTATTATTAAACCTCTCTGC
>MPLT02074450.1_pt1 | contig 11160 bp, 8 predicted proteins | sample 1617391 | NCBI WGS metagenome assembly MPLT02 (sample SAMN05944800, study PRJNA350692) | marine metagenome | biome: marine; feature: ODZ; material: water; isolation source: 70 m water sample filtered on 0.2 um supor filter | place: Pacific Ocean | collected 2012-04-08 | depth 70m m
CCCCGCCGCCGCCACGGCCGCCGGTGAAGTCATGGGGCTGGTCGTTGGGCGGCTTGCTTGACAAGCTCACGCTCAGCACGGGTGCGCCGGACGAGGAAGCAAGGGCCGGTGACAAGCGCGATCGGGTCGACTACGACGCGGTCGCGCAAGAGCTCGTCGACGAGGCCGAAAGACGGCTCGCCGACCGCGACAACACGTCGGCAGAGCAGCTCCGCAGTCTTTCGTCGAGGCTCTTTGATCTTGCCAACGAACATGCGCCGGAGCTTACCCATCGGAATTATCGAGCTGTGCAAGTTGCATTGGAGCGAACTATTTTAAAGGCTGCCGGATCCACTGTCCTGCAGAAATTACAAAGTGTAAAGCCGCACCGCCGGCCCGCTCCCTCCTTCCGCCGCGTCGTCGTCGTCGTCGTCCTCCTCCTCCTCCTCGTCGTCGTCGAGCGGTGATGAGGCGACGGCGGTTGAGACCTCGCGCGCGTTCGCCGCGCGCGCGGCGAGCGGCGAACGCGTGTCCTCGCGAGACGCGCTCGAGGACGACGACGCGTGGCGCGCGAACGCGGTGGAGGATTTCGAGCGCGTCAGGCGTGAGGGGCGCGCGAGCGCGCGCGAACGGAGGCGAGAGGGGCGGGAGCGTCGTCGAGATGATGACGATGATTTTTTTGGTGTTAAGCGAGACGCGCGCGCGGACGACGACGACGTCTCGGGGAAGACGTGCGTGGTGCGCGGGGGGTGGACGCGAGGGGAGACGACCGGGAGGTCGTCCCTCGGTCGTGGGCGAGGGGTGAGCGCGAGAGGGACGCGAATGGAACGACGCGCGGAGGATGGGCGTCGACGCGCGGCGCGCGCGGAGGCCGCCGCGAGAGACGCGTGCGCGGAGGACGCCGAGTGCGCGCGCGTCGACGGCGCGAGCGCGATCGAGAGATACCCACCGGATTGGATGAAAGTGTTTGCGATGAAATGGGCGTTGGAGAACGAGGAGTACGGGTGCGATCGAGCGGTGTGGTTGGATCCGGAGGCGACGTTTCACGTCGACGCGCGCGAAACGTGCGACGACGACGGAACGTGCGAGACGACGCGTCGATCGGTGACGGAGATCGTCGAGGATGCGCTCGGGAATAAAGATTTCTTTTATGCCCCGGAGAGCGCGATGACGAGCGAGTGTCGAGCGGGACGTCATCCGCGGGGGTTCGACGCGGGCGTCTTCGGCGTTCGGAATTCTCCGACGGGGCGAGAAATCGTCGACGCGTGGGCGCGCGCGTACCCAGCGCGCGCGTGGTCGCTGTCGGACGACCGACCGAGCGGATGGAGGTGCGAGACGTTTCGGCGCAAAAACCCGGGGGCGTCGGGTCACGCCAAGGAGTGTTCGTACGAGGGCATCGAGTACGAGCGCGGCGCCTTTATCTCGAGCGTGTTGCCGACGTACGCCGCCAACGCGACGCGATTGGACCCGTGCGTCGCGAGCGCGCCGTGCGCGTCGCGACGCGAAGCCACCGCGCGCGGGGCATCGTTTTGCCACTTTCCATCCTGTCTCGGCGAGCGGTACGCCGACGGGTACCTCGCCTCGACGAACGCGAGCGCCGAGACCGACGACGGCGCGCTCGGCGCCCTCGCGCGCGCGTGTCCCCCGCGAGACGTTCCCTCCGCCGGTCTCCCCACCGACGCCCACGCCCGTTCCGTCGCAAAATCCTTCTTCAGCATCGACGCCGAACGCGCGCTCGCCATCGTCTTCTCCGCGTCAGCCTTTCTCGTCTTCGTCTTCGTCTTCGTCCGCCGCGCGCGGCGACGCGCGCGAGCGCAGGACGAACGCGCCGAGACTTTGGATGCACACGCCTCCGAGTCCTCACCACTCGTGTGACCGAACGCGACGCGTGTAATCCTTCGATACCGTCCCCTTCGATGCCTTCCGCGAGCGTTCCCGCGGTATCCGTCCCGTTCCGTCCCGTCCCGGCGTCCCCGAGACGCGCGCGCAATCAAACGAAACGCCCATCACGAATCCATCCTCACACGCTCGCGCTCGCCGATCGCGCGCCTCCGCGCGCGCGCGGTGTCTTTCGCATGAACTTCATACGCACGTTTTCCCGATCCCTCAAGCGCGTCGTCCTCGGAAGCGACGACGAGGAGTGCGATTCAGAGGAGGACGGCGGTGGATTCACCACGCGGTCTCGACGACGCGCGCGCGCGAAATCTCGGTCGACGCCCGTGGTGGAGAGCGCGGTGAGCGATCTGAGCGGACTCGCGCACGGTGGGGTGCAGGGGTTGAATTGGGTCGAGGCGTGCGAGAAGGTGGACGACGACGGGGACGCGGCGCACGGATTCATCGTGTGCGAGGACGAGCGCGGAGTCGGAAGCGTCGGGACGAAGAGGACGAGGAAGAAGACGCGAGAGGGAAAGCGCGCGAAGTGAAGAGTGAAACGTGTGTTGGGGATTATTTTTCACGAGTTTAGGGCGTAAAGGGTGTCTTATTGGGTCTTTACCTTTAACTTTCGACCGCCGATGCGCATGCCAGAGTCGAGCTGTTTCTGCGCGGGGAGGGATTGGAGGTAAAACGTGCCCGGGCCGTGGAGACGGACGAAGAAGAGACCCGCGCCGCCGAAGACTGCGGCGAGTGGGGAACTCTGAATCTCGAGGTCGTAGCCGACGGAGCGCTCGAGGGCCATGACGGCGCGAGCGTCCACCACCATCTCTTCGCCCTCTTTGAGCGAACGGCGAACGACGGTTCCCTTACCGGTGATGCACGCGGTGCCGTTGCCGATGAGCCATTCGCCGTTGAAGATGCTGTTGCCTTTTGAGAGCACCAAACGCGCGGCGAATCCGACGCGATACCTGAGCATGTCGAGGAGAGAATCGAAATCTTTCTCCGTCGTTCGCAGCGCCGCCGCCGCGGTGATTCGGATGTCACCCTTGGAACACATGTAAGAGTCGCGCGCGCACAAAATATCGTGCTTGGTGTCATCCTTGAGGTCGATCACCGCGATCTTATCGCTCGGTTCTAATCCTCCGACGGCGATGTATCCGTCCTGGACGCCTAAATTTCTAAACGTGTTGATGAAGAATGGTTCGCCCGCCAACGCGCGCATGATGGCGCGCGGAAGCCCGCCGACGCCGAGCGAGGTTCTGGACATGACGTTTGAACTCATGTAACACATCGCCCCTGGGCTCGCCGCCACCTCCTCGCCGGGTTTGAGCTTGATTTGCGCGATTTGCGTGTCCGTCCCGACGATGGTGACATCCTTGGGTAACTTTGGATTGAGATGGGTGTTTCTGTTCTCCGTCTCGTGAATGTACTCGGGAATCGTCTTCGAGTACCGTCCGCTCTTGATCATCTGCGCCTCGCGCTCGTTGTTCATGAGCTTACTCACCAATCCACCGTCGTTCGTGCTCTCCATGTCCGTCTGGAGCGTGTTGGCGAGGTACTGCTGCAAGAGATAGTTGGCGACAAACCCGACGCCGAAGACGCCCCCGGCGATGAAGAACACGCCCCATCCGCACGCGATGGCGCACAGCAACCACAGCGTTCCCATGTACGGATCGTTCGCGATGAAGTAACACCACCACGCGCACAGTAAGAACAATCCCAACCATTTGAATCCGTTCCGTCCGCCGCGCACCCACATGAACCCGTCGTCGCCGCCGCCGCCCCCGCGGGCGTCCCCGTCGTCCCCCCACCCACCGTCACCACCGCTCCCACCGACGCCACTTCCATCGTTCCCATCGTTCCCACCTCCCGTGACGACATCGATGAATCCAAACTCCCGTCGCGTCTGTTCCTCCGCGCGCAGGTTCTTCTCTCGCTGCGCGCTCGTCGCCGCCCCGAGCCCGACCACCGTCGCCGCGAACGACGCCGCGTCTCGAATCGTCTCCATCGCCGCCGCCGCGAGCAACGTCCACTCCGACGGATCTCCTCCCGGAGGTCCGCTCGGGAAGACCTCGAACCCACCGCGCGGCGCTCGCGGGACGCGGCGCCGACCGACCGAGACGCCGCGAGACGACGCCCATTCGATTCGCGTCGTCTTCGAGCGCGCGCGCGCGACGCGCGCCGTCGCGAACGACGACGACGACTGTCTCGCGTCTACCGGCGCCGCGTCTCTCGCGCGCGCGCGGGGCGACCGTCACCGCGCGCATCTCGCGCGAGACGAGAAATGGGGAACGGCTCGCGTCAGTGCGCGTCGCGTCCCGCCCGCGCGGCGATGGCGACCGGCGCGCTCGCGGTCGATCTCACGCGCGGCGACGACGCGGGCGCGCCCCGCCGTCGGTCGAACGGGGGCGCGAGCGCGTCGGGACGACGGCCGGTGGTGCTCGTGAGCGACGGGGAGGATGAGACGAGAGGGACGACGGCGACGGCGAAAGCGACGAGCGAGACGTCCGATGAGAGACGACGACGAGAGAGACGACGACGACGACGGTCGGGGAGCGACGTCGTCGTCGTTCGCGAGACGTCGGCGGGACCGATCGTGCTGACGGGGACGCCCGCGGGACGCGCGCCGGGGGGACGCGCGGCGGCGACGCGAAGACGGGCGAGACGGCGGGCGGAGGTCGTGGCGAACGGAGGCGTCGCCGCGAGCGCGAGGACGGAGGATGGGAGCGGGGGGACGGGGGGGAAGTGCGCGGTGTGTCTGGAGGCGTACGTGAATCCCACGAGCACGAGGTGCGGACACGTGTTTTGCGCCAAGTGCGTGCTGGCGGCGATAAAGCACTCGTCCAAGTGTCCGACGTGTCGTAAAAAGGTGACGAAATCGCAGATTCATCGCGTGTATCTTTGAGTGAGTTATTCTAGAGTGAGTGTGTGATGATTCTAATGTCGGGTCTAGACCGCGACGGGGGCGCGTTCATCCTCCGGCGAGACGCTCGACGCGGGCGGCGCTCGTCTCGTCCTCGGTGATGGCCGTCATGTAATCGCTATATTGTTTCTGTTTGCGTTTTTCGTACGCGTCGTATGTCTGTATCATCTTGTCGTCGTCGGCGCTCACGACTCTGTGGATGCGATTGAGATTGACGAGCGCGGCGACTTGGAGCGGGAGGTCCCCTTGCTCCTTGGAGACGCCGAACGCCGTCTCCGCCATGCCTCGAGTCTCGTCGTTCGCGACGTCTATGCCACAGATGAGCCTGAGACACGACGCGAGGAGTTGATTGTTATCGCCTTGCTCGTACGTCTTTTTCAGCGCGCGACCGAGATGGTTCTTGGCGTCGTCCAACTGACCTTGCTCGTACAACGCGCACCCGCTGGCGAAGAGCGCAAAGGTGTGATTGAGCACGCTCGGCGTTTCGTCCTTTTCCTTGTACGCGCGAACGATGGGTTTGGCTAACTCTAACGCACGACTCGCGCTGTCTTCATCATCGCAGCATAAGATGGATAACGCCGAGCACAGCGTGGCGATGTCGCGCCAGTTTGGAGTGCTCGCCAACGCCGCCGCTCGCGAAAAGCGGGCGCTCGCCTCGGGGTACCTACCGAGTGCGTGAAGCGCGTGACCGGAGACCATCTCCACGTGAGAGGCAAAGAGACTCAGCGTCTGCGGGTACACCTCGAGCATGTCCACCATTTGACACGCCACGTCCAGGGCGACGTCGTACTTGCACGACGTCAGGGCGATGCTCACGATGGATTCGAGAATGAGCATGCGCAAATACAAGTACGGACGAGCGTCTTGCGCGACGCGATACTGCATCTCCTCTTCGCACGTCACCCATAATCTCGAGCACGCTTCCTCTCCTTGCTCAGACTTCGTTTCCGGGGCTTCACCACCCTGAGGCAAGACGCCGAGGTTGTGCAACTCGGCGTCCACCAAATCCTTCGCCTGCGTGAGTTCCGCCATCGCCGGGCTCAATTTACCCGTCGGACGCTGAATCTCGGCGGACAAATACTTGGCAAGCGCGAACGCGGCGGGATCCGGAAGCCAATTGTACGCCGAATCGTTCGCGTGTTTGACTTCTTCCATGAGCGACTTGAACTTTTTCGGATCGTTCTTCGCCCCGCCGGGATCTCCCTCCATCAACTTACCGAGTGCGCGCACAACGGCGTAATGAAATCGCAAGCGCGCCGTATCTTCCGCCGGCTCTTTCTCGTCCAACATCTTCGACATCGCCTCCTCCGCGCTCTTCGAAGCCTCGAACACGTGCGCGTCCTTGGTTCCGCTCGCTCGCTGCGCCAACGCCCGCTGCAACTGCGCGATCGCGAACAGCACCTCCATCCTCGATCCTCTGTCCTTGTGAATCGTTCGCACCACTCGCAATCCCGCGTCCAAGTACGATTCGCACCCCGTCCAATCCTCCTCCACCATGCACGCGTCCGCGTGTTCCAAGTAATAATGAAACGTCCACATCGTCCACACCGCGTCCTCGGGCGCGCGTTCTCGCATACCTATCGACATATTCAACCCTCGCTGCAGCGCGTTAAACCTCGGTCGTCGGTATTCACTTCCCATCATCTTATACGTCCGTCCCAACAGACTCAATCCCTGCGCGCGAAGCTCCTCGCATCGCTTCAACGGTTTCAACAGCACCTGCGCCGCCTCCAGGTGCGTCTTGGCCCGATGCGCGTTGTCCGTGTGTTTCAGCAACAACGACGCCAGCTTCACCCGGCACCGCGCCTCCACCTGAGGCAAACACTTCGCCCGCGTCTTCGCGTTCGCGATCACCGTCTCCAGCGCCTTGATCGCGCCGAGAGGATCCCCCGCGTGTTCGCACTCGAGCGCGAGCGCGATGAGCGCGGGGGCGATCGCCGCGCTCGACGCCTCTCTCGCGCTCGGCGCGTCCTCGGGCGGCGGCGCGGCGCCTCCGTTCGTTCGTTTTTTCGACGTCGTCTTCGCGCCGCGCGCCATCGCGCGTCGACGACTGCGGACGGCATTGGATAGATTTCGGCAGCTCGTTCGGTTTGAAAATTCCGCGAAATTCGCGAGACGACCCGGCGGGAGACGCCGGGAGAGAGAGGGGACATTCTAGACTACAACGAACGCGCTAATGGGGAACGATCACGACAGGGCGACGTCGCCGAAGTACACGCCCAAGACAAATCTGGTCGGATTGAAGGCGACGAGGATGGCGAACGGCGCGAGGACGCACGCGGCGGCGGCGGGGTAGAGGAAAAATTCGGTATTCTCCAGAAAAGGGAGAGCGTTGTACCCGACGAAGACGCAGTAGTTGTGATAGCCGAGAGCGACGGCGTATAAAACGCAACTGAAAGCGCTGGCGAGGTATCCGCTGCGTCTGAGGAAGGGACTGAGAAGGAGTTGGAGGAGATAGAGGAGGACGTAGGTTGGCGCAAAGGCGTTGCAGTGCACGTCGAACGCGTACAGCCACTCCACTCTCTGTTCCACCGCGTGCGAGTGACCGCCCAATTGTTTCGTCCGGAGATACGTGTTCGCCAGGTACCACGATACCGTGGCTAAGACGCTTCCGAGCCCGAGATAATCTCCGACGACGCACCGCGTCGCGATTCTCGCCGCGCGAGACGCGCCCTCCGCGTTATACATCGAACAATACCCCATCGCCGCCAACGCCACGAACGCGCACGACAAGACGACAAACGTCGGATCATCTCGCGCCCACTGATTTTTCGTCTGCTTCCGGTACGTCGTGTGTCTGTACACAGCCTTGGGATTGACGCACATCGACGCCATCTGCCACAGCGAGTACTCGACATCCATCTGTCTCCACCTGAACGCCCGACGGAGGTAGTGCCCCGCCTGCGCGTTCCTCGCCGCGGCGGAGACGTACGCGTTGTATCGATCGGCGGGATCGCGGCCTCGAGCGCGAGACGCGGACGTCGACGCCGCGGGAGCGGTCGTGGGCAACATGGCGAAAGTCGTTGCGCGCGAACCGGTGTACGTCGCGTCGCGACGGTGGACACGCGTCGCGCACGCGCGCGAGGCGGTCGAAACGATTCGCGCGCACGCGGTGGACGCGTCCGAGAGGGCGAATGCGCGTCTGAGACGCGGACGCGCGGGTCGATCTGTCGTCGGCGCGCTCGCGGGGGCGTGGGCGAACGAGAGACGGAACGGACGGAACGGACGGCGACAGACGAGGAGAAACGTGATGTGATTGCGTGTGTGTTACAAGTCTAAAGTCCTCGCTCTTCGTCCTCCGGATTGAATTCAAAGTCTTCGGGAGGCGCCGGCTCGTCGTCGTCCGCTTCGGGAGCGGCCGCGGGCTCCGCGGGCTTGAATTGAGTCTGCACGTACGCGATCTCTTCGCCCGGCTCGGTGTCGCGGAGAACGATGAAACCTCGCGTGTGATATCTGGACGATCCAGAGGTGGCGATGGGGACGAAACGACTGCCCTGATCGAAACGCACAACCTTTTCTTGAAGCACGGTGACTCGACTCGGGTTCGTCAATTCCTCAGACGTGGGCTCCGGCTTATCCTCCGTCTTCTTCTCCTCTTCGCCCTCCTTCGTCGCTTCCACGGATTCACCCTCCTTCTTCTCCACCTCCATGGCGTCGTCGTCGGGCTTTTCTTCCGTCTTGTCCGCCTCGTCGACGTCCATGCCGTCGTTCGCCTTCGCCTCCTCAGCCTTCTTCTTCGCCTTTGCCTTTGCCTTGGCCGTCGTACTAAGAACAGCCTTAATGATTTCTCGGCTTCCCTTGTTGTCATCCTCGGTGATCTGAGTCGCGTACGCGAACGTCGACGGCTTGCAGTGAGACGTCACCGAGCAGTGAGGTGCGGCGAGCGTACCGTCGACGCCGATGAAGGCGGTGGGCACGAAGACGAGCGAGAGGAAGTACGAAAGTGGATACCAGTACCAGTACTGCGTGAAGACGAGCATCCCGAGCACAGAGGTCATTCTCGGACGACCAGATCGCGATCTTAATCCGATGGTGACGTTGCGACCGCCGGCGTCGAGGATGCCTTGCGCCATGATGGCGCCCATCTTGCACATCGTGGGTTCGTGCGGCTCTCGAATGTGACCCATGACCTTTTTGCGGAACGGCGCGAGTTGCTTTTCGCTTTGTTGAATGCGTACCATAGCCATCGCGATCAGAGCGCCTTGCTGCACGAAATCGACGTGATCGTTCAGCATGGGCTCGAGAAGGGAGATGGCGTCGGCGAGTCCGGTGCCCGCGCACGCGATGCCGACCGCCATCGCCGCGCCGTATCTCACGTGAGGATTGTACGATTCAGACAGCAACGCCACGACGCGCGGACACTGTTCTGGAGTGGAGCACAAGATGAAACCCAACGACATGACGGCGGCGCGTCGCACGTCGTCCGACACATCGGACACCGCCATGTGAAGAAGTTTGCGAAGGGCGCCGTTATTCCCAGTACCTGCGTACGCCGACGCGAGCGCGAGACAACCGCCGTAACGCATGATCTTATCGCCATCATGAATCATAGATTGAATGAGATCATCTCCACCTTCTTCTCGACCGTACACCGTGAGCGCCATACCGAGAGAAGCCCCGCGAACAATCTTGCCGTGGCTCGTCTTCCCGCAGTATTGGTGAATCTCCTTGGCTCGAGGAGTGCACGAACCGGCGTAGAGCAGCCCCAAGCCGATGCCCGCCGCCTCACCCGCCACCGCGCTGTCGTTGCGCAAAATTCTGAAGAGCTCACCGTCCACTTGCGGGTTCCTGGTGCCCATCGCCGCGAGACCCAAACCGAGGCACGCGCCGTGCTGAATGACCTCGTTGTTGTTCCCGCGCGCGCGTTCGAGCAAGAACGGAAGCGCGTCTCCGGGCTGTCCGGCGTGAATCAAACCCATGGCGTAAAGAGCACCGCCCAACGTGTAAGGACTCGGAGCCGGGAGAAGCTGCGAAAGCAGTTGCCTAGATTCCTTGGTGCGTCCACGGTGAATCACTCCGACGCCCGCCGTGGCACTGAATCGCGCCCAGTTCGTCGCTTTAGCTAACCAGTCTAAATTTTCACGCAAAAACTTATCGCACGTCGTTCCGGCGTGCATCAAAGCGTTCGCCAAGACGGTGGCGGAGTGGCAAACCGAGTTGCGAGACTCCACCGAGGTTTTCACTTGCTTCAACAGCAACAAGTCGGCGTGGTTGTGTGAGAACAAAAACTCCAAGTAGAGCGCGAACGGACGCTCTCCGCTCAGAATACTGCGTAACTTTTCCACCGGACTGCTATCTTCCGCCATCTTGGACGACTCACCGCCCTCGACCGACGCACTCTCGCCTTGGCCCACGAGGTCGTGCACCTTGTTCAAAAAGGGCTGCACGTCGTTCTCGAACAGGGCGAACGCGATCTGATACGCCAAGAGCTGTTGCTCCTCTTCACCGGCGATTAACTTGTTCAACACCTCGGCGATTCCGGAGGCGTCCTCCAAGAGCATCAAACACTGGCACATGTTCAAAAAGTTTGGCTCGCTCAGGGACGAGTACAGTCTCGCCAAGAGACGCAACACGTGTTGTCTAAACTCGCGAACGGACACCAAATTCGAGCAAACCTTCAAAGAATACGCCAAACATTCGGCCACGTTTTCCGATCGCGTGATCGCCTCCTCCAACTTGTCCAGCCTCTTGCTCTCGAGCGCGATGCCGATGGCTTGAAAATATTGCCCCTCGCCCAGGCACCACTCGAACATGCGCTCGACGATGCCCACGAGCTTGCGATCGATCCCATCTCCGCTCGCGTCACCCAACGCCACATCCATCGCCAATTCCTGACGCTTCGCCACGTACTCATCGATCGCCGTCGCGATCAGCGTCTGCACGAAATCGCTCGCCTCGTTCACGTCGAAGCGATCCCCGGCGCAGAGGGCGTAGTGCAGCGCGTCGTTCATCTCTCCCAGATGATAAAAAACCTGCGTCCACGAACGATTCCGATCGCATCGAGTCACCCACCGTCAGTCTCTCGCCCGCGCGCGCGTCGCCCATCGCGCGCTCGACGCCACATGAATCCCCATCCGTCCCGTCCGTCCGCTTCGTCAACGGAAGAAGATCCGACTCTTCGTCCCCATCTCTCTCGCGCGAGCGCTTCGAACGCACCTTGCTCGCCAACAACGCCGCCTCATCGCGCGCCTCGAACGTCTCGTCCTCGTACAGGGCCTCGATGGAGGCCACGCTCGAGGCCACCGCGCTCCATTCGACGTCCACGACGTCGTGGAGGGCGCGCAGGGCGTGCGCGCGAAGCGCCGGTCGAGGCTCGTCGAGGAGCGACAGGAGCGCGTTCGCGGCCGACGGTGGGGGCGGGCGCGCGGGGGCCACCGCCGCGG
>MPLT02297343.1_pt1 | contig 11152 bp, 9 predicted proteins | sample 1617391 | NCBI WGS metagenome assembly MPLT02 (sample SAMN05944800, study PRJNA350692) | marine metagenome | biome: marine; feature: ODZ; material: water; isolation source: 70 m water sample filtered on 0.2 um supor filter | place: Pacific Ocean | collected 2012-04-08 | depth 70m m
AGTCGACGTTGTTCCGCGTGAGGGGGTGGATTTGAGGGCTTCGCAAGTTGATTTTTCACAATCTGGTGCCTGAATCCTCGGATATTCTCCTCAAGTGGGAGAATGCGTGCAATCCACTGGAGCATCCTGATGGCCATTCCATCCTGATTGCGTACCTGCCCACTAACTCGACTCGTGGCTTCTCCAGTCTGAACCTCTCGATTTCTTCCTCAAACTCCAATCTTCGCTGTTCGTTTGCCTGCTTGGGTTTGCACTTGGCGCACTGGCAGTTTTTCCTTATTGTGAGGTAGTCTATTTTGAAGGAGGCCCCGTCTGCGAATCTCAGAACACAATCCTCTTCGCTCCTCTCCATTGCGGTAAGTGATTCGTGTTCCTCCATGGATTTCCCTCATTGGTGCTTAGATTTGATAATTGGCCTCCTTAGTTCGTCGAACCAAGGATCCATCCCATTCCAATCTGGGTCGATTTGCATATCTGCGCAAATCAACTTTCCAGTAATTCTCCCACTCTCAAAAATCGTCGGTAGGCCGCTTCCGGGATGCGTCCCCCCGCCAACCAGATAGAGGTTCTCCGTCTCCTCGAACAAATTCTGAGGCCTCCTCCAGAGCATCTGATTGAGGCTGTGTGCGAGATTGAACACTGCGCCCCTGTATATGTCGCTTGAACCCCAGTCATCGGGGGTGATAATGGTCTCCGAAACGATATGCCGAGATACGTCTTCGAAACCCATCTTCTCCATCTGCGATACCACGACGTCTCTGTATTCTTGCTTGATAGCATCCCATTCTATCGAGTCGTGTGTATGGGTTACGGGAACTAGCACATACAGCGTTGAGCATCCTTCCGGAGCGAGGGAGGGGTCTGTTACACAGGCATTTTGGACGTAGACTGAGGGATCCTCCCATGTGACCTTGTGTTCTGTGATGTCCTTGAGATTTCTCTGGTATTCCGATGAGGCGTAGATTTGGTGATGTGGTGTGTTGTAGACCTTGTCTACCCCCAGGTAGAGCATGAACGTGGAGCATGAGTACGACTTCTCCTCAATCTTCGAGTCTGACCATTTCTTCCTCAATTTATTGGGGACTAGTTGTTTAATCCCCGTGGCGAAGTCAGCATTCATCACCACTCTTTCTGCACTGTAGGTATTGTTGGGAGTTCTGGCCCCAACTACCCTTTTACCATCGAATATGAGCTCCTCGACGGGTTCTGAGAGTTTTATCTCGACACCCATCTTTTCTGCTATCTCAGCCATCTTAACGGTAATGTTACCCAGACCCCCACTAGGATGAAAAATCCCATACTCGTACTCCAGATATGCGAGGATTGTGAAGAGGCTGGGTGCCTGAAAGGGACTCATTCCGAGGTACTTGGTCTGGAAAGACATAGCAAGTTGCATTCTCTCGTCCTTGAATGACCTCGATAGGTCTCTTGACACCGAACTCCAAGGGCGCAGTACCCTAGATATTCTCAAGGCGCGCTTGCTAATCAGATCGGTTGGGCCCCTCCAGGGGGTGTTGAGGCATTTCTTCGAGAGGCGTAGCTTCCTACGATTGTCATCGATGTATTTTCTGAATCCGTTGGCATCATCTGGCCCAACTAGTTGCTCGATCTGGGAAACCATGTTTTCCAAATCACGTGTAGCGTCGATTTGCCCCCCTTGTCCAAAAATCAGTCGGTAATTTGGATCGAGGGGGATTAGTTCTAGCTCCTCGTGTGCATCGAGGCCAATAGCTTGGAAAATCTCCTCGATGACTTCGGGGTAGTGGAAGAATGTCGGGCCCCTGTCAAAGGTGAATCCGTCCTTGTGGAAAAGTCTGGTTCTCCCCCCTACTGCATTTGACTTCTCGAGTATGGTAACCTTAATCCCCGCCTTTGCCAAGAGCATTGAACATGCTAGGCCCCCCGGGCCTGCTCCAACCACGATTACATCCGAATGATCACCCATTTACTCACGTCCGTCCCAGTGCTTCCCCGGTTTCTTGAGGGGAGTGGAATGTATTATCCTTCTCAACCCACAGACTGCTGATTAGAAAGGAATTGAAACTAGGGGGCCTTCCAATGGCCATGCATAGGGACGCAGAAGGCCGGGTGATATTCGAGGACTGGCCTGATTTCACCCCGAACCTGACTCCTAGGGAGATTTTCCAATCGGGGAGCTTCGGTGGGTCTTACTGGAGGCCTATCCGCTCATCGGTGGTAGGCAAGGAACTGTCCGGACAGCACCTGGAGTTCGAGGACTGGTGGGAGGGAATCCCCGATTCACTGCTGACTAGCGATGTCTACGACAAGAGTGTGAACCGATACGGGGTGAAGAGCGGGAGCTCCCTAGAGATGTGGGAGTCAAAGGGATGGATAAGGTCCGAGGACCCATACGGATGGATCCAATGGTACTGCAGGTTCTTTTCCGGCAGGAGGGGACCTGATGACGAGAGGCAGGTGAAGCGCTGGAAGGCCTTCGCTGGCGAGAGAGGGAGGTTCAGGAGCCAGCTAATCAAGAAGATCATAGCAAGGGAAGCGAGTTTCGACGATGACTCAGTCAGCCCGGTAATCAGACAATCACTGCAGCATTGGGGATACAGGCTCAGCGAGAGTGACTTCGATGAGGCCTCGCTTAGGCTGTGGGAGAAGAGTTTCTGATTCCCAGAGTTCGGGAAATCAAATCTAAAATAGTCATCCACTCGGCCAACGTACAGAGCTGATTGGGATGTACGAGTACGAGCACACCACAGTGGTGGAGGCGGACATCGAGACCACATTCGGGTGGCACGAGTACAAGGGCTCCTTTCGTCGCCTGATGCCTCCCTGGGAGGTCGCTGAGGAAGTCAGGGCCGATGACACGCTGGAACCCGGCTCTCAGAGGATATTCAAGTTCCCCATGGGGCCGTTCAAGGGCACTTGGGTCGCGGAGCACACCGCCTACGAGCCTCCAAATCACTGGGCCGACACCATGGTCAAGGGGCCGTTCTGGTCATGGGATCACGACCACCACTTCACCGAGTCCGATGGGGTGACCACGGTTTCAGACCACGTGAGGTACCAGGTCCCCTTTGGCCCGCTCGGGAACCTGGTTGACAGGGTCCTCGGAGGCATGCTTGTGAGAAGCAGGATCAGTAGGATGTTCAAGGCCAGAGAGCTGAGGCTGCAGAGGGACATCGCACAGCACTCGCGTTTCTCCCACCTCCCCCGGAAGAGGATACTCGTGTCCGGCTCATCCGGACTGATAGGTACCCAGCTCGTGGCATTCCTCGACACAGGGGGGCACGATGTCTGGAGGCTTGTCAGAAGGCCTGTGAAGGAAGGGGAGAAGGAGCTGGTCTGGAAGCCCGACGAGGGAGTACTGGACCCAGCCTCGATAGAGGGCTTCGACATCGTGATACACCTTGGGGGTGCTGGCATCGGGGACAAGCGGTGGAGTGCCAAGAGGAAGGACCTGATTGTGGGCTCGCGCAGGGATTCCACCACACTACTCTCGGACACAATCAGCCAGCTGGAGAACAAGCCGGAGTGCTTCGTGGTCGCTAGCGCGATTGGCTACTACGGGAACAGGATGGACGAGGAGCTGACCGAGGAAAGCGACGCGGGAGAGGGTTTCCTCACTGACACCGTGATTCAATGGGAGTCCTACGCCGACTCGGCCAGGGAGGCCGGGGTCAGGGTCATCAACACGCGCAACGGAATCGTGCTCTCGGCCGTGGGAGGCGCTCTCGGCCGCATGCTACTGCCATGGAAGATGGGAGGGGGCGGACCGCTTGCCGGAGGCAGGCAGTGGATGTCGTGGATATCCATGGACGACGAGATATACGCCATGCACCACCTGATGATGAGCGCCGGTTGCGAGGGCGCGTACAACCTCACTGCACCGAACCCCGTTCAGCAGAGAGTCTTCTCGAAGACCCTCGGGAGGGTACTGAGGAGGCCTGCCTTCGCACCGATCCCGGGGTTCTCGATGAGGATCCTCTTCGGGGAGCTCGCGGGGCCCCTGCTGATAGAGGGTCAGAGGGTCAAGCCCAGCAGGCTGGAGGCCTCTGGCTACGAGTTCCTGCACGAGGACCTGGAGACTGCACTGAGGGACTGCCTGGGAATGTGGAAGTAGGCGTCTGAGAGAGTCTTGCTAGAAGAAATCCGGGAAGAGGAAGAACGTCACCAAGGCGAACGCTACGAGCGAGAGTGTGACGATGAGCTGCAGATACCATGGCAATTTGTAGTCCTCCTCGACGATCTCCATCTCCACCAGCATGTCCTCCGCGATAGCCTGACCGCCCTTCCTGATTTCCTGGATAAATGGGTTCGTCCAGATGAAGAGCCAAATGATGCCGAGTATCACGAAGGCGAAGAGCAAATCGCCAATTAGGCCCCAATCAAGCCACTCGGGGGCGCCCACGAGGTGCTGCAGGCCATAGATGACAAGCAGTACGGGGATGACCTTGTACAACTCGAAAGTGGGGGTGCGGAATGAGTGGTCTGGGTTGCTCTTCAAGACGAACGGCCCGAGCCTGAACGGAATCTTCGGCTTGATGCGCATCAGGGACGGGTCGCCATACTTCCTGCCGGGTATGGGCTCGTCGTCATATGGGTAGTCCCAAGGCGCCATGCTCTCTATCTCGAAGGCGAACTTGCACTCGGGGCAGGTGGACTGCAGCACCCGGTCCCAGCAAAAGAGAAAGAAGTCTTTGGACTTGAGTTTCTCCTTCTGGGCATGGCCCTCCGTGTAGCCGCATTCCGGGCAAGTTGGAGAGAAGACGCCCGCATCGCCGCTGATGAGATCAATGTGGATGGGCGCGAGGACGTGGTAGAACGGGACGGCGATGATGCCTATCATGACGGGAATCCCGAAGGCGTGGTCTGAAGGGTCCGTCTCGGGCCAGAAGTCTCCGATGAACGCCCCGTAGACGAGGTAGCCCGATACTGGAAGCCAATAGAGGAGGAACACCTTGAACTGGGTGTACGGCTTGAGTTTCTCGTAAGGCTCCCAGTCCGAGTAGTAGGTCATAATATTCGGATCGGTCATGTGATCGCCCCTCGCTTCCTCTCGCTCCTTCTGCTCTCGCTCCTTCTTCTGCTTCCTCACGATTCTCCTGGCCATGTACCTCTCCGGGTTGTAGGAGAAGGGGAGCCTCGCCATGGCGTGAGCAATTCCCGATGGGGTTTCAACTATGCCCCGGAACACTGCTTCTGTGGGGCTCTTCGTCCCTCCCTAAACTGTCCAGCAAGCCGAGGATCGCCGGGGCGATTACCATGCTGGCAAGCAGGGACAGCCCGATCATTATGGCGCAGAACAGCCCAAACGTGGAGAAGAAGCCCATCTTGGACTGGTTGATGACCATGAACCCGACGAAGTCGGAGACAGCGGAGCCGAACAGCGCTATCCCGGAGGCGCCACCAACTACCGAGAGGGCGTCCATCGGGTCCTTCCCGTTGTGGGTCTCCTCCCTGTACCTCTCGACGAGGTGTATCACGTAGTCTATCCCCACTCCGAGGGATATTGCGGCGATTGAGACAGTCACCATGTTCAGCCCGTAGCCGAAGATGTCAACCAGAGCGTAGAGCCAGATGATGACTATGCTGATCGGAGCGGTGGTTATGGCAGCGAAGACGAATGCCTCGTTGCCCCAGAGTACGGACAGGGCGAGTGCGAGTGCGGCCATGGGGAGCGCGTACTGGATGCCCATCAGGAAGTAGGCGAAGGAGGAGAAGATGGCGGCATTCAGCAGTGCCCTCTTGACGAACGAGGGGTCTCGTGCGGACTTGGCCCTGCTCTCGGTTGGGGCCTCCTCCCTGTAGCCCCACCACAGGGTCACGAAGCAGAGCACCAGCCCGAGTAGTATCGTGCCCTGTAGGTCGTCCTGCATCGAGTCGGCTGCGACGAACCTGATCACGGGCTCCCCGGAGGGTATCGCCCAGGAAACGGGGTGCTCCTCGTCCGAGAATGCAGTGGATAGGTCACCCCTTTCTCTCATATTGTCGATTGAAAGATTCTGGAATGGGGACATGTCCATCTCCAGCTGCGCCAGTGCCGGCTCAACTAGGGCAAACTGCTCCGGGCTGGAGATCCCGAACCTCATTGTGGTCCTAGGGTAGGTCGGGGAATTGCCTGAGGCAGTCAACCACGGGCTGTCATAATCGAGCTCTCCCTGCACTTGTAGGAACTCCCCGACAATGCTGGTTGATAGGGCGGGGTAACCGCCGCTGGCGGGCACCCCCCTGGTCATCATGAAGCCATAGAGGAACGTCAGTGACCTGCTGTCCTCCACCGAGGGTATGAAGATGAACTCGAAGTCCCGGTTGGGGATCATTATGGTTTCACAGCCTATCCCTCCATCATTTGAGTCGAAGTCCCATCCCGCTTCCTCGAAGGGTGACTGGTTCCATGCCATCGCGGCCCTGAGGTACCAGAGCATCTGGTCTATCCCGAGCAGTTCGACGTCCCCGCTTGGCGATCTCGTGAACTGGTCAGGCTCACCTTGGCCATGTGAGTTCATGTTCTCTCTCAGTTCCTCCATCGCTGACACTATTCTGGGATTCGTGATATTTCCCTCTATCATGATGTAGGCGGGCTCCCCCTCATCGCTGAACCTCTCATTGATCAGGCCTACCCCGATGGCGAGATCTGACTCCTCCTCGATGAAGTCCTCAACCTGGAAGTCCCCTTCCAGGGAGAGCATCATAGGAACCGCCATTGAAGTTATTAGAATGGATGCTAAAATCACCAAGGGGGAATACTGTGCCGATTTTGTCGTTAGGGCGGATAGCCATGACTTGGGTACCATGTGCAAGGTGTCCACTGGCTCTTCCCGAAGCATTCCCCTGGAGTCCAGCAACATGTCGGCGTCCAATCTCGCAAGGGGCACCCAGAGGCCTGTGAGGAAGAATGCGCAGAGGATTCCTATCCCTGCCTCTATCCCGAATGACCTGAGGGCGGCTATGTCAGATGAGAGATTGGCCGAGAAGGCGACTATCGTGGTTACGGATGTGAGCATTATCGCCAGGCCTACCTTCCTGATCGACATACGGGATGACTCCAAGGGGGATTTCCCCGATTTTCTCTCCTCCTTGTACCTGTGGAGGCTGTGGAGGCTGTCATCTATCTCCAGTGCGAGTATCAGTATGGGGAGGAGGTTCGAGAACTGCGACCTGAAAATAACCTCGAACCCGGTCCTCTGACCGAGGATGATGGTCCATCCTATCAGTCCGTACATCCAAACCAGTGAGAGCGTCAATGCTGTGGAGACTATCGCGACGTCGGATTTCCTCCTGAGGTTTATCCATAGGAGGCCGACCACTGCGAAGGCCATTGTGACTACCAAGTACACGCTTGAAATGAGTTCTCGATTGATTTCGACGTTGATTGACTCGGCGAACATCAGAGTCACAACATGTTGGTCACTCTCCCTGAGGTCCTCCTCTAGAGAGAGGTAAAGCCACTCCACAGAGCAGAGGGGGGCATTCGCTTCCTCCCTCGATCTACAGTACTCCACTGAGTACCTAACTGGGTCCGTTTTCAGAGTAAGGCCTTCCCACTCGTATCCGAATTCTGCCGTGGCGTTCTTCCAAGAGAAAGTCCACCCGTTGGATTGCATTTCGTTTCTATCGAAGTTGACTATCAACCAAGCTGCCGATGCAGACCACCTGCCATTGGTCCAATTGTCTGATGTGATTGAGCCGTTTTCTGCGATTTCATGCCCTACGGGCCCCACTACTGGGCTAGATGGATCGGGAGTGAAGGCCCTATCATTCGATAGAAACCTCAGAAAGGCACCATTGCTGTTGTTGGCCATCCTGTGGGCTGCGAGATCGATGTGTCCCTGAGTCAAGTCGGGACTGTCGAATGTGAGGCACTCGATTTGACCGCAGTCCGTCCAGTTCGTCGGGGCTGGCTCCAATGATTCCTCTATGTCCAAGGTTGTAGCTAGCTTGTACGGATTAATTCTCGGCTGTGTCAGAGATGAGTTCCCAGACATGAATGCCCTGAAGTCCGAGGCCAGATCGAGTATCCCGATAGCAGGATCCCCCGAAATCTCTGAAGCGATTGGAAGGTAGAACTCGGATACGTCATGACTTCGTAGCGTATTGGCGTTCTCGTCGATCTCCCTGAGGACGGTGAGATTCAGTATCCCTCCGACTGGGCTAGAAATGCCCGATGACCTGCCTTGGTAGTCTGCAATCATGCTGACATCGGAATTGCCATCTCCGAAGTTTGAAGGGTCTCTCACGAATATCCCAAATCCCCAAATGTTCCCTGCAGAAGTGAATTCCTCCCTGAGAACTAGGTTCGCATCCAGCTCGGGCGACTCCATATCGTATGACTCGATGTCGATGGGCTCTAGGGTCGCGATTATCCCGGGAACCATCATTATCGAGAAGATGACGACTGCGACGTGCACCTTCTTCCTTCGAGGGATGAGGAAGTCGGCAACGCGTGAGAAGTCCCGCACGAGTCGTCGCCGTCCAGACCGGTATTTCATTGGTTGTGTGCGCCTACAAGCCACTGTCCCTCAGGGAACGCAGGGCGTCCATTTGTGAGTCAGTTAGGCTGTCGGGCTCATCCAGCACGAACTCTATGTCCAGTGGTCCCCCTGAGTGCCCATGACCCTGGATCCTGAGCCTGTCCCCAATTCTGGTTCCCTTGGGTACATCGATCTGTATTTTCTTCCCTATTGGGGTCATTATCCGGGCCTTCCCTCCCAGCAGGAGGGTCGTGATTGGTACAGGAGCCTCCTGTATCAGCCTGCCAGACTCCCATCTCCTGCCTTCCTCGGCATCTAGTCGGAGGGTTATCAGCAGGTCTCCTGGATCGCCTTCGGGATGCTCGTGCCCCATGTCCTTGAGTCTCAGCTGCTGACCATGAACCGCTCCGGGTGGGACCTTTACGGTGAGGGTGCTTCCCTTGGTCTGGACTCCCTTGCCGTTGCATGTGGTGCACCCCTTGGTGGTTCCGAAGGAGGAACCCTTGCACTTCTCGCATATCCTGAGCCTCCGATGGCTGAAGCGGACCTCGGTGCCCGACTTGGCCTGATCGAGGGATATGTCGAGGCCTGACTCTATGTTCGCCCCCTTGGGAGTCTCGAACTGTGACGGGGGCCTGCCCCCGGATGGGGCCGGTCGCCTAGAGAAGCCCTGCTGGGGACCTCCGCGGCCACCCATGAATTGTGAGAAGATGTCCCCGAGGTCCATTCCTCCGCCGAATGGGTTCCCTCTCCCGAAGGGGCTTCCCCCACGGAACATTTCCTCCATCCTCTTCCTGTCATCGAACTCCCTCCTAGCCTCTGCCGTGCCTATTTGCTCGTATGCAGTTTGAATCGACTTGAACCTCTCCTCGGCTGCTGCGTCACCGGGGTTCCTATCCGGGTGGTACTGCCTGGCCAGCTTCCTGTAGGACCTCTTTATTTCGGCCTCGGAGGAGTCCTTGGAGGCCCCTAGAACTCGGTATGGGTCCTCCGCCATCGGTTCTGCTCGGTGGAGAGTGTGCCTTCAACCTACTGAGGTCGGAATCGATGTGATAATGGGATTGGGGGCGCTGGGAGGAACATGGCAGTAGGTTGGGCTGTATTCAGGAACTACGTTGGGCACGCTAAGGAAATCAAGGGGGACGTCACTGATTACCCCCGCTTCTTCCTGATGCCCCCCACGGCACACGCCGAGGCGGACGAGGATGGAAACAACGTGATTGCTCTAAGCGCAAACGAGCATATAGACCACGAGGTCGAGATGGTGATCAGGCTCGGTGACAACCTGGAGCCAGTGGAGATGTGCGTCGGTTGCGACACGACCAACAGGACCCGTCAGACCCTGGCCAAGGAGAAAGGGTGGCCATGGCTTGAGGGGAAGGGTTTCGAGGGGTCGGGGGTCCTCGGTACCTGGTCCCCTTGGGACCCTAGGCCGATGGAGCTATGCCTATCGGTCAATGGGGAGGTCAGGCAACTGGCATCGACGGAGTTGATGGTTCACTCTTTCGAGTCGATAATGGGCCACCTTCAGGGATGGTACGGACTCAGTCCGGGCGATCTCATTTGGACGGGGACCCCGAAGGGCGTGGGGGCCATGAAAGAGGGCGATTTGGTAGAGGCATGGATGAAGAACTCACAAGGTGATATAATCAGCCATTTACACGCAGAATGCGTGTTTTAGTCCCATTTGTTGCCCACACCAAGCAACTGATTTCTAAGTCATGGACCTAGTCAGATTCTAGGTTGGATTGAAAAGAACGATGCGAATCGGTAATCATGGCGGGCTTGTTAGAGTCAGACTCATACATGATTAGGCAAAAGGTGCTGAAGCTCCTAGGCGAGGAGTTTCACATCTATTCAGATGGCTCGATGCAGAATATGATTGGTTATTCCAAGCAGAAGGCGCTGAAACTGAAAGAAGATATTAGAGTCTATTCTGATGAGCAGAAAACGGTAGAGTTGTTGAGAATAAAACAATCGGGTATGTTGGATTTCAAGGGCAATTTCGAGATTATCGATGGTCCCTCGGGTCAAAATATCGCCTCGATCAAGAGGAAGGCAATCATGTCAATCGGTAAGGATTCGTACAAGATAATCGATACCAAAGGCAGAGAGGTTGGCGAAATCACAGAGGATAGTCTTGGACTTGCACTAGTCCGTCGGTTCGTCCCATTTGCCACTTACCTGATGCCGCAAAAATTCGTTATGAAAGTCGGTGGAGCACCCGGTAAGGTGGTTTATTCTCAGACCATGAATCCGATGGTTCACAAGTTAATGGTTAGCGGAGTCAGCAGTTCGGGTATCGATCCAAGGATTGCTGCAGCTGGGGCTATTCTACTAATTGCGATTGAAGGTAAGCAGACACAAGCTGGCTGATTTCGAATTGGATTCAAATGGAGATAAACATGAAGAGTCTGGCTGAGAAGCTGATTCCGTTCTAGCCCAAAGACCGAAGTAGCCAGTAATGATAACCTTGAGGTGCGATATCCTCTCGCGGCTTCATGGAGTCAGGCACACGTAGGATAGTGAACACTCGGCTCATCGACCACGATGGGGTTACTAGGGAGGGGGACTTCCTGCTCCATGCCGACGGCTCTTACAGTCCGAGCAACGGTGACGAGGATGTTCTGGAGACTATCGACGGACGTGACCTCCTCATCACCAGGTCCCTACAGAACTGGCACACTCACCTGCCAATGACTCTCAAC
>MPLT02343428.1_pt1 | contig 11144 bp, 5 predicted proteins | sample 1617391 | NCBI WGS metagenome assembly MPLT02 (sample SAMN05944800, study PRJNA350692) | marine metagenome | biome: marine; feature: ODZ; material: water; isolation source: 70 m water sample filtered on 0.2 um supor filter | place: Pacific Ocean | collected 2012-04-08 | depth 70m m
ATGACCGAGTTATGATAATCAACTGTTAGCCGATCGGAAACACGCACGTTTCTCGGACATATGCCATACAAAATGCTGAAAACCCAGTAAGTGGTCGAGTTGATCCCTTAAGCAGAAAACGGATAAAATTATGGTCATGAGGTGTAAAAACTCATAAAATAGGAGTGCTTGAATCATGATGGCCAGAACGTTTACCAGTCCCCTGTCAACGGGCCCCTGTCAACGATTAGAGCCCGAAGGCGTTTGGCAGCGTTCACCCTGCGTGTCCTGCGTCAGAATACCAGGCTTATATCAGTCCACATCGAATTTGAACATTTTCGATGAATGGACTGACTAGCACACGTTCTGATTTAACTAACTAACAAGACATACTGGAGCTACAAAGGATCGGCATATCGTCTGTGCTCCTTCAAGTATGGGCCAACCCGCACTATACCCAGGCTCTGCAATCCTTGCAAACGTAGCACGTATTGATGCTACCCTTCTGAAGTCACTGCGGTCAGCATACGTCGATGTGCCAGATTTGGTGCCAGACTTTGCTGTGTATCCCGGAACCTGTGTCTTATATGTTACTCAGAACTCCCTCTTACTTCAACCAGAAATGGTTTTCGCACGGATGGCCGCGGTAAAACGTGGTTACTCTAATCACTTTGTCCTCATGCATATGGATGGCTGTGCTAATAATCGTTTTACAGAGATCAATACTCGGTGTCTGATGTGCGGGTTTACACTTGTGTGTGCTTCGTCTTTTGCTGAGGTGGCACTCTACATCGAAGTTATCAGAACTTTGGATAAAACGAGCGTAAGCGATGGCAAAAATCATGATTTTGATGATATTTCCCAATTCACTAACCTCCTTTCAAGTATCAGACATGTCAGCAAGAGCGATGCCACTTCACTGCGTCAGCACTTCCGGTGCATTGCGGATCTGTTTCAGGCACATAAAAATAACGTGTTTGCAGTTCCCGGTATGGGATATACCAAAACGAGAGAGTTTATTCGGGTCTGTCGCAATTCATTTATGCAATAACACAGATTTACTCGTCCGTAACGAACAGAAAGGCAGCAATAATGTAACGCGTTCCTCTTGTCACTGGGGCACCTGCGTGTAATGTTGAACTTCTGAACATGACGAGTTCGCCGATATTTGGTCGAATGATAAGCTTCTCGGACTCGAACAATGTCCCCCCTCCGTCATACTCATCGAGGTCATTCAAAGCAAGCGTCAAAGACCACTGTCCTTCATCAGTGTGTACAGGGAGAAATCGTTGCCCTTGTGTCGCACTGTACTTCACAATAAAAGCATCATGCACTTTGATTTGATTTTGCTCAATGCCAGGTGCGATTAGAGCAAGGAACGGACGAATTGTTGAGCGCATAAGCATTTTCCATCCTTGAAGTATTTCAGGAATGACATGAAGCGGGAGATCTGTTGTCGGTACTGCATAATGCCTTCTTGTGCTCCAACTTGAGTTAGATGCAAAATTCTCGGCGCAATTCACCCAGTTACCACACATTTGCGCAGATAAAACTGCCGCTGAAGACGTCCAAATGTCAGTTCCACTCAATGGAATAGGATGGATAGTGAAAGCCAGAGTCGAACGCATGAAAATATGTTCTGAATATGCATCATCCTTCTTCACCAGTTCTGCAAGGGATGCGTGACACGGAAACTGAGAAGAAGCATCATGCCACACTTTATGCGCATCATACCATTTTCCTTCACCGAGAAGTGCCTGACCTAGAATATGTGATATGTCTGGGCAGTCCACATGGTTCATTGTAAAACGAGCGAGTTCTTCGGCCTCATGAAATCTTTCTTCCTCCAGATATTGAAGACACAGCGACCGAGATGCATTTAATCCTAGCCATCCACGCTGAAGATTACTTTCCCAGGTACATCGCGGGCATTGGCACCAGAAACCGAACTGCGAAAAAACTTTTCTTCTGCGACTGGAAAGTGAGTCTGAGAGCGGTACAAAGCAGACAGCAATGTAATCCAAGTTGGAAATATTTTGCAGAGCGATCAGCTTCACACTAGTTCCATTCGACGTTTCCTCTACTTCCAATTGCGCGTTTGGTGAGCAACTGTGAGAAAGTCGCGCAAATATTGGGCTAAAGACAAAGAGCTGCCGTGTGGATGATAGCTTTCGAGTCGACTCATCATCTCCTGGTTCTCGTTGTTCTGGAAAAAAACGGAGTGCCGCCGCTTGCATATCTGTATTATCGCAGAACATACCCGGGCAAAAAAGTTTGCTCATTCGCGCCAAACTTGTAACTCTGGCCTCTCGCGTATCGTCCTTAAAACAACAATCAGTCAAAACAGGCCTGAAGAGAAGCTCAAATGCTGCAGCAAGCTGTGAAAACACATCTATATTCAGAACACACATTAACGCTCTCACAAGTTCATTCTCATTTTGTGACCATGCAGTCGAAAGTAGTTCCCATGCCTGCGCGAAATTTTCCGCGAGGTTATTATGCGTTTGTGCGAAATCGGAGAATTGTACATCATCAACATCATTTACCAAGCCCCGGGCCGCAACAGTATGCCAAGGAAAACATGTCTGACACTCCCGAAGTAAGTCGCGAATACTGTACTGCGAATTAGGATCTATCGTCCTCGCTATGATTATGGCCGTAAGACGGATGGTGTCACTTGTAGCCGCGCAAAACTGCTCGAACGCGTAATTACCACTATTCAACTTTTCACCTGTACAGCACAACAAATGCCAACCGTTTTTTTTGTCTGTCGCACGCTCAACGCACAAATCCGAGCAAAATACATCGCGGCATCGTGAACCAAACGGGCACATTATTCTACTAGTCGATGCGAGGCCGCGCATTGCTCCAATGCCCGGAAGCATTCGCAAACAATGGGCACAGGCGCTACTCTCACCTTGTCTGTTCACCTCCACACCGAAAGCGACGTCCTGCGTGTATATACTCTCACCTTTGCAGAAACTTTTACTAGCCTTGAACTGACCGTACATCTCAGTTAACTTATGTGACCCGCGCCCAAGCTCCAGTTTTGATAACCACGACGATAGTCCGACGCGCACACTATCAGCTTCCAACACTGCGCTTCTGGCGCTCCCCACGCCACCCAGATATCCGTGATTCCATGCCTCACTTTTCCAACTCCCTACTGAGTAGTCCGAAAAACAGACAAGTGGCGATGTGGGTCACCATCTGCATAATTAAAAAGAGTGAAGTGCTATTTATTTCGAGTAGATTACACAATGTCTCGTGACAACGAACAGCGTCTATGGGCATGAAGTACGGCGTGCGACCCCATACACAACACATAGCGTGGCACCACGCACGCCCCGGACGCGGCGCCGACCGCGCCGCGCGCGACGTGGACGCGCCGACATCGCGAGGAAACCCCTCATGCGGCTTTGGTCGAGATCTCGGCGCGATCGCGCGCCCCACGAAGCCGCTCGAGCGCGTCGCATTCGATCCGAGTCACCATCTTTCGCCATCACGCGCACATCGCGACCGGTCGTGGCGCCGATCGCGCGCGAGACGCGCTGAAAATTCGAGAGGGGCGGTAAAAACGGAAGCGCGAGCGGTTCGCGCGTCGAACGCGCGTCGCGTCTCTAAACCCTAGTCACACCCTCGCTAAGTTCTAAAAATCGCGCGATTCATCGCGCATGTGCCGCGTCGTCTCGACGCTTTTCGACCGCGTCGCGCTCGATTGACGATGAGGAACGTTCGTTCTTTGGTTCCCGCGCGCTCGTCTTCGGCGAGAACGTCCCAGTGCGTGAAAGTACATTTGTTGTGACGGCGGCCAATTAAAGTGCCGAGAGGCCATGCGACTTGTGAACAACCAACCCCTCAACTCCGTTTCGAAGATGGTGACAATTGTCAATTGGATCTCTTTGTTAGCCTAATATTCGTACTAGTACGAGCACTTGTACTTGTATGAGTACTTATTATCGTACTAACATACTTGGCTGACAAAAAGTGCGTAGCAATGTACTCAGCGCTTCCACAGAAGCGACATCTCGGGTACAGCTCGCAAGCGTTGTATCTTTCGGTATATTGTTGTCTACAACTGCACCGCCGATGCTCGCGTCGTTTTTTGTCGCAAATCAACACAACCATACACCCTCAAAACGCGGGTATAAACAGAGGAATCGCGGCAAAACTCAGTTTGTCAGAGTCCGTTCTAGTATGATGGAACGCCCATTCGTCAACAGAGTGGAGATACATGCAGACTCACAAGCGGTACGATGAGATTATCTAGAATTGATCAATCTCACAGCGTACACTACAGGTTACACGAAAAACGGCTGAAACACTTAGAAATAGTACGATGACAAGGTAAGTGAAGCAAAGGTCGGTGGGGCGCTTCTGAGTAAGTCAAACGTCGCTTCAGCATACAACTAGCTTCTTCAGATAGTACATTCAACCCATCAGTGTTCTTTCGATGCTTGGGTGAGAGCAGTAAGGAGCATTGTCTACTGGTGGGTGGTGAATTGACGTCAACACAAGACTTATTGTTAGAGTAAGTAAACATACACCGCCCCGACTGTTTTTCAACTTACGCGGTTAGATGGTGTTCATTTTTACCGGAAGGAACATTGCTCATCGCCGACACACAGTTCAAAGGTAGAGGAAGGGGGTATGTAACAGCCAAGTAACGGTATTCTGCACCTTACATGCACAATAGCACCAATCTTTGGAGCTCAAATGATGGCTGCTTAATGTTCTCTTTCACAAGTAAATTTTAGTGAGTCCATCACCTCTCCATGTCCATTATTCTTTATTTTCAAGCATTAGTGATGGACAGTCATTACCGTGTGTTCAATACTTGGTCAGCATTGCCTTGATTGAAGTACGAGTCGTTCAGTGACATTACCTTTTCTGATCACAGATTGGTTTAGGCAGTGAGGGATCACATTCGAGACATCACTGGAGAACACAATTGTCTACCCTGCTTAAAAATTAAATGGCCAAATGACATTTATTACGGTGAAAAGAAGGTCTAACACAGCCATTTTGTTTTAACTTTTCCTGATTCTGCTGCAGATGGGTGGTGTACTGTGTAACTCTATGTATATTGAGGGAGCATACATCACGACAATCGGAGTGGGATTCAATGTCCGTAACAAGGTATATTGAAGGCTCTCGCCGCTTTCGGATCTCACTTTCTTGGAACAGGAACCCAGCATATGCATGTGTGAGCTTTTTGAGGAAGCAATAGCTATAAGAGTCTGTGTTTTGATTTATTCTTTGAGATGGTGTTGACAATGTTTCCTGCAGGTATCTAGAGAAATCATATTGGCTACATTTCTTGGTAAATGTTTACATACACTCACTCACTGAAATGTTATTTACGAGCATAATAGTTCAATTCAAAAGATTAAAACAATTGTTCTGCCAGAATGGCTTAGCCGGCATAAAGGTGGGTAAATCTATTGAGACATGTGAAAGTCAGATCAACTCGTTCTAGGACTTCTACACCCAACACTGGTTACATTCAAATCAAATAGTTTCCGTTGAGCACTCCGACGGTGACGGAGTCACGAGTGAGCAAATGGTCATTAAAGGATTGACTGATTCAGGATTTCTTTTGGCAGGTGCGATACACCGACGAACTCTAATGTTGCTTAGCTTCAACACTCTCACAGAAGATAAAGCTGGGGTTCAGTTTGAACTTTCTCCAGATGGAAACAGCCTAGACTTCTTTTCTGGCTTGATAAAACGCAAACTTTGATCTCAACGCTCAGCCACGTCAACATTCCATAATTACAAAAACTAGCCTAGAATTGTAAATTGCGTAGGATAGTATCCTTGATCTGCTCACCGTCTAGGTGAATCTGCAAATTATGTACATTAGCCCGCAAGTTTGCATACTCTCTACATTTGAGATATTCAGCAAAACCAACCGGTGCTGAGCTACATGACACGTTGCAGCGGACGAGCTTAAGTGCTAACGAAACACCATTACTAAGAGCCACGACCTCAGCGGCGATGGTCACCCGCTTATCTATCATTTCAGCCAAATCTTTCGGAGCGTTTTCAAATGCTTCGGCGAAATGTTTGTTTCCATCTGTAGCAAGTATGCGAAGTATATCTGTCTTTGCGTCAGGGGGGCCTCCTTCAACCCGATAAAAAATGTCGATAGCGTCGTGCACGAACAGTCCTGCCGATTTGCGAAGCTTCTGGACACGGTTCACAATTTCTCTTGCAAGCCCTTCGTCTTGGAGAGTCTGGTCCACGTCCAGGTTAAGACAAAGCATCAAGCCGTCTGCGTCACAAATGGCATCTTCATCATCACCCAATTTCCGATTGAACTCGTACTTCGTAAGGACATCATCTGCACCAAGTTTCATGCCATCAACCTCGATTTCCCCAACTTCACGCAGACGTTCAATTTCTGCATCAGAAAAATTTTCCACCTTAGACTTGAGACTCTTCATGCGCTTACCAGCGCGCTTACCAAGGGTAGCGAAATTTGGCTGAGCTTTTCTCGATATATACTTACTTGCTTCATTCGTTATCTCCAGGTTTTGAATGTTAAGTTCTGACTTTACGTACTCCGTTAAATGCGCCGACAGACTATTCAAAAATCGTTCATCACTGTGCACAATGAGCGCACGCGACAACGGTAGTTTTATCGGTTTGTTGCGCCGTTCACGAATGACTCGCCCCATTTCGATGATACTCTGCATGCGGGATACCGCGATCTGCAATCCAACATGTTCATTATCATCTGTGTCAGATGGAAAGTCACAAAAATGCACACTTTCCTCGGCATCAGATAGGCATCTCTTCAGATTCTGATACATGCTTTCCACAAAGAATGGTGTGAACGGTGCCATTGACTTGCATAAGGTCAACAGCACATAGTAAAGTGTCTTAAGTGCCCGCTGCGAATCTGCGTCGTTGCCCTTGAGACGACCCCGATTGTATCGGACATAAATATTCGTAAGCTGTCCAATAAACTGTACCAGTCGTGGAACGACCGTGTAAAGTCGGTACTCGCGCATTTCACGCTTGATAAATCCAACAAGTGACGATGACTCGGCTAGTATCCAGTTATCTAGTGGATTATCAAGCTTACTTCGATCGAATTCAGGAGAAAATGTGATATTTGATTCAACTTCGAGCCGCGATACGTTCTGGATGAGGAATCTGTATGCGTTGTACCATGGCAGAAACACGTCTTTTAGGACGGCAAAAACACCATCTTCTTTGAAACGAAGAGGTTCAGCACGAACAACAGGACTATTGATGAGATACAGTCTTAGTGCATCTGCGCCATATTTATTTATAACGTCATTTGGATCTGGGTAATTCTTGAGGGATTTTGACATCTTTTTCCCATCTGCAGCTAAAACAAGACCATTGCATATTAAGTTCTTGAACGCCGGACGGTCAAAAAGAGCAGTAGATAACACCATGAGGGTATAAAACCATCCTCTCGTTTGATCCAATCCCTCTGCTATGAAGTCCGCGGGAAAATTCTCCTTGAATGTAGCACTGTTTGAAAATGGATAGTGCTGCTGTGCGTATGGCATACTTCCGCTCTCAAACCAACAGTCAAATACATCTTCGACTCTCTGCAAAGGAGGGAACGCTTCACCTCGCTGCGAAGGTATTGTCAAGTGATCAATTTTGTGGCGATGAATATCGGAAATGTCGTCACAACCTGTCAGCTCTTCCAGTTCAGAAATAGATCCAACAACAATGGTTTCATTTCCATCTGGAGACTGCCAAATGGGTATAGGGGTACCCCAGTATCTGTTTCTTGAAATGGCCCAATCACGAGCGCCCTCAATCCAGTTATGGAATCGTTTCTCTTGTACGTATGCAGGTACCCATTTTGTCTCTGCATTATTTTTCAGTAGCTCTGACTTGATTTGCTCAACTCGGACGAAGTATGATGATACTGCTCGGTAAATAAGCGGTGTTTTGGACCTCCAGCAGAACGGATAAGAGTGGACGATACGAGCACTATCCAGTAACAATTTTTTCTCTTTCAGAATCCGGATAACCGTTTTGTCGGCGTCTTTGATGTACATACCGCTGATCGAATCAGGAGCCTCCTTTGTGAAACATCCATTTGCATCCACAGGGTCTGGTAGAGGATCACCTCTGATGATAATTCCGTTCTGAAGGCATACACGATAGTCATCTTCACCATAGGCAGGAGCCTGATGGACAACTCCTGTTCCAGAGTCGTTAGACACATAAGGATCGCAAGCGACCACAAACGCGCGCTCTCTGTATTCATGGAGGAAATTTTCGAATAAAGGCATGTAACGAGTTCCGGCCAGCTCGGATCCTTTCACTGTCTTAAGCCTTTGCCAGCCATCACACAATTTCTCTCCTTTACCTTTCTGTGTGCAACCAGGAATGAATGACAGCCGCAAGGAGGAGACAATAAAAAGTTGCCCCTCTGGATTTTGCAGATAACAGTACTCAAACTCAGGGTTTACGCACAACGCCATGTTAGCAGGGAGAGTCCAAGGTGTAGTTGTCCAGGCTATGAAATACGTATCATTTTGATCGCATACAGGAAATTTGACCAGGATCGCAGGATCTGAAACATCACGATAGTCTAGACCTGCTTCAAAGTTTGATAGCGGTGTGTTGCACGCAGTCGAATAGGGCATAACCTTGAATCCACGATATACCAAACTTTTATCAAAAAGCTGCTTAAAAACCCACCATACACTCTCCATGAACGTCGGGTCTAGCGTCTTGTAATCGTTGTCAAAGTCTATCCAGCGACCGACACGAGTGATCGTCTTTCTCCACTCACTCGAGTAGCGCATAACGATGCTGCGACATTCCTCATTATACCTCCCTATTCCCATTGAAAGAACATCAGCTTTACCCTTGATACCGAAAGTTTTGTCGATTTCATGTTCGACTGGCAAACCATGGCAGTCCCAACCAAAGCGACGTTCAACGTGATAACCCGTTGTAGATGCATAACGTGTCACTATGTCTTTTATAGTCCCTGCTAGAATATGACCGTAATGCGGTAAACCCGTAGCAAAGGGTGGCCCGTCAAAGAAGACGAATTCCTTTTTTCCATCGGTACGTCTCAGCTGTTCGTGAAAAGCGTCGATATCTGTCCAAAAAGCTAGGACTTTTTCCTCCTCCTCAGGAAAAGAATAGTCTTTACCCTCGATCACGCCTTCGAACGTCTGCTTCATATTTCCCTACGTTACTTATCACTGATTGATTATCCTATGACTCGTTCAGTGCTCACTCCTGATGTGCGGGACGTTGCGAACCGACCACGACACGACGATACCGTGTCCGGCCTTTGGTCCGGCCGCCTCCGAGTCGCCATTTTACTAGTATTTGCGACATTATCCATCTTCTGTATGAGTTGCTTCTGTATGAGTTAAAACGGTGTACTACACGTATCGTACCTGTAGATAAGTCTTGACGCGCCATAATACATATGCTGCGTCCCTGCCAAGACTTGGCAGCTAAGTGCGATGCGCAGAGTACACACACGTAACTGCGATCGCACTCTGTGAACGCCAATTTACGTCAAGTACGTGCGGTGTCGGACCTGCTTTGTCTGTAATATTCGGTATTGGTGATTGAGCATCTTAGCTCTGAAAGCACGAAAACTAGAAGCACGCTATAATGTTTTCCTTGACTCAAGAAAGGAACGTGTCACAGCACGCGGCAGCACCACTCGAAACGTCTTCAAAGGCTGCGAGAGCCTGTCGTCGTTGCGGGCTTGTGAATACATTTGATCAGGTATGTTACGTACAGAAACTCATTTGACATATATCCGAATTTTAGTTCTAGTTTGTTGACCTCGGTTGTGCAAACTGCCAAAGTTTTACTCCCGGCGACCGCGCTAGTGTATCAGAAAACACTTCACAACAATTCTCTGGGTAAATCCTTGATTATTTGGAACGAAGAATTAGCGAGACTGATCTAAACTTAGATTGATATGCATTAACAACAGTAATGGTAGCTGGGTCGCGAAGTGGCTAAGAAAGGGTAAGGATGCTATGGACTTAACAAATAACAACTCACTAATTTATTTCTTTTTCTGTAGACCGTCTGAAGCCGGGTTGCTACGCACTAAGTATAGGTGATGATTCGTAATTCGATATCAAAGTTGAAGTGCTTCCTGTAAGCTTTCCGTCTCCAACTGGTCAGCTGGAAGCTGGTTCCAGAGAACACAGAAAGTGCTGAACTGCCTGGTTCAACCCCTCATATCAACTATCACCTCCGGCTTTAACCTTATCCTTCACGAGTTGTAACATGTTTAAGAAACCACTTGTTCTTGATGGTGTCAAACTTTGATTCAATCCAAAAGATGATATGAAACCAGGTGGAACATCTAGAATGTGTTGTGTACTTTCACCGCTGAGACCTTCAACTATTAAAGCAGCTAAACCTTTTGTCAACTGAGAATCTGAATCAGCAAGAATTATTGCCTTGTCGTCAATAACATCAACCGAGATCCAAACCTTTGAACCGAGTGAGATCTATGCTAAACTTTGCGACTAAGTACTGACCTGTGAGGTGCAGCCTGGAACCTTGAGAAAGAAATGATTAGTTACTGAGTGCCAACTGGCCGGAAACGTGATTTACCTTGTTCGTATTCAAGAGTTTATCCTGATACACTTTTAGAACGGTCAATTCACTCGAATGAGGTGTTACCTTAGGGAAAGGGGGGAGCTTCTTCGCCAAGAAGAGAAGTTGTTTGTACCTTAACATAGGGTCTGGGACCTTGAATTGATCGTTATAACATTTCGGATGTGTCGGAAGCTTCGTACCAGGTTGAAAGAATCCATGAGCTTTCGTAGTTTTGGAGGGTATAGCTCATCGTCAGAAGTGGCCTTGACCCTCGAAGCACTTGCACGACCGCTGTATCGACTGAGTCCTACCTTCGAAAGGTTCTTGTGATGACCACGCGAGAGACACGTATTACTAGGGAGCCTGTGGTCAACACAGCTTCTCATCGTCCCGATGCCTGCTTATCTACAGGCCACAACTGTGGAATGCCTTACCGCCTACTCGTCGCGCGTTCTAGAACACGTCTCTAGACCAATTCCTGTAACTCTGTTTTTTTCAGTTCTAAAACCCATATCTAATAGTGATTTGCTAAATCGGGATGTCGCTGCTATTTTCTCGTACGATAGTGCAAC
>MPLT02141990.1_pt1 | contig 11121 bp, 9 predicted proteins | sample 1617391 | NCBI WGS metagenome assembly MPLT02 (sample SAMN05944800, study PRJNA350692) | marine metagenome | biome: marine; feature: ODZ; material: water; isolation source: 70 m water sample filtered on 0.2 um supor filter | place: Pacific Ocean | collected 2012-04-08 | depth 70m m
ATAGTAGTTACTTGGGGCCATTCGGACCAAGGTGTAAAGCACAAGATAGCCCAAACTAGAGGCTTAAACGTGGTTAAGGAGTGTTTAGTTTTATTTGTTTTTCGGTGTTTTGCCCTCCGCATGGAGTGAGGATGCTCTGTTGTTTTAGGGTGATTCTTTGGGAAGGCGTTTTGGTAGTTCATTTTTAGCTCGCTATCAACGCTGGTATGGCTCTTTGGACCATTTCTACTAGGGGTTCTGGCCAAATTCCGAAGAACATTGTTGCGATGACTGCAATAACGAGCACAACTCCAATTTCAGTTGGGATATGAAGTTTTGTATCATCTTGGTCTTTTTCTGGTTTTGATAGCCAGACTTTTACAAGGATCCGTAGGTAAAGGAATGCTCCTATGACAGCTGCGATCATGGCGATTATGGCGAGCAAATAGGATCCTTCTTCTATTGCGGCTTCGATGACATAAAACTTTGCAAAGAATCCGGAAGTGAGAGGTATTCCAGCTTGTCCTAATAGGAAAACGGTAAAGGTGATTGCCAATAAGGGTTTCCGTGTGGCTAAGCCAGATAGAGAATCAAGGTTGGTTTGGATTCCTGTATCGCCAGCATTTATTGCTACGACTGTGAAGCTACCTATAACCATAAAGGCATAGGTCGCTAGGTAGAAGAGCACTGCTTTTACTCCTTGGTCTGATGCAGCCTGTGTGCCTACTAGCAAGTAGCCGGCATGGCTTATGGAAGAGTATGCGAGCATCCGCTTTAGGTCAGTTTGTACGATAGCTAATAACGATCCGGTCAGTAATGTAGCGATGGCGATTGCGTAGATGACAGGTTGCCAGTCAGCTCGATATTCTCCGAGGGTAACGTAAAGTACTCTCAGGATTGCCGCAAATCCTGCTGCTTTAACTGCGGAAGCCATGAAGGCAACAAATGGCGTCGGTGAACCTTGATAGACATCTGGCGACCAGAAGTGGAATGGAACTGCTGCGACTTTGAATGCTAGGCCAACTATTAATAAAGCTAGAGCTGCAAGTAAGAGCGTATCATTTGTCAATTCAACTTCTTCAGTGAAATTTTTGATTGCTGAAAATGATGTTGATCCGGTAGCTCCATAAAGTAGTGCTATTCCGTATAGTAAGAATCCCGAAGCGAATGCTCCCAGAACGAAATATTTGAGACCTGCTTCTTGCGACTGAATTCGTCTCGAATTCATGGCAGCCAGAATATAGGATGATATTGACAGGACTTCGATGCCTAGGAAGAGAATTATGAAGTCATTTGCTCCTGCCATGATAATTCCGCCAGTAGCTGCAAGGAGCATCAGAACGTATGGTTCTGGCCCTGTTATATTTTCTCTTTTAAGAAAAGTCTCTGCTAGTGGAGAGATAAGAATTACACAGACCGTTATCAACATCGTTACAAATATTGAGAACCCATCTATGCCAAATGCACCTGCAAGAGTTGAGTAGGGGCCTTCGGATTTACTTTGTACTTTATCCCACAGAAAAAAAGTGCTGCTCAGAGCTGCGACGGCGGCTAGTTGGGTGTAAACCGAAGCAAATTTGTTGGTTACCCTCTCTGGGAAAAGTGAACAAATAGTAAGTAACAAGACTCCTGCTGTGGCAAGGATGATTATGGGCAATAACCCAGTCCATGATACGGATGGTGTTTGTATTGACTCATGGGCTAACACGTTTATTGTGCTCATTCGTGATCTCCTGAGTGGCTTCCATCTTTATGGTCAGATTCATGATGATGGTGATTATCGTGATGCGAATCGCCATGTTTATCGTAAGAATGTGACTCATGAGTTTGCTTTAATAAATCACTAAAGGATGTTCGGTTTTGAGTAGTTGGTACTGGCTCTGTGAACGATCCGTCTTCAATTGTTTCTTCGATGTGGGAGACAAGTTTATCAACAGCTGGTTCGATACGGTCGAGCATTGGCTTGGGGTAAATACCCAAAAAGACAATGGCCACGATTAAGGGTAATAATGTTAGGCGTTCCCAGTTGGTGAGGTCCTTCGTTGGTTCATCCTCTGGGTTTTGAGGACCGTGGAATACACGCTGATACGCCCAGAGTAGGTAAAGTGCAGCAAGGATTACTCCAGTTGCTGCGATAACCGCCCACCACCTATTTGCTGTAAATGTTCCAAGGAGTATCAGAAATTCTCCTACGAATCCGTTGAGTCCCGGCAGTCCTATTGATGACAGCATTACAAGCGTGAAGACGCCAGCAAGTACAGGAGCTGATTTTTGGATACCACTTAATTCGGAAATCTGACGTGTGTGTTTTCGTTCGTAGATGATACCAACGAGCATGAATAGGGCACCTGTTGAAAGTCCGTGGTTAATCATTTGCACTGTTGCGCCTTGAATACCTTGAGTATTTAGTGCAAAGGTACCCAGAATTATGAACCCTAGGTGTGCAATTGATGAATACGCAACAAGTCGCTTGAGGTCTTTTTGCATGGTCGCAACTATTGCTCCATAAACAATTCCAATAACTCCTAAGGTTAGAAATAGAGGTGCGAAGAAGTGGGAGGCTTCTGGGAAAAGAAAGAGCCCGAACCGGATAAAGCCGTAAGTTCCAAGTTTTAACATGACACCTGCGAGTATGACTGAGCCTGCAGTCGGTGCTTCTGTATGAGCGTCGGGTAGCCAGGTATGAACAGGGAATAACGGAACTTTGACGGCAAAGGCTAGAGCGAATCCGAGGAAAAGAAGCCTTGAAGTGTTTGTTGCGATTGCAGGATTGGTGGCGATTTCTAGAAGGTTGAAAGTGAGTTCAGAGTCACTATTCTGTGCATGTAGAACAGCTAATGAAACAATGCTGACCAGCATTAATGCAGATCCAAACATTGTGTAGAGAAAGAACTTAGTTGCTGCATATTGTGCATTTCCGTGCCCCCATTTACCTATAAGGAAGTACATGGGGATGAGCACAATTTCGAAGAAAACAAAGAACATGAAGAGATCCAAGGATACAAATACTCCCATACATCCTGTCTGCAAGAGTTGAATCCAGATGTAGTAAGCCTTGTGATCGTGTTTGGGGTTTATTGCAATAACGACGAATGGGAACAGTAATCCGGTTAAGACCACTAGGAAGAGGGAAATTCCGTCAATCCCTGCGAACCATTCAATTCCAAGGCTCTTGATCCAGGTCTGCTGAGAAATGAATTGGAACTCTCCATTTGTTTCAAAAGCGGTCAGTAGCCAAACAGAGATTGCTCCCGTTACGCCAGTGAAAATAGTGGCTAGCATTTTGTGCACGCCAATTCGCGCGTTTGGTGTTAGCGCTACAGCTATTGCTCCGAAAACTGGTAGGAGTACGAGAACGGGTATGGCCTGAAACGTAGTCTGAGTTTGTGATGCAGCTAACAAGCTAGAAAATGTCATCAGAAGCCCATCCTTGATACGAAATAGGCGATAACTGCGACTGCTCCTATGAACATACCCAACGCATAGCTTCTAATGAGCCCTGTTTGGAGGCTTCGCATTCTGGTACTGATGCGTTGTGTTACTTTTCCTACACCATTTACAGCTCCGTCAATGATCTTTTGGTCAAATAGGGTTGTAGCTTCAAAACTTTTTTGTCCGGGTCCACCCATAAAATTGCTGACCGTTGAATCAAATCTCCAGGCCTCTTCAAGTACCGGATGCTCAATTTGCCTGGCGAGGGAACGGTTTTTTAGGTACACGAATGCTGCAGCTAAAACTCCTGTGGTAGCCCCTACTATTGCAACTATCGCAAGAATCCATTTTGTTTGACCTGAAGCAGTTACATGAACTTCATTTCCAAAAAGGATTGGTTCGAGCCAATGTTCCAGATGCTTTGTGTCATAGCTGAAAGGAAGATTTAAGAGCCCAGCTACCGCAGCTAATCCGGAGAGAATCACTAGCGGTAACCACATAACGATTGGGGATTCATGGGGTGTTACTTCATGTTTATCGTCGTCTTTTGTATCTGAGTCTGTTTCTATTTCTGTTTCTGTTTCTGTTTGCTCTTCATCACTTTCTGCTTCTCCATGTTCTGAAATGCCCCATTTCTTTTCCCCGAAGAAAGTCATGAAAACGAGTCTGCTCATATAGAACGCTGTCATTATTGCTGCGATCAAAAGCATCGCCCATGCGATTTTATTTTCATTCCATGCCGCTAAAAGAACCTCATCTTTTGACCAAAAGCCAGAAAACGGGGGGATTCCTGCGATAGCAAGCCAACCTATAATAAAGGTGAATGCCGTTATTGGCATTACTTTTCTGAGTGCTCCATATTTTCGCATATCCTGTTCGTGGTGCATTCCATGGATAACAGATCCGGCACCAAGGAATAGAAGAGCTTTGAAGAAGGCGTGAGTGATCATGTGGAATATGGCAGCGACGTATAACCCTGATCCAACTGCTACAAACATGAAACCAAGTTGGCTTACTGTCGAATAGGCAAGTACTTTTTTGATATCGTTTTGCGCTATTGCAGCTGTAGCCGCAAACAAAGCTGTAAAGAGCCCAATGATCCAGATCATATCTATGGACCAGCCTGCGGCTTCTGCTAATACAGGATTCATTCTTGTTAGGAGATAGACGCCTGAAGTCACCATTGTCGCTGCATGTATGAGGGCCGACACTGGTGTCGGTCCTGCCATGGCATCAGGAAGCCAAAGATAGAGGGGGAATTGCGCTGATTTTCCTGCAGCTCCTATAAAAAGCATCGCTACTATTCCGGTAGCTGTGGTCTGGGTTAAGGCATCTGCTTCAATTACTGAAGAAAATATATCACTATATTTCAAAGACCCTATGTTGAAAAATAGAAGGAACATTGCGACCATAAAGCCCCAATCCCCTACCCGATTTGTAACGAATGCTTTTTTCCCAGCGGTTGCGTTCGCAGGTTCTTCGTGCCAAAAGGAAATCAGGAAATAAGAACAGGCACCTACTCCTTCCCATCCAAGGAAAGTAATTAGTAAGTTATCACCGAGCACAAGCATGAGCATTGCGAAAACGAAAAGGTTTAAGTATAGAAAGAATTTTGAAAACTTTGGATCGCCATGCATGTAGCCAATTGCGTACATGTGTGTATCAAAGCTCCAACCCCAGTTACAAATAGGGCCATAGTTATGGACAATGGGTCTGCTAGGAAACCAAGACCTATTGATAACTCACCTGATGGAATCCATTCGAATAAAGTGATTTCATAGACTCGTTCCTCAGGTGGTTTTGTTGCAAGACCAAAGAAAACCGCCACTGCTGCTAGAAAGGAGCCACTAACAGTTGCGGTAGCCAGCCAACCAGCCTGAGGTTCTCCTAGTCGTCGCCCAAATAGTAAGAGCAATGTGAATCCAATTAAAGGGAGCCCAGGAATAAGCCAAACGAGATTTGTCATGCTATCCCCTCAGAACCGAAACTTCATCAACTGAAGCTTTAGGCCTTCTACGCATCACTGCCACAACGATTGCTAAACCAATTACCACCTCGGCTGCTGCAACTACAAGAACAAAGAGAACAGATAACTGTCCCCCTAGGTCGCCCATTTCTTTTCCGAAGCTTATAAATGCTAAATTCGCAGCATTAAGCATCAACTCAATGCACATAAACATAACTAATGGGTTTCGGCGTACTAGAAGACCTCCAGCACCGATTGTAAAAAGAAGTGCCGAGAGCGCAAGGTAGTATTCAGGCCCGATTGATAGTCCTAAAATCATTCTCCAGACACCCCAGTTTCTTCTGAGGTATCTTTTCCAGACTCATCTGCTGCTGTTTCATCTGATGGGTCAGTTTCTTCACTAAGTGTTGATTCAAGATCGCTGCTGTTTTCATTATCACGATAAATCGATGGGGGGTCATCATCTGGAAGCGGATCAAGTTCTCCCTTTGGCCTTCTTGTTAGAACAACAGCTCCAACTACACCGATTGTTAACAGCAAAGCTGTGATTTCAAGAGCAAAGACGTATCGCGTTGAGAATAAAGCTCTACCTATATCCTTGATATTTTGGTCAGGTCGAACATCGTCACCCGCGTGGACGTGATCACTATTGATGGCAGTTCCGCCCTCATATGTAGATTTCTGTGCGTTCTCCGGTGGCACCCCGGTGACATCACCTGAGAATGCGACGCCTATAAGTGCCCCTAACGCAAGGATTCCTCCAACTGCGAGTATGGCTATTTGTCTCTGTCCTATAATTGGATCTGTTTTAATACTTTCCGCTCGATCTACGCCCAGGAGCATAATCACAAACAAGAAGAGAATCACTATCGCACCGGCATAAACAATAACTTGCACGGCTGCTACGAAGTATGCTTCGAGATTAATGAAGTGGATAGCTACTCCGAATAAAGTAGCGACAAGCGATAACGCTGCATGAACTGGGTTCCTCAAGAAGACGACGCCGCATGCTCCTGCAAGAGAGATGATTGCTGCGAGGAAGAAGGTAACAGCTTCCACTATTGCTCCTCTTGCGGTTCTTCAGGTGCGTTGCTTTGCCCAGTCTCGGACGGACGTACTCCATAGCCAAGTTCTCCTGCCCATTGGATTTGGCCCTCGTAGCTTGCAGACCCAGATGGGGAGGTTGCTCGCATCCATTCAGAAATATATTGGTCTTCGCCCGGGCGCCAGTCTTCCCATGGCAGATGTTGGGGCTTACCGGTGTCATCTACGACAAGTTCATTCTTAGTATAAATAGCCTGCTTACGATCGGTGAAAGAGAACTCAAAGAGCTTTGTTTCCGTGATGGCCTGCGTTGGGCATGCTTCTACGCAAAGGTCACAGTGAATACATCGTAGGTAATTTATTTCGTAGATAAATCCGAATCGTTCTCCTGGAGATGTTGGACTTTCTGGATCATTATCAGCACCTCGGACATATATGCAGTTTGCTGGACAAACACTGGCACATAGCTCACACCCTATGCATTTTTCCATTCCATCTTCGTATCGATTTAGTACATGTCTACCGTGTAATCTTTTTGGTTTACTTCTCTTCTCTTCTGGGTAGTGTGTGGTTACGACTTCACCTGATTCTGAGGCGTGATTGAGTTTTCCAAGCGTTACGGCAAACCCTTTGAAAAAATTAAGAATGCTCATTTGTTTTCCTCAAAATGATTAGAAGATGTAGTTAAGGTGAACATTGTCATCCGAATACCTCTTCCCCTTCTAGTTCTCTCTTATGTTTTCCAATAGATATGGATTTCATGAGTAATCCTGCGAGTAGGGTTAGTGTTACAACACTGATAACCAGAATAAGAAGTTGGGATAAACCGCTGTCGTGGCCGCGGTCTTTAAATACATCCAGAGTTGCAAGGAGCATCACCCAACCAAGTGCTAGAGGGATGAGCAATTTCCATCCGAAGTCCATGAGTTGGTCGTATCTTGGTCTTGGTAGTGTTCCACGCATCCATACGAATACGGAAGCGAAGATGAATACTTTTCCTACAAACCATAACAAACCCCAGAACCATGCTGGACCAAATGGGGGGTAGTATCCACCTGGACCGCCAAAGAATAGAGTCACCATAACACCTGACATGGTGATCACATTCATGAATTCCGCCATAAAGAAGAGTGCAAATCTGATGGAACTGTATTCAGTATGGAAACCACCAACAAGTTCTTGTTCGGCTTCAACTAGGTCAAAGGGAGGGGTGTTTAGTTCCGCGGTGGTTGCAATGAAGAAAATGAAGAAGGGAACAAAACCTGTTACTACGAGCCCCCAATCTGTAATTCCGCCGGTTTGACTTAAGGCAATACTGTGGGTTGAGAGGGTTCCAGTTTTCATTAGTACTGCGACCAAAGCGAGTCCAAGGGCTGCCTCATATGACACCATTTGTGCTGAAGCTCTGACTGATCCTAGTAGCGGATACTTTGACCCTGAAGACCACCCGGCGAGCATGATACCGTAGACGGCTATTGATGACATGGCCAGAACAAATAGTATGCCGATATGTGGATCAGCGAGTTGGACAAAGGTTTTGTTACCAAACCAAGTAACGGTCCCATCTCCGCCACTACTAAAATCTCCGGCAACAGGGACGACAGTGAAGACAAGTAAAGCAGGGACTATTGAGAAGAAGGGTGCTAATTTGAATACGAATTTGTCTGCTTTGTTAGGGATTAAATCCTCTTTGAAGAATAACTTGATCCCATCTGCGAGTGTTTGAAGGATTCCAAATGGACCCGCGCGGCTTGGTCCTACTCTGTTCTGCATATCTGATATGAACTTTCTCATCCACCAGATGTAAAGCATGACTGTGAGTAAGAGAACGCTGAACGCGACAAGCACTTTAAGAATAACAATTAGTACCACTTCTAAAGTTCCGGCATCGCCGAGGAAGAGTGGATCGAGCGCAAAGATCATCTAAATAGCCTTCGCAGTCGGGTCTATACGAATATCAATGCTTTCGGCACCATCAGTGAGTAATGTTCGCAGGTCAACTCCGTCTTGATTTAGATAACCGAAGGCGATTGAGCGCGGTATTCTTTGGTCTGGCTTGATAATGACACTTATTGTCTTCGCCCCGTTAAAAAGCGTGACTGGATTTTCCCCATTAATTCCCATTGATTTGTAATCAGCAGGATTGACGAATACTTCGGATGGGTTTGAAAAGTTTTTGAGTGCTGGTGACATTTGAGTGATGGTCCCGTTGTCAAACATTTTCTTTGAGAGAACGAGCCTATGTGAGTATGAGTCAAATGGGCGTGTGTCAATGTTCAAGTTTGCTTTTCGAAATTGTGTTGAAGTACCGAATTGGATAATGATTCCGTCAGGCATGGAATTTATGTCGTGTAATGTGATTTGTTGATGACCTAGATTTGCAGCTTGGATTTCTCTCCATACATCTTCCGGATTTTCTATTTCTAAATCTTTGTCTAGTCGCCAAGCTATTTCTGCTGCAATCATCCAATCTGGTCGTGAAGTGCCAGGAGAAGTAACCTTTTGTCGGATTGGGGTTATTCTTCCTTCTACATTTGTATGGCTTCCGTTACTTTCAATAAATGCAGCCGCTGGGAAGATGATGTCAGAGTGATAAACAGAGGGGTTGACGAAGAGATCAACAGCTATGACTGTCTGCGTCTTTTCTAGAGCTCTCTTTGCGAGTTCGGGGTTTCTATAGTCACTTAGAGGGTCTGCTCCCAGTAGGAACAGCACATCAATTTCCTCGTTTGCAGCAGATTCAAGTATTTGGTCCGTCGTTTTCCCATCTTGTTCTGGAAGATTTGGCCAACCGGTTAAACCTGTTTTGCTGGGGTCATGAAGAGATAGCTGTCCAGGAAGTTGTCCAGGTGCCATTCCCATGAGTAGGGCTCCTATAGTGTTAGCTCTTTTTGCAAGTGGTAAGAATTTTGTTTCTGGTACTTCGTTCAGAAGCGTTAAGGCTTGCGTGATAGGTTCTGTTGACTCTGCAATGGAATGGTGGGCAAAAACTACGTTTATTTGCGTGTTTTGAATGAGCTCATGACAGGCTTGGATTGACTCTTTGCTTACTCCACCAATTTCTACAGGGGCTTCACCGGTGAGTATTGAATTGACTACTTTTGCTATTTCACCTGGTCTAGGTCTTAGTGAGATTGTTGCTATATTGCTAAGTCCAGTTTCTATTGGCGTTAGTTCAATAAGTTTTGCACCCATGTTCGTGATTGCGTCTCGTAGTCTGATGTAAAGAGTCCCGTACTCTTCTTTGAGATCTGGACCTATTAATAGAATTGTGCTGTTAGGTGAGCAAATCTCGTTGATTGTTGTCTTTGGAAGCCCGAGCAGTACGTGTGCTGGAAGATCGTCGCCTAATGTAGCGTCAACATGATCTGTTCCTATTAGACCCTTTGCTAACTTCGTCCAAGCGTATTGTGACTCGTTTGTAAATCGAGACCCTCCGACAAATGCGATTCTGTCGGGTGTTGAATTTTGTATAGCTTTTGCTGTCATTTCAAGGGCAGTATTCCAAGAGGATGCAACTAGGCCTTGGGCACTTTTATCCGGCTTGTTTAGACCTGAACCACGAACAAGCGGTTCTTGAATCCTATATTCGCTTTGGAATGCTTGGAATGAGAATCTATCTTTATCGGTGAGCCAACTCCAATTTACGGTATTGCTATCTAAGCCTTGGAATCTGAGAACTTCATCTCGTGAAGATTGAATCATGATTCTGTCCCCGAGTGGGTTGGGGTAAGTAGACTCGATTTCTTCTAGATCCCATGGTCTTGCTTTGAATCTGTATGGCTTTGCGGTTAAGGCTCCTACGGGACAAATTTGGACAACGTTTCCGCTGAAGTAAGAAGCAAAAGGGTCTTCAGGGAAGGTATTTACTTGTGTCTCGTTTCCTCTATCAATGAAATGGATCAGTGGATCTCCGACTACTTCGTCAGCGAAGCGAGTGCATCTATCGCAAAGAATGCATCTCTCACGGTCAAGATAGACGTTGTCATTGATGGGTATGGGTTTTTCGAAATGCCTTTTTTCTTCAACGAACCGTGTTTCACCTGGCCCGTATGCAATGGTTTGATCCTGTAGCGGACATTCGCCTCCTTTGTCACACACGGGGCAATCGAGTGGATGATTAAGTAAAAGGAATTCTAGGATCCCGTCTTGTGCTTTCTTCGTTACATCCGACTCTGTGTCGACGTTCATTCCTTCACTGACGTTGAGCATGCAACTGGGTTGAAGTGCAGGTCCTCTACCTGTGTCGACTTCAACGATACACATTCTGCACATTCCAACTGGGTTCATTCTGTTGTGGTAACAAAAATGAGGTATGTCTACTCCTGCGTTTGAGCAAGCTTCAATTAGGTTTTCTCCTTCGGGTGCATCAACTTCCTTGCCATTTAGCGTGAAGGTTACTTTTGTTTGATTTTTAAATGTGTCGGTCATGTTGTCCCGCCTTTGATTGTGACAGGAATATCAGGCTTAGATTTTGTGAGATACTTTTCGAATTCTTCTTGATACCTAGTGATAGCTGATGAGATGGGTGATACTGCTGAGGGACCTAATGGGCAAATGGTTGTTTGTTTAGGGGGCCAAGTGACTCCTGGACTGATGTTGTCGCAGACATCAAGGAGTAGGTCCAGGTCCTGAGTTCTTCCGTTGCCATCAATTATTCGTTGAAGGATCTTCTCTAACCAGTTTGTTCCTTCGCGACA
>MPLT02234871.1_pt1 | contig 11118 bp, 9 predicted proteins | sample 1617391 | NCBI WGS metagenome assembly MPLT02 (sample SAMN05944800, study PRJNA350692) | marine metagenome | biome: marine; feature: ODZ; material: water; isolation source: 70 m water sample filtered on 0.2 um supor filter | place: Pacific Ocean | collected 2012-04-08 | depth 70m m
CCCACCTTGAAATGGCTGACGTGACCGGCGATGGCAATATTGATCTGATCGTCGGCGTACCCGGGGAATCTATCGCTACACGGCCCAACGCGGGAGCTGTCGCTATCTTCAAAAGCGCAGGAGGGGCAATCACCGCCGCCGAAGACCAACTGTATTATCCGAACCAGAGTGTCTTCGCCGGTGATTCAGAAGCCAACGCAGAATTCGGAGCATGGTTCAGCGTCCTCAACGGAAACCTCATCATCGGCTCACCCGGCCGCACCGTATCAGGACGTGTAAACGCCGGGGCCATCTACTACCTCGACCTCTAAGCATGGGGAAAAAGTCTTATCGCCTTATCGCATGGGGGGTCATATGGCTTCTTACTATCGGATCTCTTCGCGCAACTTTACTTGCTGCAGAAATTTGCCCTGCGTCTTCGAAAGAGGAGTTGCATCTCTCTGCTAAAACGGCAGCGAATTGGATTGTCCAAAACCAGTCAGATAATGGACGCTACCTCTATGAAGTGAAGATGAGTGAAGCAGGTAGCCCAATCATTTCCGATGGGTACAATCTTGTTCGCCATGCCGGAACAACGATGGCCTTATATCAGATAGTAGAAGAGGGAGAACCACAATACTTAGAAGCGGCGGATGCAGGACTTAAATATCTTCTGGATCGTTCCGTTGGCAATGAAGAAATTCTTGCAGTGGCTGAAGGTTCAGCAGATGCAAAATTAGGAACGGCATCCTTACTTGCTATTTCACTAATAAAAAGAAGAGCTGCCACAGGCGATAAACAGTATGACCAAACTTTAGAGATGTTAGGAAACTTTATTATTACAATGCAGCGAGAAGATGGAAGCATGTTGTACCTCTGGGATCAGCAAACAGCCTCTCCGGTTCCTGAGATCACTTCCCTGTTCGCTACTGGTGAAGCTCTTTGGGCATTAGCTAGTCTCCACAATTTATTTCCGGAAAAAGGGTGGGATCATCTAGCATTTCGAACATTGGATTATATGGCGACCCAACGGGACGAAGACGAGAACGTCTGGCCACGACCATGGGCTGATCAATGGGCCGCCTACAGCCTTAACGAAATGTCCGAATGGGGTTTGAGCGAAATTCATATTCAGTACGCTAGAGAACTCGCAGCACAGTTTGGAATTGCAGTGCGATGGGAATCGCAACGCAATGGGGGCTTGGATGGACTTGTCCACTCCCCCGAACCCATAGCTGCTGGACAAGGAACTTGGATTGAAGCGATTGGAATGCTACATCAGCTATCTGAGGATGAGCCGCGTTTAGAAGACCTCAGAATTCCGTTACAGGAAAGATTGTTATGCGCTGCAGGGAGAATGCGTGTGAAACAGACAACAGGAACAGGGACTGTAGAGTTCGATGGTGGATGGTTTACTGGTGGCGTGTCTCGTGTTGATGGGCAGCAGCATGCACTCAGTGGATTACTTTTCGCAGCTTTATCGTTAGATGAACAGGGGCAATAGGGTGGATGGAAGGAGTCGTAGATTATGAGTGGTTCTTTAGCAGTTATCCTTTCATTGGTTATCACTGCCAATCCAGCAGTCATCTGCTGGCCGAATGCTTCTCTCTCAGCTAGGGACAAACAAGTACGTTTCGTAGTTTTTGCGTCTTTGAGCTGCTGCCTGTTCGCTCTTGGTTCGCTAGCTGGTGGAATTTTCGACATTCTTGAGGTTTCATCCCCAACATTTCGACTTGGAGCAGCACTTGTAATTGGATTGAGCTGCGGGAAATGGCTTGTAGCTCCGAACCTAACACCTACCCGAGAAGACTCAGATAGACAGCCACTGCATATCATTCTTCATATGTTGAGCCCTGGACCTGTTTTTGCTGCAATAGCTGGCGGTGGTGACGCTGGAATTATGCCACTGCTGATTGCTTGTACTGTCGTGCTCGTCATCTTAGGGTTTGCAACTCTTACAAAAGTAGCAAACATGAATATACGTAATGCGTTTGTTAGATTCTTTGGGGCCTCAGGAGTCGCTATGGCAGTGATCATAGGCCTTGACGCGGCAAGAACCGTCTAATTGTGACTTGATGAGATCTCCTGAGTCAATTCTTTGAGTCGGGTGAAAAATCTCTCCGCCGAGCGGAGTTTGATATCTTCGAAACCCCTTACATCCATAGCAAGAGCTGCCAGTTCAATAACCAATTCATAGTTTCCTTGGTCTAGAAGCTCGAAAGCATTTTGCAAGGAAGATACATATTGATCGCGTAGTTCTCTCTCAATTTTTCTTACATTCGCATATCCGAATAGGTCAAAGGGTGTTCCGCGAAGGACTTTGGCACGAGCGAGAACTGACATAAGAGGTTCGGCAACAGTGAAGGGGATTTTAAGCTTGTTTTTCATACCCAACGCCCTGAGGAAAGGAGGGTGAAGATGCCATCTGGCTCTTCCAGTTGAACCTTGCAAATCAATCATTTCAGATTTAGTTTCTGCGTCCAGGAATAAACGAGCGACCTCGTATTCATCTTTATACGCAGTTAACTTATGAACTCCCCGTGCGACAGTTTCAACTAATTCAGTGACAGCGTCGTTATCTTCAAGACACTGAGCCGCTGTTACAGCTTCTTTGACAGTAATCAAGAACTCTTCAGCGCAGTCACTATTCTGGAATCCAATAAGATCTCGAGAGAGAAACTGAAGCAACTCACTAGTAGATGGCGACAGATTAAAGGACTTAATTAGAATCTCGAGTTTCTCCGGCAATTCTTTCAGTTCTATTTTGGGAGCATGGGGAGAAGAGGAGATGAATTTTTTATCAAAACTCGTAGGATCGTGCATCCATGCCCTCCCCCATTTGAACGCACTGAGATTTTTTTGGACTGAAACCCCATTCAAGGTGATCGCTTCCTCAACCGATTCGAGAGACACAGGAATGACACCCTTTTGAACAGCGACACCGAGAAGAAAGATATTAGCTGAAGTAGCATCACCTAAAAGTTCTTCGCAAATGCTCGCCGCGCTGACGTAAACGTTCTCTTCTTCATTTGTGAACGAAGCCGCACGTTTGGCCAGTTCTTTTCCAGCGGGCAATTTAGTGTCTGGTTTCCCGACCATTGCTCCAGTAGGCGTGGGTGAGTCTGATGCGACAAGAACAGTATGGCCAGGTTTCGCTACCTTCAGCGATGTTTCACTAGCGCCGACTAAAAGATCAAAGGCCAAAATAACATCTGCACTTGCATCGGTTAGGAGATTCGATGACCTAGGAAGGTCTCTAGACAATCGAATATCGCTAACAACCGGCCCTGCTTTTTGAGAAAGGCCAGTCTGATCTAGCCCTCTAACTTCAAATCCATCGAGCATTGCTGCGGTCGCTAGGATTTGGGCTGTAGTTACGACTCCAGTTCCTCCTATTCCAGCCATACGGAGATCGAGAGTATCAGGGAAAAAGATCTTCTCAGGGGCAGGAAGATCCCCGAAATTACTTGGATGCATGTCTTCGGATTGAGTGCTCTGCTCTGGTTTGGTGGTAACGGTGATGAAACTAGGGCAGTCTCCTTCTAGGCATGAAGCATCGAGGTTACATGACCCTTGTTCGATAAAGGTTTTGGGACCCAGTACTGTCTCTTTCGTTTGTACTGATAGACAATTGGAGACTTCTCCGCAATCCCCGCACGCTTCGCAAATCCTGTGATTTATGAGTACTCGAAAATCTGGCTGCTTGATGAGTCCGCGTTTGCGATGGCGACGTAATTGTGCGGCGCAAGATTGATCGTGGATAAGGACAGTTACACCATCTAATTCTGATAAATGCTCTTGTGCCTCGACAATACGGTCTCTGCTCCAGATTTCCACCCGATCTGGGAATGAAGCTTCTTTATATAGCGCTGGTTCTTCAGTCGTTACAATGATCTTGGCTACACCTTGTGCGATCATCACCTTAGCGACATCTGGGACGCTTAAGACCCCTTTAGGATCTTGACCGCCTGTCATAGCGATCGTCCCATTGTAGAGGAGCTTAAAAGTGATGTTGCTTCCCGCAGATACGGCTGAGGGAATGGTTAATTGCCCTGAATGAAAATAGGTGCCATCACCAATGTTTTGTATGAAATGCTTCCGATCTACGAACGGCTCCATGCCGATCCATTGCATTCCTTCGTTCCCCATTGCGGTTACACCTGCAATGTCGCCTACTCGATCATCATCCATTAGCAGCACCATTGTATGACAACCTATCCCGGCACCGATTAAGGAGTCGTCCGGCACTTTAGTGCTTGTGTTATGCGGGCACCCAGAGCAAAAGTATGGACTTCTTTGCACTTTTAGCGGAAGTAGATTCTTTATTCGCTCTGGTTTTTGCGGGGGTCGAAGCTTGTCCGGAATCTTTTGAGATAAGCGTTCGTGAAGTCCTTCAAGCATAGTATTTGCGTCAAGGATTCCATGGCTTGGCATTAGGATCCTCCCATCGGGGTGGTTTTTCCCTAGGACTCTGGGTTGATGCGAGTTACCGTAGAGCGCGTCTTTCACTAGCCATTCTGCTGTTGGGTTTTTTTCTTCGACTACGATTATCTCTTCCAAACCATTCGCGAAGTTCCTGATATTTTGTGGATCAAAGGGTATTGGGAGCTGAAGATGCAGCAAACGAATTCCTGCAGAAGCTATCTCATGCTGGCTTTTTAGGCCAAGTGCATTGAGGGCATGAATTAATTCGTGGTAAGTGAAACCACTGGATATTATCCCTATCCAAGCATCCGGAGGATTTACTGTTGTGGGGTTAAGCTCATTAGCGACAACATACCTTCGCACTAATTCGGCTCTGGAAGTTCGCAGATCCCACTCTAAGTGTAAATTGTTTGGCGGCAGCAATTTAGCGTCTGGCTGATGCAAGTAAGGTACTCCATCAATCGTGAGATCAGGGACCTTTGGCAAAACAACCGATGAAGATAAGTCGACAGTGCCGCTTCCATCCGCAACTGCTGCTACTACTTTTAGGGCGGTCCATGCTCCGGTGATCCTACTTAATGCAACCGCATGCATTCCAAGGGTCAGTACCTCTTTGACATCACCCGGGTAAAGGATTGGCATATGGAGATCTACTAATGTCGCATCTGAACTTGAAGGTAGGGTTGAACTTTTGGCAGCCGGGTCATCACCGACAATTGCCACCGCGCCTCCGTGTCTCGAAGTGCCTGTAAATACGGCATGACGTAGGGCATCTCCTGCTCTATCTAGACCAGGAGCTTTCCCATACCAAAGCCCGACAATCCCGTCATATGCGCAATCTGGTTGTCCTGCTGCTAATTGGCTGCCCATAACAGCAGTAGCCCCATGTTCTTCATTGAGTACTGGTCGGTGCACAATAGGGAGTTCAGGTGCCAGCGATCGTGCTTTATCTATTTCGAAATTTAACCCAGCTAGAGGCGATCCCGGATACCCCGAAAGAAATGCAGCGGTGTTTCTTCCTTGGCTTCTATCTGCCCGTAACTGCTGAAGTGGTATACGAGCAAGTGCTTGTACTCCAGTCACAAAGACGCGACCTTCATCACGTGTGTACCTGTCATTAATCTGGTATGAATCAAGATCAGACATGAAATCTCCTAGGAGAAACGAAGCAAAAGACGCTCCAACTCAGTCTTTCATATTCAGCAGTTGCATGTACGTAGTTTTTAATATTCTTGGCGCCCTCGACAGGAATCGAACCTGTGACCTACCGCTTAGGAGGCGGTCGCTCTATCCTACTGAGCTACGAGGGCTGACTGCTGATGATACTCTCTGCATCTCATCTTCTCACGAGCAAAGCAAACTTCCTACTCTCCAAACACATGAAAAAATTGGTATTGGTCATTCGGATATCGTTCTTTTCTCTATCCTTATGAATGATGCAAATATTCGACACAATGCAAAATCGTCTTGTTGACCTTGAGACAAGGGATCCAAATCATGTATCTATTTATGCTTGCGGTCCAACCGTGTATGATGTCCCGCATCTGGGTCATGCCCGTACCGCCTTGACCTACGATCTCCTAAAGAGATTTTTGATGTGGTCGGGATACACCGTGACACTAGCAAGCAACATTACGGACATAGATGACAAGATCATTGAACGTTCTGCCAGAGAAGGTATCAGCGAGAATGAACTGTCGTCTACGTATACCAAAATCTACATCGATCAACTGCGAGAATTCGGTGTTGCAGATCCAGATTTTAGACCGCTCGCAACTGAATATGTCGAAGAGATGCTTGCCATCATCACGCAACTTTTTGAACAAGGAGCCGCTTACGAAATTGAGGGTCATGGAGTGTACTTTGATGTGGATTCTCTCGCTGATTATGGGGCGCTTGCAGGCCGGACAGTAAACGAACTTCGTGAAAGCGCTCAGGCAAGAGTGGCTTCGGAGGAAGACAAGCAGGACCCTTTGGATTTTGCCCTATGGAAAGCTGCAAAACCTGGTGAGCCTACTTGGGATAGCCCTTGGGGGCCTGGCCGACCCGGATGGCACATAGAATGCGTTGCGATGTCATTGCATCTACTTGGAGATGGCTTCGATATCCATGGAGGAGGCTCTGATCTTGCCTTTCCACACCATGAAAATGAACGCGCTGAATCAGAAGCATCTGGGCACTCATTCGCTCGATATTGGATGCACAGTGCGATGCTAAATGTTAACGGAGAAAAAATGGGAAAATCTTTAGGGAATTTTCGAACTCTTGGTGACGCTCTTGCACAATACGGACCTAGGCCACTACGACTAGCTATGCTCCAAGCCCACTATCGCTCCCTTATGGAACTCTCTGATGAAACAATGAAAGGCGCAATAGGTGGAATCGAGAGAATAGACGCATTCTTTCGAAGGATGCTTGGAGCGGACATCCAAGAAACATCCATCGACACTGAAGCAAAAGACCGCTTTATGTCCGCAATGAACAATGATCTAGGGAGCCCTGATGCAATCGCAGTCGTTTTTGAAACGATTAATTCAGGGAACGCTGCTCTGGATGACAAAAACATTAAAGAAGCGTCAATGGCCTTGACAACTGTATCTGAGCTGCTGGAAGTCCTCGGCCTCTCAAAGGATACTGTTGACTCCGATGAAGAAATCGACTCATTAGTGTCAGAGCGAGAAGCAGCTAGAGCCTCAAGGGATTTTGCTGCTGCGGACAGAATTCGCGACATCCTTAAGGACCGAAACATCGAAATTGAAGATACTCCTAACGGACCGCTCTGGAGAAAAATCTAACCCCAGTTTCTATTTTTCTCCCCTACGGCTTGAGAGGATATAAGAGATCACTGCCGCGGTTGCTGCAACATTTAACGACTCAACGTCGTTATGTAGCGGTAAAGAAAGGGTTCGTTCACAAATGTCTAAAACTTCTTTCTGTATGCCGTTCGTCTCATTCCCTAAGACCAGAGCAATGCGGTCACTATAATCTGCTTCGAGAGCTGATTCGCCACCGCTATCTAAAGCAACAATATCGAATCGAGCATCCCGGAGAAGCGAAACAGCGTTGAGAGCATTGTCGATACGAAGAATCGGTGCTTTGAAAGCTACCCCAGCAGATGCTTTAATCGCCACTGCTCCAATTTTCGCAGTCCCTTCGTCTGGGACAACGACACCATCCAGCCCAGCCGCCGTTGCGCTTCGAAGAATCATCCCAAGATTCGCCGGATTATGAATCCCATCCAATACAAGAACTATCGACCCATACTTTCTGCCAGTTCGTTGTTCCAGAAACGAAGGAAGGCTCTGCATTCTTTTTGCCCGAATATCAGCTGCCACACCCTGGTGCTGTCCGCTTCTAGCCAAAGCATTGATTCGATTATCACTTACACGTTCGACCGGTATGCCACCGGAACGGGCGAGGTTCTCAATTTCGGTTACTATTTTCCCCGCGGCCCGAGAGCTTATATGCACACGCACAACTTCCTGACTGCTTTGTAATGCCTCAAGTACTGGCTTTCGACCGTGAATGACTAGAACCTGCTCTTGGAATCCCATAGCTACATGCTCTCACAGGTTCATCGGAAACGAAATGTTCATTGCCTGAAAGTGTCACTCCGTAACCTGCTTCGTGTTATGTTCTTTTAATAACTAATCACTTGGGAAGTTCATGTCGGACATATTTACAAAAGATCTCAGTAAGCAGCAAAGAGTTGTAGCTGCGACAAATTTGAAGGGAGTTCCTGAAGGAACCAGTGGACATGTAATGCTTGCAAACGGATTGGACTGGGTTAGGTACTGGGTCAAATTTGAAAACGGTGTTGAAATGGGAAGCCTGCACCGGAATAAGCTTGTAATTGAAGAAGATTGGGACCTCTACTTGGAGGAACGTGAAGCTGGAACCGTTGCTGTCGAAGAAGCTGGAGATTCTGATGACGAGGAAAGCTCTGATGCCGGATCGGGCGGAGGAGTTGAAGTTAATGGAGTACTGGTCCCTCAACTTTTACTTGATCGGACTAAAGCGGCATTAGAGCGCTTTGGGGTTACGAGATAAATCGCAAGACTTCGACTAGTCCAGAAATGCGTTTGCACCAAGAAGGTCCACAACAAAGACGAGAGTTTCATCGGGTGCGATAATTCCGCCCCCTGCTCCATCTTGCCCATAGGCAAGATCAGGGGGATGACGATTTCACGCCGACCGCCTACTTTCATGCCCAAAAGCCCCTCTTCCCAGCCATCAATAACAGTTCCTTGACCAAGGGGAAATATGATGTATTGCTCTCTTCCGCGATCCCATGAAGCATCAAATTGCGTATTAGTCGACTGCGAATAACCGACATAGTGAACATATACGATGTCGCCGCTTTGAACTTCTCGCCCTTCACCTTCAGCAAGATCTGTGATGAGCAATTCAGAAGCTGGTTCATCTGGTACTGAAACAGAAGGTTTCTCCAAATTCGTTGGAACCAAAGCTAACAAGTCAACAATAAATAACAAAGTTTCATTGGGTCCAATTGACCCTGATCCTGATCCCGATGATCCATATGCTTTTTCGGGAGGAATGGTTAATAGCCGTCGACCTCCTGCGGCCATTCCTACGATCCCTTCGTCCCAGCCTTTGATCACTTTTCCTGCTCCAAGCTCAAAGCTAAATGGCTGGCCTCTATCCCACGACGCATCAAACTGCAGTCCAGTTGAGCAAGAAACTCCGACGTACTGCATTACAAGAAGACTTCCAGCAGTTGCTTGAGGGCCAGAGCCTTCCACAATGTCTTCCACCTCAAGATCCGCCGGAGGCTCAGGTGGGGTTTGGATAGATGGCTTAATACTTAAGTCCGTGTTCTCTACCTGGCCGGCTGCGGGGGTAGGAGCTGGGCTACATAAAGCTGCCTGCTCAGCTTCCGAGCTTTCTCCTACAATTGCCTGCGTTTCCGGGCTATTCTCACTCCCACACGCACTTGAAGCGAGATGAGGCAGACAAAGGCAACAATAATTTTCGAAGGTCTGTCTTGTAGCATCCTAGGTCCTCACTATTTCTCGCTTAAAGAATGCTAGTGGAGAAAAACTGCTTTCCATATTTTCATGGGAAGAAGGATTAGAATAGGACACCAGTTCAGATAGGAGCCTTATGAAGAAAATGTCGCTGGTTGTTATGGCAGCGGGATTAGGTAGCCGCTTCGGAGGTACAAAGCAACTGGCGAAAATAGGGCCCAATGGTGAAGCCATCCTTGATTACGCCATCCGTGACGCACAGTCGGCTGGTATAGAGGACATAGTGCTTATCGTAAGAAATGAAATTGCAGCCGATATTGAATCGCATATCAAGAATCTTCATGGCAGTGAGCACAACTGCACATTTGTATGCCAAGACGATTTCGGGCCACAAAGGAAAAAACCCTGGGGAACGACCCATGCGGTCTTGTCTGCCCGTGATGCGGTTGATGAAGATAGCTCTTTCCTTCTGGTGAACGCCGACGACTATTATGGGCCAGCATCATTCGAGTTAGCTTCAAGTCAACTTCCCTTGCTACGTGCGGGTGAAGGGATGCTAATAACATTTCAGCTGGCAAAGACGCTTCCACAGAGCGGAGAAGTCACGCGAGGAGTATGCGATGTGATAAATAATCAACTCACCCAGATTGTAGAAACTACCGGTATCGGGTTCAGCTCAAGTGGGGAAATCATTGCGAGTTCAACCGGTCAACAGTTAGCTAAAAAGGTGCCAGTCTCTTTAAACCTGTGGGGATTTCACAGCAGCATAATGAAACCCCTTGAACAACAATGGGAACGGTTTTTCTCTGAAAACGCTTCATCTCATAACTCCGAATGCCTTCTCCCAGAATCCATTCACAGCCTAATGAACGCCGGCAGCCTTATCATCAAAGCTTTTTCGAGTGAAGAAGAATGGGCCGGATTAACTAATCCTGAAGACCTCGAAGTAGTCCAATCAAAAATCCGAAATCTTCGCTCTCTGTAGCCCTTAAAGCCTGAATCCAACAACTGTGCCGGGGCCATCAGGAGGATCTTCAACGAAAACTTCGCCGCCATGTCCGCGAATAATTTCAGCGACAATACTTAGACCCAATCCGGAACCGGACATCGAGCGAGTGTTCGCTGCCCGAAAGAACCTATCGAACACTCTGGGCTTGTCATCTTTCGACACTCCTGGCCCGTAGTCTCGAATAGCAACACGACCATCTTCAACTCGAACCTCTATGCCTTGTCCTTCCGGACTGAATTTGATGGCGTTCTCTATCAGATTCCCAACTGCTCGGTCTATTCCAGACGTACGCATTTCTCTTATGTTGTCTCCTTCAATCGTAATTGAAATGTCTCGATCAGTTCTTCTTCGAAATCTATCAACGACTTTTTCAGCAACGCCTCCAAGGTCACTCGAAGAAAAGGGCTCTTCATGTCTTGATGTTGCTGTAGCGAGTTCGACTAGTTCTGCAACAAGAAATCCGAGCTCCTCAATTTCGCTTTTGGCGTCGGCAAGGATTTCTGCCTGTTGTGTTGACTCCATAGTGGGTGCTCGGAGTAGAACTTCTATATTCGTTCTCAGACTGGTTAAAGGCGTTCGAAGTTCATGGCTTGCATCCTCAACTAGCCTCCGCTGTTGATCCTTTGAAGTAGCTAGAGCCTCCAGCATGATATTGAAACTTTCCGCAAGGCGGTTAATCTCATTATCTCCTTCACCAACGTCAATAGAGGCAACGAG
>MPLT02147277.1_pt1 | contig 11082 bp, 11 predicted proteins | sample 1617391 | NCBI WGS metagenome assembly MPLT02 (sample SAMN05944800, study PRJNA350692) | marine metagenome | biome: marine; feature: ODZ; material: water; isolation source: 70 m water sample filtered on 0.2 um supor filter | place: Pacific Ocean | collected 2012-04-08 | depth 70m m
ACAGCATTTAATACAGATGCAGCACAAGTGTTTAATGAAAGTGGTGCAGCAGTAGACTTTAGAATTGAAGGAGATACAGAACAAAATCTATTCTTTGTAGATGGTAGTGCTGATAAGATTGGTATAGGAACTGCGAGTCCTGCAGCTTCTTTACATATTAATACATCAACTAATTCTCCGATGCTTGTTGAAAGCACACATGGAGATGGTGGATATATAGAACTTCAACTAAGTGATAGTGGTGGTGCGGGTTCGCTTACTGGTTATATAGGTGATTCTGAAGCTCTTATAGCAAGTGGTACTGCTGCTGATCTAGCTATTAGAGCTCAAGCTAACTTTGTGGTTAGCACAGGTGGTAGTACATCAAGGATGATAATTAATTCTAGTGGAAATGTAGATTTTAAAGGTGAAATTTTTTCAACTGGAACAGGTGGTGGTGTTCAAATAGATAATGGAAATGGTGTAACAGTAAGAGAAACAATGGCTGCAACAGGTCACGCATGGCAAAATACTGTTTACAATACAATATCAGCAGGAAATGTATCAATGGGTGGTGATTCATCAGGCACTTCGCATATGTGGTTTAACTCTTATGATACAGGATCTAAATATTCTGTAAAAGCGGGACATTCAGCCGATCTTTATCATGGGATTAGTAATGGACAATTTGTGCTTAGAATGTCAGCTAATCCTACTAGTTCAAATGGTGAAGGTATTACCATGCTACAAAGATTATACATAGATAAAGATGGTACTTTCCAGCTTCACAGTGCTGGAACAAATGATACAACGATTAAATTTTACAAAGGTGCTTCAACAATTAAATGGTGGATGCAGAATGATACAGGTGGTTCACCGGGTTCTGATGCGTTCTGGATAGGAGATGAAGAAAATGATAATGGAGTTTATGTTCAGCAAGATGGTTCATCTTGGTCAGGTATTTCAGATGAAAGACTAAAAAGAAATTGGACTAATTTAACAGGTGCTTGTGATAAGTTAGACACTTTAACTAAAGTAGGAACTTTCCAAAGACGAGGTAAAACATCTGGAAACTGGTCTGATAATAGAGAAGTAGGAATGTCTGCACAAGAAGTAGAAGCAATACTTCCTGAAGCAGTATCAACAGGCGGAGATATAGAATTCGCATCAGACGATAAAGTAACAGGTGTTAAGGGTATGGCCTATGAAAAACTAGTTCCATTACTAGTTAAAGCAATTCAAGAACTTAATACAAGATTAAAAGCAGTAGAATAATAATATGGCAACAAATGTATTTTTCAGTCAAGCTGTTCAGACAGAACAGAATCTTGTAGAAGATTTAATAGTTGAGTCTTTACGAATATATGGACACAACTGTTATTATTTGCCTAGAAAAATAGTTAATGAAGATACGATTTTAGGAGAAGCCGCAGACTCATCATTCGAAGATGCATATGAAGTTGAAATGTATTTAGAAGGAGTTGAAGGATTTGAGGGAGAAGGAGATTTATATTCTAAGTTTGGAGTAGAAGTCAGAGACACAGCTACTTTTATTATATCAAGAAGAAGTTGGGAAAGATTTATATCTTTAGACGCCAATCTGGCAACATCATTAAGACCAAATGAAGGTGATCTAATATACTTCCCATTATCAAAAAGTGTATTCGAAATTAAATATGTAGAACACGAAAATCCATTCTATCAAATGGGTAAACTCTATACATTTAAAATGACCTGTGATTTATTTGAATATTCAGGTGAAGATTTTGATACTAACATTGAAGCGTTAGATACAGATTTAGAACTGGCACAAGCAGCTGCAGTAGAGTTAACATTGGCAGATACACCAACATTAAGAGATTTTGTAGTTGGAGAAACTATATCACAACAACTTACACCTACAGTAATTATGACAGGAACTGTTTCGGCTTGGAGTGAAACATCTAACAAACTTACAGTTTCTAATCTTAAAACAACAGATACTTCTGGTGATTATCAGATGTTCTTAGTTACAGATACTTCTGAAGGTAATATAGAAATGGAAGATACTTCTAGAGGTGATAAGATTGTAATGCAAGACGGAAACTTTATTGACTTTGAATCTGGAACAGCTGGAGTAGAATTCCCAAGTTATATAACAGATGGTTCTACAGGAACAGATAACATTAATCTAGAAACTGGAACAGTAGTTGGTGATTTTGGTATCTCATTAGAATCAGGTGTTGGTGATACATCAGTTTATGATAACCTAGTTCTAGAAGATAGTCTAGCATCTAGAAGAAGTATATCATCAATAGCTGCAGAAGAAACATTACCGACAGACGCAGGTGCGTTTAACTTAGAAATAGAAACAGATGCTGATGGAATCATAGATTTCTCAGAAAGTAATCCATTTGGAGAGTCCACATAATGTTTGGAAATCATTTTTATCATTCAACTATTAAACGAGCTGTATCAGTATTTGGTACATTGTTTAATAATATTAGTATAGTTAGACCTGGTGGAGAAACTATTAAAGTTCCATTGGCCTATGGACCTAGACAAAAATGGATAACACGATTACAACAACAAGCTTCTTTAGGATTAGATGGAACAACTAGAACGGCATTGAGTTTACCTAGAATGGGTTTTGAATTAACATCTATATCATACGATTCTACTAGAAAACTAACAAAAAAGACATTATATAAGAAAGCAAATACATCTAATCCATTACAGATGCAATATCAATATGCACCAGCTCCATATGATTTAGGATTTAGTTTAAGTGTATTAGTAAAAAATACAGATGACGGATTACAAATAGTAGAACAAATATTACCTTACTTCACACCTGATTATACTGTAACTATACATACAGTTCCAGATATGAGTGAGAAAAGAGATGTTCCTATCATATTAGAAAGTGTTTCACAAACAGATGAATATGAAGGTGATTTCCAAACTAGACAAGTATTAAGATATGATCTAGAGTTTATTATGAAAAACTACATATACGGACCAATTACATCTTCTGATATTATTAAGAAAGCAAATGTTAGAACTTACATGGAAACAGGAACAGGTAATATAACTAATCAAGAAACTGCAGGTAAAGTGGTTGATCAGTCAGTCACTACTAACCCACCAGATGCTGACGCTGATGATACATTCACATACAACGAAACAACAGAATGGTTTGAACAACCAACAGTAACATATTCAGACGATAAATCAAGCGACCCTAAATAGTTATAAATACATATTATGAGTAAAGTCGATCAAAAATTAGACGAACTTCTTGACATTAAAGGAGAAATCGTACAAGCAGAAAAGAGTCTACCCACGCTATCATCTAATGATTTAGACAAGGGTAATGACTACAAATACTCTAGAGAAATCTTTTATGGTCTTGTAGAACGCGGACAGGACGCTATAGAGGGCATATTAGACATCGCTAAAGAGTCAGAACACCCTAGAGTATATGAAGTTGCCGGTCAACTAATTAAAACAGTCGGAGAAACAACAGAAAAATTGATTGATTTACAAGCCAAGATGAAAGAACTAGATAAAGATAATTCTATGCCTGATAAAGTTCAGAATAATCTTTTTGTTGGTTCATCTGCAGAATTACAAAAGTTGTTAAAACAAAATGCACAAGAATGAAGGGTATCTAGGAAATATTAATGTCAAAAGGGCTGGAGTTCAGTCTAAATGGACAGAAGAAGAAATCTTAGAATACAAAAAGTGTATGGAAAATCCCGTATACTTTATAGAGAATTACATCAAAATTATTTCACTAGATGAAGGTCTAGTTTCATTTAAATTGTATGATTATCAAGAAGAATTGATAACACACTTTGATGAAAGTCGTTTCAGTATAGTTCTGGCATGTAGACAATCTGGTAAATCTATTACAGCTTGTGCTTACTTAGTTTGGTATCTATTATTTCAACCAGAACAAACAATAGCTATACTAGCAAACAAAGGTTCTACAGCCAGAGAAATGTTAGCTCGTATTACAACAATGTTAGAGCATGTTCCATTTTTCTTACAACCAGGAACTAAAGTATTGAACAAAGGTTCTATTGAGTTTGAAAATGATAGTAGAATCATAGCATCAGCCACAGGAGCTAACTCTATTCGTGGTATGTCAGTTAATCTTCTATACTTAGATGAGTTCGCGTTCGTAGATAACGCAGAACAGTTCTATACATCAACATATCCAGTGGTAACATCAGGTGGTAAATCAAAAGTTATCATTACTTCTACTGCTAATGGTATTGGAAATATGTATCATAAACTCTATGAAGGAGCTGAACATGGAAGTAATGAGTATCAACCCTTCACAGTTAATTGGTGGGATGTCCCAGGTAGAGATGAGAAATGGAAAGAATCAACAATAGCAAACACTTCTGAATTACAGTTTGAACAAGAGTTCGGTAATTCATTCTTAGGAACAGGTAATACTCTTATCAATGCTAATACATTATTAGGATTACAAGGACATGACGCTTTATGGAGTAGAGATAATGTCTATCTTTATCAAGAGCCTAAAAAAGATCATACATACATTATGACAGTTGATGTGGCCAAAGGAAGAGGTAGAGATTTCTCTACATTTTCAATTATAGATGTTACAGAAAAACCTTTTAAACAAGTTGGTATATATCGTGATAATATGATATCACCTCTTTTATATGCTGATATATTAGAAAGATATGGTAAGATGTATAATGAGGCACTAATTGTAATAGAGAACAACGATTCAGGACAGATTGTATGTAATAATCTATATTATGATATAGAATATCCCAATGTATTTCTAGAATCATCAGTTAAAGCATCTGGAGTGGGTGTAACAATGACTAGAAAAGTAAAACAGATAGGTTGTTCTACTCTAAAAGAGTTAATGGAAGAAAAGAAACTTATGGTGATAGATAAGTTTACTATCAATGAATTAGTTACTTTTGTTGCCAAAGGTCAGTCTTATGAGGCTGATGGTGGTAATCATGATGATTTAGTCATGAATCTAGTTCTATTTTCATGGTTTGTAACAACACCTTACTTTCAAAGTTTGACTGATTTAGAACTTAAAAAGATGTTATATGATGAACAACAACAAATGATAGAAGATGATATGGTTCCTTTTGGAATCATAGATGATGGTACAGATGATGACAAGACATTTAAAGAAGGTGGAGATGTCTGGACAGTTGTTAAGGATGTACAAGTTTATTAAATTATAAATACTAGTTAATGAAGAGGAAACTCTTTGTTAAACTTTATAAATAACAATTTTATTTCGAAATAAAATTTATTAAGGAGAAAACAAAATGGCATTTCAAGTTTCGCCAGGTGTACTGGTTCAAGAAATAGATGCTACTAATGTTATTCCTGCGGTCTCAAGTTCGACAGGTGCATATTGTGGTCATTTCGGTTGGGGTCCAGCCGAAGAAGTTACTACTGTAAGTACTAATAAAGGACTTGTAGATTCATTCGGGGAACCCGCAAATACAGACATAGCTGCTGAACATTTTTATCCAGCTGCAATGTTCTTAGATTACGGGATTGACTTAAAAGTAGTTAGAATCGCGACAACTAATATGGTTAACGCGACTACAACAAGTGGGCAGTCTTTATTAATAAAGAACTTAACCCACTATAGAGCAAATTACAATGACGGTAGTGCCGCTGTTGGTAATTACGGTGCCAGATATGCTGGAGATTTAGGTAATTCACTTAAAGTTTCAGTATGTGGTGGAGCTAATCCGTATGCTCAAGCTAGTGTTACTACAACTAATGGAACTTCATCAGCTGGTGGTACTTCAATCGAAGTAACTCTAGGTGAGAAATTCATAGTAGGTGACATCATAACAGCTATCGGATCTGATACTGTTAGATATAAAATATCAGCTATTGCTTTTGATTCAGGAACAACCGGAGCCGCAACAGTTACTTTAGCACAAGAAGACGATTCTACTCAAGGATTGGATGCCGCTGTATCAAGTGGAGCAGCCTTATCTAGAGAGTGGGAATTTGCAAGACAGTTTAACAAAGCACCAGGAACATCTACATACGCAAGTAATAGATCAACTGCTGGTGTAACTGATGAGATGCATATTGTCGTCTTAGATGAAGATGGAGATATCTCAGGAACTCCAGGAACAGTTTTAGAAAAATATGAAGCAGTATCAAAAGCTTCAGATGCAAAAGACGAGTTCGGTGCTACTAACTATTATGTTACTGTTATTGAAAATCAGAGTGAATATGTTTACTGGTTAGACCATAGTTCAACATTTGGTTCAGCTGGTTCAGCAGCCTCTGGTGTCACATTTGGGACAGGTACTTTACCTGATTCTCTTTCATTCACCAATGGTGCAGATGGAAGACAACCAACTACAGCACAAAAGATAACAGCATGGGATACACACTTTGGTAGTGCAGATAATCAAGATATCAGTTTAATGATATCTGGTTCAAATCAAGCAGATAATGGAAGTGGTTCCGCAGTAGTTACGAGAGCCGAAGCTACTAGTTATTACAACCAATTAATGAATATCGCAGAAGATAGAAAAGATTGCGTCGTATTCTTTTCACCAATCAAGTCAGATGTGGTTGACGCCGGAACAGCCGGTGCAACAAACGCTAAGGCAACTGCAGATACTCTAAACGGATCAAGTTATGCTGTCATGAGCAGCAATTGGTTATACATATACGACAGATATAACGATAGGTACATTTGGGTACCAGACAACGGATCAGTCGCTGGACTATGTGCCAGAACTGATTATACGAATGATGCATGGTTTTCACCAGCAGGATTCAGTCGTGGTCAAATATTTGGTGTGACTAAATTGGCATACAACCCAACACAAGCTGATAGAGATGCTCTATACAGAGCTAGGGTTAACCCAGTAGTTACATTCCCTGGACAAGGAACATTATTATATGGAGATAAAACACTAATTACTAATGATAACAGTGCATTCTCAAGAATTAATGTTCGTAGATTGTTCATAGTATTAGAGAAAGCAATTTCAACAGCAGCGAAAAATCAGTTGTTTGAATTTAACGATTCATTCACAAGAGCTAATTTCAGAGCAGCTATTGAACCTTTCTTGCGTCAAGTTCAAGGCAGAAAAGGAATCTATGATTTCAGAGTTGTTTGTGACGAGACTAATAATACAGCCGGTGTAGTTGATGCGGCACAATTTGTAGCTTCGATATTTATCAAGCCAGCAAGGTCAATCAACTTTATAACATTAACCTTTGTTGCATCTAGAAGTGGTGTAGACTTTGATGAAGTCTATGGTATAGCTGGTGCAGTATCAGAACAAGCGGTATAAGGAGGAATAGAAAATGGCAACAATAAACCAATTCAAAGCCAACTTAGTAGGCGCTGGTCCAAGAAATAATAGGTTTGAGGTATTCATACCCAAAACAGGTAATAAGATACAGTTTTTGTGCAAAACAGCAGCTTTACCTGGTCAAGTTATTGAACCTATGGAAATCAAATACAAAGGGTTGACTGTTAAACTAGCGGGTGATAGAACTTTTGAAAATTGGACAGTTGGTATTTACAACGATACAGAATTTTCAGCAAGAACTGGAATTGAACAATGGATGCAAGATATTGTTCCATTAGATTCAAGTGTAGGTCCTGTTGGATATGACTATATGGTTGACAAAGCTACTGTTTCACAATTAGGTAGAGATGATTCAGTTCTCGCTACTTACGAATTTTTCAATATGTGGCCAACAAACCTCGGAGCTATTGAGTTAGATACTGAGGGTGGAGACGCTGTTGAGATATTTGATTGTGAGTTCGCTTATTCGCATTTCGAAAGAACTCGATAAAAAGAGTCCTTTTGATGGGATATAAATATTAGTATGGAATTATTTGGATTAGAAATAAAGAGGAAATCGGGTGACGAAACTAAAGCACAGAGTTTCGTCCCACCTCAAAATGATGGGTCTGTTATCGAGATCGGTAAAGACCATGGAATGGGTGGGTTTGCATCCACTGGTGGAGTCATTGGTCAATATATTGACATGGAAGGTGGAGTTAAGAACGAAGCTGACCTAGTTACAAGATATAGGCATATGTCTCTAGTTCCTGAATGTGATGCAGCAATTGAAGATATAGTTAACGAATCTATATCATCAAATGACTTAGATGCACCAGTATCTATTAATTTGGACAGGGTGAATCATTTTAGTGATGGCACTAAAGAGAAAATTCGTGGAGAGTTTGATGAAGTTCTAGAATTATTAGGATTTAGAGAACTTGCACATGACATATACAGAAAATGGTATGTTGATGGAAGACTCTATTATCATAAGATGGTAGAAACTAGTAATACCAAAAAAGGTATTCAAGGTCTGAGAGCTATTGACCCTCAAAAGATTCGTAAGATCAGAGAGGTAGATAAGAAGAAAGACGAAAAGACTGGTGTTGAGGTTGTTAGGAAAATAGATGAGTATTATCTTTTCAACGAACAAGGGTTTGACAAGAGTGGTAATAACACAGGTCAAACAGTAAGGATTAGTCCTGATGCTGTGACTCACATAACATCTGGACTACTTGATTACAACCAGAAAGTAGTAGTTGGTTATTTACATAAGGCCATGAAGTCTGTAAACCAACTAAGAATGTTAGAAGATGCTCTAGTTATTTACAGAATATCAAGAGCACCAGAGAGAAGAATCTTCTACATTGATGTAGGTAACTTACCTAAAGCGAGAGCTGAACAGTATTTGAAAGAAGTACAAACAAGTTATCGTAATAAGTTAGTGTATAACGCTGACACAGGTGAGATAAAAGATGACAGAAAACATATGAATATGTTGGAAGATTTCTGGTTACCTAGACGAGAAGGAGGCCGAGGAACTGAGATTTCAACACTACCAGGTGGTCAAAATCTTGGTGAAATTGAAGATATTTTATATTTTCAAAAGAAATTGTACAAGTCTCTTAATGTACCAATTTCTAGATTAGAGACAGAAACAGCGTTCGCTATTGGTAGAGCGACTGAGATTTCTAGAGATGAAGTCAAGTTTTCAAGATTTATTGATAGACTTAGAATTAAATTCTCTAGATTATTTGACGATATTTTAAAGACTCAACTGATACTTAAAAATATAGTAACAGAAGAGGATTGGAAGAAGTCAAAAGAGTATATAAGTTATGACTTTCAAAAAGATGGTCATTTCGTAGAACTTAAAGAAGCAGAGATATTGAGAGAAAGAATCAATACTCTAGAACAAATGGACCAATTTGTCGGTAAGTACTATTCTGAACAATGGATAAGAAAAAATGTTCTTAGACAGTCAGAAGCCGAGATAGCAGATATTGATAAAGAAATTGAAGCTACTGGAGGCGATGATAGTGATGATGACGATATGGACTTTTAATTTGGGAGATTATGATGGTAGATAAAACTAGAGAACTTGTAGATCAGATAGCTGACGGTAATAATGTTGAAGCTGGTGAAACATTTAAAAATGTAATGCAAGACAAACAGTTGGATGCTATTGATTTGAAAAGAGTTGAAGTACAGCTCGATTGGATGAATAACAACGAACCTAAACAGGAAGACTAACATGAAAAGTTGGACACAACCCGGAGACGGATTTTTAAAACCTTTAGAACTTAAAGAAGATATGGTATTGATGGATTTAAAACCAAGCCATTTTAAAGCATTACATAAAGAATTGTTAAAAATTGAAAAGAAAGTAGGATTTTCCACTATGGAAGATGGTGTAGAAGCATTATATATTACTGATATCAAAAATCAGAATAAAGCTGTAAAGGCAATTGAAGATTCTTTAAAGAAATTGAGAATTAAAGAACCTAAAGATGTAGATTTTAGAAGAAACGCGTAATAGGAAACAGGAAAATGAAGACCTTTGCAGAACTTAGAATACAATTAGACGAAGTTACTTATAAACAGGATAAGAAGAATCATATTTCTTCTATTAAAATTAAGAATACCGAAGTCGCTTATCATACAGAAAAAAAGGGTTCTAAAAAAATTCGTGTGTTTGTGAAACCAAAATCAGCTAAAGATTGGGAAGAATTAGGTGTATTTAAAGATATGAATACAGCTAAAAAGTCCGCAGAACAGTTTGTTAAACTAATGGGTGAAGATATTGATGAAGGAGTCAGTATGTTATCACGATTATTAGAAAAAGTTGATGGTCCTGTAAATTTAGATGAAGCCGCTGAAATTTATCATAGACGAGATGGAAAAGACATAGACCCTCAGACTATGAAACAAATGGAAAGAATGGCAAGAGACTATAAAATGAAATTCAAAAAAATAAGTAAGAAAGAAGTTGAAGTCAAAGGTGGTATGAAAAAATTGAATGATTTTGGTATGATATTTGTAGGAAGATCCCGTTATGGTGATCTCACAACAGTTTAAAGAGGTAAAAAAATGAAATTAATATCAGAACAATGGGCAGATGATGTAGATTATCTAGTCGAAGAAGACCCTAAGACAGGTAAGAAAAATATGTTTATCAAAGGTATTATGTTACAGACAGAAGTTAAAAACAAGAATGGTCGTATTTATCCTCTTGAAGTAATGGAAAAAGAAGTTGAAAGATATAACAAAGAGTATATCCAACAGAAAAGAGCCTATGGAGAATTAGGGCATCCAGAAGGACCAACAATCAATTTAGAAAGAACATCTCATTTAATTGAGAGTTTAGAACAAGACGGCAAGAATTTTGTCGGTAAAGCAAAGATTTTATCTACTCCTATGGGAGAAATAGTCAAGAACCTACTTTCAGATGGTGCAAGACTAGGTGTTTCTAGTAGGGGTATGGGATCATTGAAGGCTTCAAACACTAAGGGTGGAGCTCAAATGGTTCAATCGGATTTTCAGTTAGCAACCGCAGCTGATATCGTGGCAGATCCTTCTGCTCCTGACGCCTTCGTAGATGGTGTCATGGAAGGAGTTGAGTGGATTTGGGATAATGGAGTGATAAAAGCTCAGAAAATAGAAGACTATAAGAATGAAATTAGAAGAGCTAAGTCACAAAAACTTCAAGAAACGAAATTAAATGTATTTAAATCGTTTCTTGAAAATTTATAATATATAAATACTATTTAAT
>MPLT02369795.1_pt1 | contig 11072 bp, 9 predicted proteins | sample 1617391 | NCBI WGS metagenome assembly MPLT02 (sample SAMN05944800, study PRJNA350692) | marine metagenome | biome: marine; feature: ODZ; material: water; isolation source: 70 m water sample filtered on 0.2 um supor filter | place: Pacific Ocean | collected 2012-04-08 | depth 70m m
CGCACTGGCTTTTTCGTCCTCTCTTCCGTTTTCAAAGAGCAGTGTCACAGCCTACGGCTGAAACCGCTTCCGGACGGCAAAGCCGGAGCCGGATATAACACCCTATTTGTTTCGAATTCAATTACTCAGATTCCTATAAATAGGGCAGAAGATGAAATCTACCCTTTACCTGCTAAAACGTCAACGTTTGTTGACATATTTCTCAGTATTTTTATAGCTTGTGATCTCCATGTGATCCGGACCAGATATGAATGGATAACTAGTCCTGAACAACAATAAGATTTCTTTGTTTCTTTCCTTTTTGGAGCAACAAAAATCGATTGCCAATTAGTGCAGATGCGGCCAAATCCCCAGATGAGGTTTTTTCGCGATTCACTGACACTCCCCCTTGTTTTAAGAGCCGTCGGGCTTCACTTTTTGACGCTGTTAGACCGCTATCAACGAGCACATCGATCAATGCCTCACTACTATCAAAAATCGATCTTTGAACTGGGGTTTTAGGAATAATTCCCTCTAGGGCTTCTAACATTTCTTCAGTTAGGTCACCTGATCCGAATAAAGCAGAAGCCGCTAATTTCGCTTGCGATACAGCATCAACGCCGTGGACGAGAGCAGTGATTTCATCTGCTATACGTTGTTGCCCATAACGTTTTTCTGGAGACTTCTCATGTTCCTTTACTACTTCTTCAATATCTTCAAGGTCTAATAACGTCAACTGCATGAGGAATCTCTCAACATCTCTGTCATCGATACTGAGCCAGTATTGATGAAATTCGTAGGGTAACGTCATCTCAGGATCGAGCCAGATGGCCCCATCAACTGACTTGCCATACTTCTGGCCGTCGCTTCTTGTAATAAGTGGCCATGTCAAGCCGTGGACCATCTTCCCGTTTCTTCGTCGAATCAGGTCGACTCCCTGAGTTATATTTCCCCATTGATCTGAACCGCCGATCTGCAATTGGCAATTATGTTGCTCATGGAGCCACCAGAAGTCATACGCCTGAAGGAGCATATACGAAAACTCTGTATACGAGATTCCGTGCTTACCTTCCATCCTGGTTCTTACGGAATCCTTGGCAACCATTTGGTTCACTGTTGCGTGTTTTCCTATATCGCGTAGAAAGTCCAGAACATTAACGCCCTTGGTCCACTCATAGTTGTTGACTAGTTCAGCTTGATCAAGATCAACCAACGCTTCCAATTGGTTACGGATCCCAGAAAGGTTCGCTGCGAGAGTTGCTTCATCGAGAAGATTCCGTTCTTCGGACCGTCCACCTGGATCTCCTATCATCCCTGTCGATCCCCCTATGAGGACAATCGGTTTATGCCCCGCTTCTTGGAACCTGCGCAGCATTAGAACCCCAATGAAATTCCCTATGTGCAAACTGGGAGCAGAAGGATCAATCCCGTGATACAGGGTTATAGATTCGGAGGATAAGAGATCCCTCAACGCATCTCTATCCGTTGTATCTTGCACCATTCCTCTGCGTTCAAGATTTTCGAGAAGATCTTCTTTAGCCATACCTGAACCTTAGGCCTCTTTAGAGCTTTAGCGAGTGATTTTCCAAAGAGTTCAGTTGTCTTTTCTTTTGGGCATTTGGCAAAGCCGTTTCAATAAAGCAATGCTTACTACAACAGGAGCGTTGTTATGGATACTAATTTGGATGGAAATATTGTCTATAAAAGGTGGACCTTCTGGAGGGTGGTCTCCTTACTCTTGCTGCTATCAATAGTTGCCTTCTGGGTATGGGCCTTATCTCCTTTGGCCCCACAGGGACATCCGGACAAACTAGACGAACAAACATTCTCTGAAGCTGCCAAGCCACTGTGCGTGGATGCAAAAAATAGAATTGAAGATCTACCTCTTGCCTTAACATCGAGAAACCCCGATGAACGAGCCGACCTCATTGACCAAGGCACGGCGATTTACAGAGACCTACTTGCAGAGTTAGTCTTGATTTCCCCTACCCCTAATACTCGTGACGGGGAAATCGTTCAGTTGTGGATAGAGGACTACGAAATTTATTTGAGTGACAGAGACGTCTATGCAGATAAATTCAGAAATGGCATTGACGAAGCTTTCACGGTTTCCAAAAAGGGAAATAGATGGGTCACAGATCCTATCGATGAGTTTGCGAAAGCTAATGATCTGAAAGAATGCATGGTGCCGCTTGATGTTTAATCAATCATCACTCTGATCTTCGAAACTGATTTGCCAGTCCCATACGTATTTTCCAGCTTTAACTCGATACCCCTCAAGAACATCGGGCCCACATGCTCCTGTTCCTAAGCCCCGAAGAGCGGTGTCGAGATGCACTTCGACAGTATCTTTTCGCTCGAGATCAGCGATTGTTTTAGCAGCAGTCAAATCTTCATCATGATGGAACCGCGCAGAAAACGAAAAAGGATTCGAGGATGAAATATGCACCTGAAGGCCGGTATTGTTCTGGAGGGCAAACCACCTTGTGTGCTGGTGGGCACCATGTTCCTGAGGGACCACATAGCCGTGATATTGGCCGGCCACATCTGATTCCCATATTCCTACCATTTGCGATCGATAACGGTCGGGATAAGACTCGTGAGGTCCTCTTCCAAACCATTTGAGTAAGTTGAAGGATGAAGGCATTTCAAATCGGATACCAACACGTGGCATATCTGCCCATTGCTCGGGGATGACAATCTGTTCAACGACCCTTATCCCCTCTTCCATCACTGAATACGAGGACCCATGGAATGCATAGTTAGTTGTTCCATGGATCTCGTGTTCTTGAACAAGAACCAGACTGTCCCCGTCTTGATAGAAAGCAGATCTCTTCCTTTGGATTTGAAGGCTATCGAGTCCTTCTTGAATCCACTTTTGTCGCACTCCTGAGATTCCTGACATCCATCCTTGTTTCACTCCGTCATTGTCCGTTGGGGCACGCCAGAGGCAGGCAGTAGGAATTGCTGCCATTATCGTATGCTCACCATATTTGATCCCAGAGAGGAAGCCAGAATCATCGGTTTCAATTGAAATCTTTCCAATGCTATGTCCAGATGATCCGAGATTTTTCGCTTCTTCATTTAGAGTGGGGACTTCGACAGCAACATCCGGTGGCTTATTTAGGACAAGTTGATCCCAACTTACGAGATGGCCATTACCCGCCCATCTTGTGTCTTCATTTAAATACCAATGGAAATTAAGAGTTAATTCTCCATCTGTAACTGGCCCACAATCAGCAGGTGCAGGGAACCTTCCCTGAGTGCTAGGTGGGAGGTTCACGTCAAGTTCTCCTGTTTCAATAGGCGTTCCGTCTTGATGGAGCTCCCAGCGACAGCTGAGGTCACCCAAATCTGTAAAAATTCTCCGATTCTCTATAACCAACGTTTCGTTATCCAACAACTGGACAGTCACTGGCCGATTTGCCCACATATACTCTTCGAGGGCGGGATGCGGCTCGCCGGTCGGATCGACCAGCCCGTTGATACAGAAGTTTGCATCATTTGGCTCATCTCCGAAATGACCTCCATAGGCCCAAAATAACTTGCCATCTTCGTCATGTTTCTCCAATCCCTGGTCACGCCAATCCCAAACAAACCCCCCTGCCAATGCAGGATAAGAGTAGAAAGCGTCGACATACTCTGCTATTGACCCATTAGAGTTCCCCATGGCATGAGAGAACTCACATAGTATCAAAGGCCGTTCATCTGCTCCTGTCTCTTCAGCCCACTCCGCCCAACTGATTATTTCAGCAATGGGGGTATACATAGGACAAACGACATCTGTAACGAACCGTTCTGATTCTTCCGGAGATGTTTTGCTCTTGCTGTACCCTTTGTCTCCATTCAATGAGAAGCGATGTTCCAGAGCTCCTTCGTATTGAATGAATCTTGTCGGGTCGGTCTGCCTAACCCATCCAGCTACTGAAACATGTGGAGGGCCGAAACCTGATTCGTTGCCTAGAGACCATCCAACAACTGATGGATGGTTTCTATCTCGGGCAACCATTCTTTTAGTCCGCTCTTGGATGGCATTATGATATCGAGGGTCACAGGACAAGGATTTTAATCTTGCATGAGATTCACAGTTCGCCTCATCGATAACATATAGCCCTAGTTCATCGCACAGATCGAGAAGATAGGGGTCATTAGGGTAATGAGCTGTTCTGATAGCGTTTATATTATGCTGCTTCATTGTTAGCAGCTCTGATTTCATTTCTGCTTCTGTAAGTGTTTTTCCAGTTATATGGTGATGGTCGTGCCTGTTAACCCCATGAAGAACCACTGCCTTATTATTTATCCTTAACTGCCTTTCCGAAATTTCTATACGCCGGAACCCCATGCGCTGAGAAATAACTTCTCTTGTCTTTCCCGAAAAGTCCACTAAGGAGACATAGAGAACATATAGATGGGGAGTTTCTGCAGTCCAGGCTTCTACGGGAAGAGAAGGAAAATCGAATTCACAGCAGAAACCTTGAAATTTGTATGCTCCAAGTAATTGTTCTAATGCCGATCCTGAGATTTGTTGAGGAACAGCGACATTACTTTGTTCCGCTATTAGGTCACTAGATAAATTCTCGATCCTGAGATTTAATGCAAATCCTTCACAAGGTCCGGAGAGAAACACTACACCAGTTACTGCCCCTTCCATCTTCTGTTGGTCGTAATCTGGTGAAATGTGAAGGTCAGCTATGTGTTCGTATTCTCTATGCTCAAGCGAGACCGGCCGGTGTATGCCGCCATGAAACCAGTGGTCCTGATCTTCGATCCAAGTAGCGTCGCTCCAGCGGATAACCATTATCGAAATAACGTTCCCTGACTTGTGGATATGTGGGGTTAAGTCAAATTCGCTCGATAGGCGGCTGTCCTTTCCCAGCCCGACAAACGACCCGTTACACCACACAAGGAGCAAGCTTTCTGCTGCCCCAATCTCAATAGTGACTCTGCCTTCTCCCCATTGAGACGGCAAATCAACTTTTGTTCTATATAGCCCAGTTGGGTTCTTGCTGGGGGTTTCCGGAGGCTCTAAGCCTTCCCAAGGCATCACAATATTTGTGTAATGCGGGAGGTCATCAGTTCTTTGCCTAGTCCACACCCCAGGAACAGAAATTTGTTCCCAGCGGTGATCATCAAAATTTGGATCAGTCCATGATTCAGGGGCATGATCAGGAGCGTTAACAAGTTTGAACTTCCACTTACCATCAAGAGATACCCGCATAGGAGAAGATTCGCCTTCTCTTGCTTCTTCTATGCTGTGGTGCGGAGTTATAGGAACCCGCATAGGTAAGCGATTTAGCTCTGTAAGTTCTGGGTTAAAAGCCATTTCAATTGGCAAGGTAAACACGTTTACAGTATGCCTTGAAATCTCGGACTGGTTCCCTCTTCGGCGCAGATGGTGGTAAAACATTGAAATGCATTTAGATTCTGACGTTGTCGATTATGTCCTCTCAACGACACGTTCCGTGCGCCTTCGACTTGATTTCGAACGCCCTGTCGATCCTCAAATTATTTTGGACTGTATTGACATCGCTGAGCAAGCTCCGACAGGTGGAAACAGGAGTAGTCGGAGATGGATAGTCGTTACCCAAGAATCCCAGAAAGAGAAAATAGCAGACCTTTACTTGAAGGCTGCTGGAAATTGGATGATTGAAGCGAGAGATAAGCTAGCTGGATCCGGGCATCCAAATGAGAAGATGATGGAGTCTGCGGCATACTTAGCCGAGAACTTGGAAAAGTCGCCGGCAATCGTTATCCCAACAATTATCGGGACTCATGATAACTCTGGCAAGCCAGGACTTTTTGATTCTGTAATTCAGAGTGCTTGGAGTTTCTGTCTAGCTCTTAGAGCTCGGGGGCTGGGTAGTGCATGGACTACTGCAGTTTTAAGCGAGCAAGATGAGCTTAAATCAATACTTGGTATACCTGATGGGGTAACTGAAATTGCGTTACTCCCCGTAGCTTGGACAAAAGGGACAAGCTTCTCAAAGGTTGATCGAACCCCTGCTCGTGAAATTACCTACTTCAACAATCACGGAATAACTTTTGAGAATGGCCCAAGTTCACCTATTGCATTCACTGATGAGCCAGGTGTCACGACAGAAATCGATATCGATTCTTCTCTCTCGGATGTCTGGAGAGTTATCTCTGACATTAATTTTCCAGCACAATATTCGGATGAATTTGTTTCCGCAGAGTGGAAAGAAGATGGGAGTCAAATAGGTGTAGGTTCAAAATTTCTAGGAAAGAACGCAAATACAAGCATTGGGGAGTGGACAGTTGAGTGCACAATTGACGCCTACGAGGAAAAACGTAGGTTTGGCTGGTGCACTGGTGACCCTTCCGCTCCTGGAGCTCGGTGGAGGTACGAGCTTGAATCATTCGGAAGCTCTGTCCGGGTTAGACATAAAGTTTTGTTAGGCCCCGGCTCTTCAGGACTAACTAGGATTATTGCTGAACTTCCAGATAAAGAGGAACAGATAATCATGAACCGCGCTGTGTCTCTCAAAACGAACATGGAAAATGTCCTCGAAGGAATGAAGAGTTATTTAGAAGGTTAATCGTCGATTCGTTCAGTTTCAGGCAGCCGAACTAGTGGGATTTTTCGACTTGTCTTATCTTGATAGTCTGCATACCAAGCCCGGTCTGCACAGAGCTGGCCCCAAACCGTCTCATGTTCTTGCCCTTCAAGTATCTCGGGTTCAGACCAGAATTTTCCATCTTGAACCTGGCAAAGGAGCTTTGGATTTGCTTCTTTGTCACGGAGATTTAGATACCAAGATGGGTTCTTGTCAGATCCGGCGAAGGAAGCGACGACGACCCGGATTCCATTGCGGTCTTGCCAAGTTGGAAGTGCCACCTTATGCTGATTTCCTGATTTCCTTCCGACTGTTGTTAAAAGAACATGGTGCATTCCTGCTTGAACCCAAACCATGTCGTCATTAGTCATTTCCATCGCCTCAACGTGAACTTTGGTAAGGTCCACAATCTCTTCATGACTCGGGGTGTCCCAAACCTGTTCGACGAACTGGTCTGTTGATTCGGGGTTTTCTGCTGTCACTTTTCTTCCTTCATTCATCAAAATCCAGTCCGAAGAGGTTAATGGCATTACCGCGAGCTATCTTATAAATTTCGTCTTGTTGTAGGTGGCCAAATAGCTCTTGAGCGACTGTTCGAGAATTTGGAAATGTTCCATCCTGATGCGGATAGTCAGTTTCAAATAGAACATTGTCAATCCCGATTTGATCGAGAAGTCCTATCCCTACGGTGTCCTTGAAAAAACAACTGTGGATGTGATTGCGATAATAATGAGAAGGAGGTTTAGGGATTCTGTTTTCTCCTTGCGCCCATTGGTGTGTATGCCATGTATCGTCAGCGCGTTCAATGAAATACGGGATCCACCCAATCTGGCTTTCTGCGTAAAGAAGTTTTAAATTGGGAAATTGCTCAAATTTTCCGGAGAAGATCCAATCGATCATTGATGCAGCACTATTGCAGACAATTAAATTTGCCGTCACAACGGTCGGGGCTTCTGGTGATGTTTGAACTGTTCGGGTTCCTGAGCCGATATGCATGCAAATCACGGTTCCAGTAGCTTCGCAAGCCTGAAAGAATGGATCCCAATGGTTCCCATGGATCCCAGGCTGCCCAAGCCACGAAGGAAGTTCCGACCAGGCAACAGCTCTACAGCCTCTTTCTGCAACTCGGTATATTTCGTCCGCAGCTAGCTTCGGGTCCCACAAGGGAACTATGCAAAGAGGGATTAGGCGACCTTCGCTGTCGCCGCACCATTCATCAATCATCCAGTCGTTGTATGCCTGCACACACAGTAGACCGAGTTCAAGGTCATCAGCTTCAGAAAAAAGCTGGCCGCAGAATCGTGGGTAGTTTGGAAAGCAGAGTGAAGCTTCTACATGATTGATATCCATGTCAACAAGCCTTGCCTTTGGGTCGTAGCATCCATCTGCGATATCGTCGTACGTTACTCCCTCCATGGTGACTTCCTCTGGGGGGATACCGGGGCAGGCGACCATCTGCTTAATTTGGTAACGTTTGTTTTCAAAATGCCACCAAGCTGCCATTTTGTCTCCTGTGCCAGGAGTTTCAACCCATACGCCATCATCTAGCGCCATTTCACCCTGTGGGGCTATGACTATTTTGGGAGCTTTTTCTTTATGTTTTAATGGGACTCGGTCTTGCCATACGCTGGCAGGTTCTATTACGTGGTCATCTGCGCTAATTATTTTTGGGATCATTAGTAATATCTTAGATTGCGCTGAGCTCTTTTCATAACTTGCCGAAATTACAAGGCTGTTTGATGACCTATTGGGCTATGTTCTAGTGCCCATTATGATACCGAAGCACATTTCATCGTCGCTTCCGTCGGCCCACAGAACATATCTGGGTTCGATGTCTGGTGGCCTTAAGGAACGGTCCCATGTGCATTCCAGCCGGATGATGTCACTGGGCTTTATGCTTATTTCTTCAATCGGGTCATAGTTAAACTGCCATTCGAAATCCCATTTAGGGATGTCAAGGAGGATTCTCTCCTTAGGAGTATCTGGATTTAAAGTCATTCTGAAAGTTGTACCGATACCATGCTGGTGGCCGAGAACGGAGACGATGGTCCCCGAGAATCTAGCAGGTTGATCACATGTTGAGGACGCATAACCGTCTGTCATATGTGAAAAATCTTCAGGTGAGTATCCGCAGAGGTCTAGAATCATATCTGCTTGTACTCCTTGTCCGTCGTAGCTTGCTAGTCGATCAATGAGTGATGCATCCCGGTCACATAAGGGGCCAGTTTCGCTTGTCGAGCAGGGAATTTCCGCTGGGGCGAAATATTGGATTAGCTCTACTGGGGTGATTGATTCGTCTGTACTCCAGTTCGCGCGGAAGGAAGAATTATCTGCTGGGGCTTCTACATCGAAGTGATAATGGATTTGCATTACGAAAAAGTCGCCAGGGTTCATCTCTAGTCCATGCCCATGGTGGTATTCAACCGCTCCGGTTCCAGGACCCCAAAGAGTGATCATTTGGTTGAGCGTTCCTATTTGGTTTCCGCCAAGTCCAGTCCCTCCGAAGCAGCTCCAGCCTCCTTGCCCGTCAGAGAAGTTTTTTAGATTAGCGGCTTCTCTAAGTTCTTTTGGGACCCTATATCCGACAAGATGATGAACCACTTCTGTTTGATCGGGAATAAATTCGTAGCCAATGAGATATTTGCGTTCAGTCAACTGGGGGTCATATATGAAACAGCGGTATTCGTCGGTCTGCCCCTTCTCTCCGTCATAGTTTCCTATCGGAAAGATCTCTTGGTCGTAATCAACAAGATGGTGAGCTTCTTCGCTCGCAGTGATCTTGGTTGACGGGTCGATATCAATACTGCCTCCGGATCTGGTCCACTGAATAACGGCATCTCTGTCTTCCTGGCTCAAACTCCAATCATGTTCAAATGGAACGCTCAAATTCGAAGCTGGCCAAGGCGGCATGATCTCTGCTTCAACAACTGCAGCAACTGCGAAAGCATTGGCGGACACATCCGAAGCCGTCCCGAGAAAGGCATGCGTCGTTCCGGGGGCATCTCCGATATGACAACGTGCACATGATGATTCAATTATTGGAAGAATTCTTTCCCCAAAGCTAATGACCTCCGTTTGCTGGCTCTCCGGTGGTGTTTCATCGTGAGTATTTTCGGGTTCCTGGTTTGTGTTTGTTTCAGAAGGCACTTCCGTATTTACTGATTCGGGTGTCGAAGTTTCTTCGCTCGATCCGCAGGAAAAAATTAAGGCAGAGAGAAACAGGAAAACAAATAGGTTGAGTTTTTTCCGTAAGGTCATATGTGATGAGTGTAGGACCACTTTATGCATTGGGGGCGTCATAAGGATTGGCGGCCAGTGATTAGTGCTCGGGTGACTTAATTGTTCGAGCTAACTCAAGGCCTATTCGAGCTATACGCTGGAGTCTTTCTTCGCCCGTGAGTGCCTCTAGTTCTTTGAGCGTTACCCATCGCATATCTGTACTTTCGTGATTTCGCTTTATCACTGCTTCTCTCGGTGCTAGAAGAAGGTAGGTGAGGTCAAAATGAAAGTGCTCTTCTTCATCTCCAAACTCTGGGATTCTGTGTACATCACAATCTATTGCAGTGTCCCAAAGGGCTAGATTGTCGATTCCCGTCTCTTCGAAAGCCTCTCTATACGCGACATTGGACAAGTACCCTTCTCCATCTGCATGGCCGCCGGGCTGAAGCCAGATGCCAAGTTTTTTGTGCAACATGACCAAAACCCGCTCAAATGAGCTTTCTACTATCATCGCTGATCCGGTCAGGTGACCCTCGACGCACGTTCGGTAGAGGGCATCATTATGGGTATTTATGAATTCGAGGATTTTCTCTCGCGCGAGATCTGATTCGGGTGAACTGGATATAGCGTTCCGAACCTCTTGCTCTGCTTGTGAGATAGATCCCCCTGATGGGAGATCGAAGGTAAAAGATGCGCCGGTTGACATTATTTGTGTGCCTATGGCGTCATGAGTTCTGAGCGGTCGCTAAATGATCGTGCAGCTCTTGGGGAACAGGAATAGGCCTATAGTTTTCATGATCTACGCATACGTAGATAACAGATGCAGTAAACGAGGGCGCATCCTCTACTTTGCCCTCAAAGTGCGCTGTAAAACTTGTATTACCCCAGCTCTCGATCTCACAACGGATCTGTAATTTGTTAGCGAACTTTACTGGCGTCTGCCATGTGATTTCAGCCTTTTTAAGCATTACTTCCCAGCCATATACCTCTTCAAACGCTAGGTCCAGACTTCGAAGCCAGCAATCAAAGGCATCGTCGACGAACGTCAAGTAATGGGCATTGTAGACAACCCCCTGCATGTCGCAGTCAGCGTATCTGATGCGGACCTCATGACTGTAGGTCATAGTTGGCCCTCCTCAGAGATAATTTTCTTTTCAAATCTTTTAATTTGTTCATCTAGTTTTCCTAAGCTTGCAGAGCCGTGTGTTTTTTTGCTGTTAAGTAAGTTCTCTGGCTTTAGGAGAGCTACTGCTTCCTCTCCTAAATTCTCGTCCATGGATATTAGATCAGCAAGTGCGA
>MPLT02323581.1_pt1 | contig 11035 bp, 12 predicted proteins | sample 1617391 | NCBI WGS metagenome assembly MPLT02 (sample SAMN05944800, study PRJNA350692) | marine metagenome | biome: marine; feature: ODZ; material: water; isolation source: 70 m water sample filtered on 0.2 um supor filter | place: Pacific Ocean | collected 2012-04-08 | depth 70m m
AGTTGTTTGTTGAACCTGCATCTCAGTTAATGCTGCAGCATCAATATGGTCATATCCGGCCGACACACCCTGGAACCATCTGGCATTAGGAAAAAGCTCTCTAGGGTTTGATGGCAAATCCATAGAGACAATCCCCTTACAGTCTCGCCATTGTTCAAGGTATTCACTAGGAATATCTGGTTCCTCAAGATTTTTTACATTGCGTCCCATATTGTGCCCACGAGATGTCCTAAGTTCGGAGCTTTCTAAATAAGGCGTCCAGCAAAATTCAATTGGGTGGCCTTCACACGATGCTATTAATGCTTCCTGTTTCTCACGTAATGGGAAAAGGACAGCTATTTTCAGTTGATTTAGGTCCATGTCTAGCCTTGATTTAAATTTCACTTTTTTTAAGGGTAGTCTGCTTTCTGTTCATCTGGTAGAAAGTGATTATGGATAAACATGACAGAACAGTGATTATTACTGGTGGCGCAAGTGGCATAGGTAAATCGCTCGCTTTCCAGTATGGCCGAAACGAATACAACGTAGTCATCGGAGATGTTGAAGAACCAACGTTAGAGAGCACAGTAAGTGAATTGCGATCAGAAGGGATTCTGGCAGTAGGCATCCACACCGATGTTTCAGATTTGGAATCTGTCGAAGCTTTAGCTTCTGCTTCTAACGACTTATTCGGACCACCCAGTATTGTATGTTTAAACGCAGGGGTTGGCGCCGGTGGAGAAATGGGAGAAGTATCCATCTCTACTTGGCAGTGGGTTCTATCAGTAAACTTATGGGGAGTAATACACGGATTATCAGTGTTTCTACCCACTCTACAAAAGCAAGATAGTGGACATATCGTTATTACGTCTTCTATTGCAGGACACCTCTCATATCCCCGAATGGGGCCATACAATGCCTCGAAACACGCAGTACTCACAATTGCTGAAACGCTATTCTTTGAACTAGCTGAAGCAAATTCAAACGTTGGCGTCAGCGTTCTCTGCCCCGGATTGGTACGAACACAAATTCTTGATAGCGACCGCAATCGTCCAGAGACATTAATGGACGCAACTATTGCTCTTTCTAACGAAGAACAAGAAATTCGTGAAACTATCGTAAGGGAAATCTACGACCAAGCACTTGACCCATCTATCGTTGCTGCACTCGTCTATGACGCAGTTGAAGCAAATAACTTCTACATATTCACCGACGATTCATTTTCTGATGCACTCCGTGAACGCCACCGCAACATTGAAAATGCTCAGAATCCCAACCCCGGCGCAAATTTAATTGAAGAGCACCTTAATGACTGAACTCATTTCACTGCAAGAATAACCGTGCTGAATTACGATTTAATAATCATAGGAACAGGTTCTGGAAATACCATTATCACTCCTGAATACGATGATCTAAAGATCGCTATCATTGAAAAAGGGGCATTTGGAGGCACATGCCTTAACCGCGGGTGCATTCCATCCAAAATGCTCATTCACGTCGCTGATATCGTGACAGAAATTAACGACAGTCATGCACTTGGAATAGAAGTTACCCCCCCTTCAATCAATTGGCCAGAGATCAAAACAAGAATCTTCGGCCGCATTGACCCTATAGCTACCGGTGGTGAAGACTATCGAAGAAGTTTGCCAAACGTTACTGTGTACAACGGCGAAGCTTCATTCCTGTCACGACATACGATAGAAGTAGGGAATGAAAAGATCAGCGCTGACCAGATTGTTATCGCCACTGGGGCGGCCCCCTCTCTACCAGCTATTAATGGATTGTCTGAAATACCGTTCCATACTTCAGATTCAATTATGCGGATAGATGAGCTACCTGAGCGCCTGGCAATAGTAGGTGGAGGATATATAGCCACAGAACTTGCTCATGTTTTCAGCGCATTCGGGTGCGATGTAGTAATGCTGGTCAGAGGCAACACATTACTTCCACGAGAAGACATCTCTATCCAAAAACAGTTTGTTAAGGCCTTTTCTGAAAAAGTTGATGTTCGGTTTGGAATAACAATTGCAAGAGTAGAACGTAATGACGAGAACATAGTTTGTGAATACGAAAACAATGGTACAAAAATACTTGAAGTAGACACCCTGCTTATCGCAACGGGGCGCATGCCAGATTTAGATGCTCTCAATGTTGAAGTTGCCGGCATAAATACCAAAAATGGATATATAGTCACCGACAAATTTATGCGGACCTCGGTTAATAACATATGGGCTTTAGGCGACGTTACAAATCCCAATCAGTTGAAACATACTGCTAATGCAGAAGCGAAAATAGTCTCACACAACCTCCTACATTCAGATTTACGAGAGGTAGATCTTGATCCAATTCCCCACGCCGTCTTTACTAACCCGCAAATTGCTTCAGTAGGTTACACACAACAAGACCTTGATGAAATGAGTATCCCGTATGTAACAGCAACTGAGCAATACAGCGACGTAGCCTATGGGTGGGCAATGGAGGAAACAATTGGGTTCTGCAAAATTATTGCAGAACCCGCATCTGGATTGCTTTTGGGTGCTCACATTATTGGTCCACAATCTTCAACGTTGATTCACCAACTAATTCAAGGTATGAAATTCAAACGAACCGTTTTGGAACTTGCCAAAGGTTTTCTGTACATTCATCCTGCGCTTAGTGAAGTGGTTGAGAACGCATTGATCAAACTTGCTGAAAAATGTGAAATAGAAGTTGAACATCCATAATTACGGTTTCATTTATTTAATGCACGGTGTTACTACTGAGAAGTGACCTATCCTGTGAATATGTCAAGTTCATATGGTTCTATATTCAAAATTCATACATTCGGAGAATCACACGGCCCTGGGGTAGGTGTTGTTATAGATGGTTGCCCCCCAAGACTCCCAATCTCATTGGAAGAGATTCAAAGAGATTTAGATAGAAGACGGCCAGGTCAGAGTTCAATCGTTACACAACGCGATGAGAAAGATACTGTGGAAATCTTAAGCGGCTGGCAAAGTGGTATTACTCTAGGAACCCCTCTTGCATTACTTGTTCGAAACGAAGACCATATCGGTGGTGCTTACGACCATTTGCAAAATGTATATCGTCCTTCACATGCGGACTATACGACTGATCAGAAGTACGGCATAAGAGCGCATGAAGGTGGCGGAAGAGCAAGTGCTAGAGAAACAATTGGAAGAGTCGCTGCGGGTGCAGTTGCCCGAAAACTACTTCAAGAAGTTGCCGGTATTGAAGTTCTTGCATGGGTACAACAAGTCCATAATATTTCAGCTTCTTGCGATACTAACGATATCACAGTCGAAGATGTTGAAGCTAGTGTAACGAGATGCCCAGATCCCGAAGCTGCTGCAACAATTAAAGACCTTATTGAGGAAGCTCGCAAAGATGGAAATAGCTTAGGCGGCCTCGTCCAATGCCGCATTAGGAATGTTCCTCCAGGTTTGGGTGATCCTGTTTTTTCAAAACTTGAAGCAGAACTCGCTAAAGCTATGATGAGCCTTCCTGCAGCAAAGGGGTTTGATATTGGAAGTGGCTTTAACGGAGTCACGATGACAGGGCGTGACCATAACGATGCGTTTGAACTAGACAATGACGGAAATATTCGCACTGCAACTAATCATTCAGGAGGCATTCAAGGTGGTATCTCAAATGGAGAACTTATTAATTTCCGAGTTGCTTTTAAACCCACTGCGACAATTTCGTCGTCTCAAAAAACAGTTGACACTGAAGGAAACGAAGTCGACCTTGAAGCCAAAGGACGTCATGACCCTTGTGTCTTACCAAGGGCTGTCCCCATGGTAGAGGCTATGGCATGTCTTGCCCTTTGCGATGCGACTCTTAAACAGGCAACGATTGATTTCTTATAGAGAAGTTTGGTTACGATTTATAGAAAGGCATTGGAACTATAGTTGCTTCATCATCGCTTTTTCGACCTGATATAAGCACCTGTTCATTCATAGAAAATGTTGCTGGTAACAATGCAATGGCTATTCCATGTCCGAGTATCGGTGAATAATTTCCACTAGTTATAACGCCTATTTCAGCGCCTTCGTACAATACTTTCTGCCCTGCCCTTGGCGGACGACGACCACTAGTAGCAATTCCATAGAGTTTTTTATTAACCCCATTATCTATCTGCCTCTTGATTGCTTCCCTTCCAAAGAATTCTTGTTTCCCCATGGACACAACCCACTTTAAGTTCGCTTCAATGGGTGTTATTTCGGGACTTAATTCATTCCCGTGCAGTGGAAGACCTGCTTCTAATCGCAACGTATCCCTCGCTCCAAGACCTGCTGGGCTTCCTCCAGCTTCTATCAGCAGCGACCATAACTCAATGGCATTTGCTAATGGAACACATATCTCTAAACCATCTTCACCGGTATATCCGGTTCCAGCAACCGTGATCAATGAATCTGCGAATTTAATGTTTTCTACACAGAATCGTTGTACCGAAGCTGCCTCAACGGAGACCTTGGAAAGTACTTCCCGAGCTTTGGGACCTTGAACTGCAATTACTGCCCTATCACGTGTAGTTTGAGTAATCTCTACATTTCCAGATTGGGCCCGCAAGGCATCTACCACTCTTGTCGTGTTAGAGGCATTCGGCATTATTTCAAAACTTGATTCAGAAATCCACCAAATGATGACATCGTCAACAACTCCCCCACTTTCGTTGAGCAGATGACTATATTGCGCTTTCCCGGGAGATATCCGATCAAGATCATTAGTAAAGGTTCGTTGAAGTTTTTCAAGGGCTTCACTGCCTGTTACTCGAACGCTTCCAAGATGGGAAACGTCAAATATTGCGCATCCGGAACGACATTCAAGATGTTCGGCTATCGTGCCGGCCTTATAGGATATTGGCATATTCCAGCCACCGAATTCAGCAAACTTTGCCTCAACGGCTATGTGCGCATCGTGCAGTGGAGAATTTAGAAGTTCCACAGTCACTAAGCAGTTAGCTTCCCGTATTTATATGAGCTGGAATTTCTTCGTTAGCTGCTATTGGGCGTAAATCAATGATCGCTGAATCTACTTCCTCTTTCACCGTTGCTAAAGGCAAGATATTAAGAACCCCTTGTCCTTGTTTTAATAAGTCAACTAGTTCGTCACCACTTTGTACAAGAACGGTTTTGTTTCCTGAGATAACCAGATTTACCTGTGTAACGTCTTCACCAAGACCATCTTTTAGGAATTCAAAAATTTTGCGAATTTTTTCAACTTTTATTCCTCCATCAATAAGGTTTTTAATCACGCGCAACTCCAAGAGATCCTTATAGGAGTATTGACGTCGCCGACCGCTACCTTCACCTCTATCTATAGAAGGAACAACTAGTTCTGTTCGAGTCCAATAATCAAGTTGCCGATAAGAAATACCAACGATTTCTGTGACTTTCGTGCCGGAAAATGATTGTTCAATATTTGTTCTGTCCATGAGCTGCCTTTCGTTAGTGATAGTAAATCACATTTGGGAAATTACGCCTTTGTAACTACCACTAGGGTAAGCAGAATTTTACCGATACACAACATGTAGAGTTTGCCGATTGTTATGGCATGAAGTCGTCTGGGCTAATTTCTTCCAAAAAGTCACGGAATTCTGCGACTACGTTTTCCTGTGCTTCATCCTCTAACTTCGTCCCCGCTTTTTTCAATACAGACTCTTCGACGAAAATTGGTGACTTCATGCGAGTCGCTAAAGCTATCGCATCGCTGGGTCGACTACTTATTTTCTTCTCGCCATTTTGTGTTGATAAGTGAAGTTCAGCAAAGAATGTTTTCTCCTTTAGCTCCGTTACTACAACTCTCGTTAAAGTAGCTTCTATTTCATTTAAAGTGGTTTTGAACAAATCGTGGGTTAACGGCCGAGGAGTTTCTGCATCTCTCAGAACTAGATCTATAGAGAAAGCTTCACTTCGACCAATATAAATTGGGAGGAGTAATCCCCGTTCGTTATTTTCCCTTAACAGAACTATCGGCGTCTTACCTGGATCTACAGTTTGGACTCCAAGAAGTTCCATTTCAATCATATGTAGAACATAACTGCTTTTTCGGTAAATTGCTCCTCTTCAATTCCCAATACGCGAAGCTGTTTCATGTATGGAGCGCCGAAGAAGTAGGCTCTTTAAATCATTTCCTAATTTAGCTAACTCAGTAACAGCTTGACCTGCTTCGCTACCATCCAAACCAGTTAACCTTTGATCAATAAGGGCAGCTTCAGAATCAGCTGCACGTTTGAGTTGGCGCAAATGCCTAGGCTCTATTCCGAATGTGAGGAATCGTAGAATAATTTGAGCAACAAACAAATCATCTGCGTTGTATGTTTGTCCTGATGCATGATTTTTTTTGGGTAGGAGTCCGTATTGTTCCAAGTCAGAAAACGTTGATTCAGCGATTCCGGTTCTTTTTATCAATTCTTCTTTCGTAAATTCCAGGGTTTCATCAGGTGGTGTGGCTGGGTCAATTTGAGGTAGTTGCAAAACAGTAGAGTCATTTTTTTTACTAGCAGTTCCTAGCCGCTCTCGGATCACAGATAATGGAAGAAAATGTTCTCTTTGCATCTTTAATACCCAGCGCAACTGATTCAAATCTCTTTCGCTATACCTCCGGTAACCCGAAGTTGACCGTTCAGGAGTTACCAAGCCCTTTGTTTCCAGAAACCGAATTTTTGAAATAGAGATATCAGGAAATTCATCCTTCAATGCTTCAACAAGTCGGCCAATCGAGAAGAAAGCCGCTGAATTCACTAGTTGCTTTCTTGGAAATATACGAGTCGAAACTTTCCAATTTGGAGTACGTCGCCGGGAACTAGTCGTTCATTGATTTCAATCTGGCGTTTATTAAGATACGTACCATTTAGCGAACCGACATCACTGACATGGGCTATATTTTGAATCAGATCAATTTCAGCATGTCTTCGAGAGACAGTGATGTCATCAAAGAAAAGGTCGCTATCAGGATGTCTTCCAAGTAATGATTTCCCTTCCGAAAGGATATATTTTGATCCAGCAATTGGGCCATCAGTAGCTACGAATCCTGCAGTTGCGGAACTAGAATCCTTTGACGCATTAGCTATATCATCTATCAATAAAGTCTCGGTTGGTTCTTCTTCATCAAGTTCATCACCCATGGTTAACCTTCAATCAATTCGCGGTATTGCTCAGGAGCCAACAAAGCATCAACTGAAGTCTGATCAGTTATTTCCATAATGAAGATCCAACCTTCACCATATGGGTCCGAGTTCAATAATTCAGGAGAATCATCTAGCTCAGAGTTAACTTCCACTACCTTTCCAGTGAGTGGAGCGTAGATGTCCGAGACTGATTTCGTTGATTCAACTTCCGAGACAGTTTGGCCACTACTTACATTTTCTCCGATATTTGGCGGATCAACAAAAACTACATCTCCTAAAGCATCTTGCGCATAGTCTGTAATACCAATCTTTCCTTTATTACCATCGACAAGCACCCATTCATGATCGCCGGTATACATGAGGTTTTCTGGAACGTTCATATGATGACTCTACATCATTTAAGTGGTCTAGTGCTATCCCCTTAAAGCATCTGGTCTCTATGTTCCCTCAAAGCAGTTCTCGCAAGAGGAATGTAACCAAATGCCGCCCAAAAATGCAGTAGAAGAGACGGTAAACCAATGACATATGCTAGCACTTCGTAAATTGTTGATTGTGTACCGTGAACTGCGGTTGAAAACAAAAATAACGGGAATGCAAACATCAGACCAAAACTGCTTGTTTTCCCAACCCAAGTAACGGTTAGAGCACGTGCCCCCAATCCGCCTAATATCAGAGCGGCTACAGCTACGACGCCTTCTCGGATCAGCGTTAGGACACCGAACCAAACGGGCACAGACCCATCTATCAACATTGAGAATACAGCTACTAAAAACATAACCCTGTCTGCAGTTGGGTCAAGAATTTTTCCCAATTCAGAAATTTGGTTGAAACGTCTCGCTACCCAACCATCTACCCAATCTGTCGCACCCAGTATTGACAATAAAATAGCGGCAGACAATGGATCATCGTTATTGATAAGCAGTATTACGAATATCGGCACGGCGCAGAGTCGTAAAATTGAAATGAGATTGGGAATAGTGATGACGTTGTCGCGCCATCTCTCCTGCGTAATACCACTTTCTTCCATTTACATAGCATACGCTTATGTTTAGGTATAAGGAAAGGAAAGCATATGCCCTCAGTCTTTACACTTATTATCAATGGAGAACTTCCAGGTCATTGCCTTTGGAAAGACGATGTCTGTGTATCGTTTCTGACAATCAATCCTTTAACAGTAGGACACTCTCTAATTGTCCCGATTGAAGAAACCGACCATTGGCTGGACCTTCCAGATGCTACAAATAGGCATTTAATGGGTATCGCCGCAATTATCGGAAAGGCACAGATGGAGGTATATCGCCCAAAACGTATTGGACAAATGATCGCCGGATTTGAAGTACCCCATACACATCTTCATGTATTGCCAATATGGAGAATGCGAGATTTAGAATTTAGCCAGAATCCTCCAGTTGCTGATCAAACAGAGTTGGCAAGAAATGCAGACCGTCTTCGGTCGTCCTTGCATTCTCGAGGGCACAAAGAAGTCGTTGATACTTTTAGCTGATTGGCTCTAAGCCCAATAATGCAGCTGCTTGCGGTGTTGCGTAAGCTTCTATTCCAGAATTATTGTAAACCCGAACGAAACGTTGGCTGATTCTAAGGTCCGCCTGGAAATCTAGGATATCAACTCCCGTCCAACCGATTGGAACTTCGCTTCTATCAAACACAAACCAATTAACATTCCTGACAGCTTCAGTTCCGAGACGGTCATCATACTTTTCTGGCAATTCAAATTCCCAGAGAGCAATTCTCTCTGTCAGCAAAGGCAGCATTTTGGGTGCAGCCCGTACGACAGCGTCGTCAGGGATCAAATCAGCAACTTCTAATCTAGCCACATCTACTGGTTGCCGGCGTCCCCAAGCCCAAGGATCTTCATAAGGGGATGTCGCAGAATTTGCGACAAAAAATACGGCTGCTGTTATCAGAAGCGCTCCGAGTACGGTTCGGTCAACGTTCACCCTTTGCACAATAACTCGTCCTGTTTTTTGAATTGCAAAGACTAGAGCTACAAACATGCATACTGTGACGGGCACACGTTGCCCAGCTTCTGCATATTCACCGGATGCCACATCGGCTGTGAGATATAAGGCAAAGACTGGTAGACACGGCATTAAGTACCGTGGCGCTACTATCGGTAAGAATAGTACAGGTGCCAATAACGCCACTGCTACGTCGAAGTTTGCCTCTGAAAATAATTCTGTAGCAAATGAGATGGGGTGGATGAGCATTCCCCAAAGAACTGAGAATGGATTACCAGAACCATATTTTGAAAATGCATCCACATGCGGGAATACTCCCCCATTGTACATTGGTTGAATTCCCAAAATAAATATCGTTGACCATGAAAAACCTACTGCCAGTGTCTGGTAACCAAGTTTCTTTTTACCTTCCAAAACCCAGAGCACACCTAAACCAGCGATTAGCAACCCAAGATCTGAACGCGTAACCAAAGCAAGGACAACGAGTCCCCAATATTTGTATTTCTTGTCTGCAAAGGCACAATAAATTGCAGAAAACAACACAGGGATGGCGAGCGACTCAAGGTGAAATCCGGCTAGATTCAGAGTGTGGACAGCGCTATATAACCCGTAGACAGTAATGATCACAGCACTCGTTCCTGTTCGTAGATTCGCAACGTCTCGCGAAAGTCGCCAAAGTGGAATTATTGCGAATGCTAATGCCGCCGATTGAATGGTAATCAATGTAATAGCTGTCGGCAAAAAACTTGTTAGGACTGCGATTGGGTAAATTAGAAACCCACCTTGGCTAGCTAGGTAGTTTTGTCCGAACAAAGATGACTCTGGCGTGTAACCTTCTCCAATTAACCAGACTGACTGCATAACGGAAGCGAGTTCAGAGTCTTGGCTAAGTTCTCGTGACTTAGCCAAAGCTAGAAGTATAAAAAGTGTCCAAAGAAACGTAGCAGCGATCCACGGGAAGCTTCGGTCAAAAACAGTACTTTCAAATCTAGCTTGCCAACGTAAAAGTCGGTATTCAAGACGCTTCTTCCAATGTAAACTCATTATCCGTAAAGTTTAGTCTGGGCTAGCTGATCTTCTGGCATTAAACATTACGGATTATCTATGCGCAAATGATAGAAGGCCCCAGCAGCAGCATAATCCTCTACTATCCTCCCGGGCGATCCAATCAAAAGGTCCATTCCTCTTACCAGTACCCAGCTACCGAATTGAGCATTCGCTTGAGCTGAGCCAGTGAACTGATTTTGATTTGCAGTAAAGGAAACATCGTCACCCGTTGAGAATCCGCCGTTTCCATCATTAGGTAGCGCATTCACCATTCCGGCTTTAGAAATTGACCCTATGGCTTCATTTGGAACACCGACAACCAAGTCAAGCATCGAATCATTATCGATATCTATTAATGCCACGAAACTTCCAAAGTTGTCCCCCTGTTCAGATTTCCCCTTCACTCCACGGGTGTTCTGACTAAAGAACTTATCTCCCTGTCCAGACAATCCATTAGTTGAGCCATAAAGAATATTTACTCCACCTGCCCCTGCCGTATTTCTTCCAATCCCCTCTCCTGGAACCCCAATGACTAAATCGTCATACCCGTCACCGTTAATATCACCTACTGCTAGAGCCGAACCGAACGCGTCTCCCGTCTCGGCCTTCCCTTTTACACCGCTACTGTTTTGGTGGAAAATCTGATCATCAGCTACTGAAAGCCCATCACTAGTTCCGTAGAGGACATTTACCGCTCCAGCATTATCTCGACGTCCAATCCCCTCTCCTGGAACCCCAATGACTAAATCGTCATACCCGTCACCGTTAATATCACCTGATGCAATTGATTCACCAAAGCGATCTCCGGTTTCCGACTTGCCGCGTATCCCATTTGTATCCTGTGTGTAGGTTGCAGGTGTGGTTATGCCTTCCGAAGACCCAGTAGCAAGAATTACCA
>MPLT02039593.1_pt1 | contig 11033 bp, 16 predicted proteins | sample 1617391 | NCBI WGS metagenome assembly MPLT02 (sample SAMN05944800, study PRJNA350692) | marine metagenome | biome: marine; feature: ODZ; material: water; isolation source: 70 m water sample filtered on 0.2 um supor filter | place: Pacific Ocean | collected 2012-04-08 | depth 70m m
AACCCAGCATCCTGCTACAGCATGACAGACTTCCTCTGTTATGTACTCTGTTTTTGTTTCTGTAGCAAATGCTGAACTTAGTGTTACCATAACAAAAATTAAACTCAATAACCATCTCATAATATATCTCCTTTTAAAGTTGGGTCTTTTCTGACCTTTCATAATATATTATACATCATTTAAAAGGATTTGTCAAGTTATTTTCAATGTTTTTTGTAGAAAATATGTCTATCTATTGAAGCCATAACTTTCTTATGTTTTGACCATTTTGGATATTTGTCCATCCAATTGGCATGATAATGAGTTGCACCATCTGTTATATCGATGAGTGCTTTATCATAATGATTGTTGAGAACTATTTCTGCCAACAATACTGAATCTTTCCACGATGCACTTGAACGAACTGGTTCGTCCAGCTTACCATCACAATACCACGAAAATTGACAACGATCTCTCACAGGAACATTCTCTTTAGTTTTAGAATTATATCTGTGAATTCCGTCTTGAACTACTCCACATATAGTATCTGGATAACTTGCATTTAATGCACGATTAATTGTGACATTTGCTACTGCGAGTTTCCCTGCTGTACTCTCTGCTCTAGCCTCAAAGTAAATGTTCTTCGCCATACACTCAGCATCTGCTGGTGTATACTTCACTTTAGTAAATTCTAGAGGTTTATAATAGTTCTGTGTTAGGTCTATCGCATTTTCTACGATGATTGCTGCACCGGCTGTTTTTGAAATTGTTGGCGGTAACCATATTTGACCAGTATTAGAACTATTTAAAGGAGAAGCTGTATACCATAGCGTAGCAAATAAAGCAAGGAACACCCTTACTGTTTTTACCATACTTGTACCTTTGTTTGGTTAATCATTCATATCGATAAAAATATACATAAAAAAATTACTTTCAACCAAATTGTAGTTATATTTATACATTTTTATTCTTCTGTAACCACCTCTTCTTTCTTAGAAGGGGTTTTAGATACTGGTGTTTCCTCTTCCTCTACATCGGGAAGTAGATCCGGCCATGTGTCTTTAACCAGTTTATATGTCAATCCTTTGTAGGATAGTTTCTTATCTTTGATTGCAATCATCATTTCTGCATCTTGAGGATCTAATCTTTCCAGAAGACCAACGAACATTGCCTCTCTTCGTAACATAGGAAGTTCAGACAATGGATGTGGACTTGGATCTGTATAGTAGTCCAATTTCTTTACTTCATAATGAAAAGAATTAGATGTCATATCACCTTGTTTTGCTGGTTCGTAAGGTGGAGCTCCTGGCGGAAGTAACCACTTTGCGTCTGGATGATAGTTCAACTGCAACAATATTTTAGTTGCAAGATTTTCTCTCTTTTTGAGAATTTCTCGTTTCTGATCTCTTGTCTTTGCTTTTGCAACTTCTTCAAGAGTTTCACGAACATTAAATTCTGGCATTATACTTCTCCTGTAAATTGTGTATCGGTCAATGCAACTGTTTCAGTCTTTACATATTCCCTATTTTCCTGAGTTACATACTCTGACTCATCCATATTATTTGTCCATACTGCATTAATATCCTTGTAGAATACCCCTACAGACCTCTTAGGAGTGCCGTCAGGATAATAAGCCATTGCGACACAAGTTGGTGTCACTTTATGTTCTTCGTGCTTCCCCGAAAACATTCCAATCCAATCTCCTGTTTTCAAGTAATGCTCACAGTATCGAATGTATGCTTTCTTTCCATCTGCAAAATTTGATGCTTTCTGTTTGTCTAGAGGAGTTACACCCCTACCTCTTGCTTGTGTATTGGAAGCAGATATTTGATCTTTAGTTTCCCGAATCCACTCTTTCACATTCTTAAAAGAATATGTATCATCATCGGGAAGTGCAAGAACCTTCTTACTGACATTCTTGTATTCTGCGGGTTTCTTCTTTGCTCTCATCTCTGCGAGACGAGCTCTTAATTTTTCTTTGGTTTCTTCAGAAAGTTTTCGTTTCTTCTTAACTGGTTTGATTGGTTTTCGTTCAATCGTTACTTTCTTTCTTGCCATTATGATTTTTTCTCCAGGCTGTTTTTAATCGTTTCCAACATCAATGTCCATTGCTTCGCAGTAGTATCGATGTCATAGTGCATATCAAAATATTGCTTCTGGAATGCAAGACCAGCTTGAACTGGTGCTTCCCAAAAGTTATCAATTGCATCCTTCAGTACATATGCAAACTTTCTGGTATGTTCAGACTTGTCTTCACAATATCCGTACATCCATGCAAAATTTGCACAAGTCTCTGGAAGAACTGCAAGATTCGGACACACAACAACACATCCTGCACTCATTGCCTCGATTGCAGAAATACAAGCAGTTTCCTTATAACAACAAGGATATGCAAGTATATGTGTTTGTTGAAGTGCAGTACGAATTTCTTCATTAGAAACCGATCCATGATAGTTGACATTAGGTGTGTCTCTACAAGCATCATATAATGGTTTCCAATCATCGTCTTTATCTTCCCACCCATATATCTTAAAACTTGAATATACATCTAATACAACATTCTCAAACTTTGCTGCTCGAAATGCAGCAATGAGAACATCCAATCCACGATGTGGTGTAGATATGTATGCAAGTCTTATTGGGCCTTCTTTAGGTTTCGTATGTGCAGGAATAGGTTCGATTGCATTCTTGAGAACTACACTCTTCTCATATTCCAATCCTAAATCAAGATGGTATTTCTCTAATGACCAATCAGAAGGAAATACAAACCTTTCAAATTTGTCTCGTTCTTCTTTCTTTTTAAGGAATTGTACTTCTGGATCTTGTGAGGTATCTTGAAACCAAAGGATTCTCGGCTTGTCTTCTAACTCACGAACTCTTGATAGGATAACTTGAAAGTAATTCCATATATCTTCTGGAACTCTTTCCTTAACACGGGCATATATTAATTCACTACCACCCTTTGCTTCTTTCGAGGCGGTTACAACATCGAACTTTTCTGTAATACCCTGTTCGTTTCGTTTCTTTATCTGTTCGATTTTTGAATCATCGAATACCATTAAGCTCATAATCTTCTCTCACTATTTTTATTTTATAATATTATTATAACAAGTTACTGACACAATGTCAAGTCTTTTTTTCAAATCCTGTTTTACAAATATAATACGAATCCACAATATCTGAAACAGGGTTGACAATTTTAGTTGATTTTGGAGTTAATCTACTCTGTAGATCTATCTTCGTTTCTTCCAAAAATGTTTCATACATCAGTTCTTTATTTGCATTCCCTTTTCCTGTGGCCTCTTTTTTGATTACTGTAGGGGGAATTGTTGTGAAACGAAATCCACTTGATCTGAGTTTTTGTTTGAGTATTCCAGTATTCTCTCCAATATTGAAAACTCTTCCTGTAGCAGCAAATGCATAGTCTTCTATATAAACACATTCGACTCTTCCATTATACCAACGAATCCGTTCAATTACCCATTCTGCGAGATTTACATATCTTTCTATCTCATCTGAATATTCGGGATAGTCATATGCATTAAAAACATCAACAGAATTTTGATTCTTCGTCTGTTTAATATAATGAAATCTACAATCTTCAAACTTTATTTTATTTTCTCTAACTTCTGCAATGCAAATGGCAGGAGAGGTTAAAGAATAATCTATTCCTGCAACCCAAGTCATTCCTAAGTATACCATTCTAATCCATATCTGGATCTTCGTAATATGGCTCCATTAGTATTCCACAAAATGCACAATGGAATGCTGTTTCTTCTTCTCTCAAATCATCTGGATCATACATCATCGTATAGCTTGCATTACAGTTACTACAATTTACATCTAAATCGATATCCATATCTTTCCAATTAAAGGTCTACTATTTCGCACCCTCCATCCGCAGAACAAGCTAGTTCTTGCGATCCGGCGGTGAAATCTTTTTCTTCATATTCTGACAAATCTTTCCAATCTACATCTTGAGGAATTAGTTTTAACATTTCACTATATTCCTTTTTTGTGCAGTCTTGGTAAGGTGCCTGTCTATATGTATGTTCACTAAATGGAAGAAAAGATATCCCACTAATTGAATCAAAATGATCCCATACCCATGAACCAACCATCGGCCATTCTTCTTCTTTCACGGAAATGGTTACAGATGGTTTGTGTTCACACCAATGAGTCTGATAGGTCATCCAGAGTTTCAACTGATCTATTGCAGTCATGTCTTGTCGATAGACTGCTTGTTCTGGGCCCTTCATTGGAAAGGAAAATACAGTTGTGTGTTTTGGTTTTGTCACATCTGGTTCATTCGGAAATCCTTTGTCCTTCATGAACTTACAAAGAGGATCTTTGTTGTCTGCTCTTACAGTACGGATATAATAAGGATTATGGCGGGCATGAATACCAGAAGCAGAATCAACAAGCTGAGACACAGTACCACTAGGTTTGACACAAGTAATGGCTGCTGCTCGTTCGATTCCAAGTCTGTCTGCCCATTCTTTGTTTGTTTCATATGCAACCTTTCTCAAATCTTCTAATAGGGATTCCAATCCCTTCTTTTTACCATTTGTTAATGGACTATCTAGAATGCCGGTAAGGGAGACACCCAATAACCTTTCTTCAGTACAATTGTCTTTCCACTCTTTGGTGAGATATCTGAAGTTAGTGAGGGTTGATTGAAATGTGCCAAGGATAGTCGCAGATCTGACTTTCTTTTTAAGAGATTCAACATCGTCAGATCTTCGTACAACGCACTCGCTGAGATTGCAGAACTCTCTGCTTCTAAGAATAATCTCGCTGCAGGGGTTAGTTCCAAAATCATCTCTTGGCTCTCTTCTTCTGACATATTCTCCTTTATCATCTTTTTCCCTTCCGTTTAGTGCTGAAACTTGATTCATTGCAGATGTTCTATTATAAATTCCTCGTTCACCTGACTTTGAATCGTATAAAGATAACCATTCTCGCATAAATGTGCCAGTATTTGGTTTCTCTTTATAATTAACTGAATTGTTTGCAAGTGCCCTCTGGACATTGTGTTCCCACCATTGACCAGATTTCGCATGCCTCATCTCTCCATCGTTTAAATCAGAGAGACTTATAAGTGCGCTTCTCCTCACACCACCTACTACGACAATCTCTGCAATCTTACAAACAATATCGTGACATTCGATAGGTTTTAGTTTTCTTCCTGCTGCATCCTGTATGATTTTTGCAGAAAAATGAAAAAGATCATCTAATGGTTCTGGGCCAGATGCTCTACCTCCAAATGTCTTTAGAGGTTTTCCTGCTTCTCTGATTTTTGCCAAATCCCACTTAGGAATCTGGCCACTCCACAATAAACTGAGAAGTTCTTTAAATGCCTTTGCCCATCCAAGTTTAGAATCTGCAACGACAATGGTTGTGTCCGTTGGATGAAATTCCTCTGCAATAACTGGAAGATGATTTACGTGTTCTCCTTCGACACTAAATCCCACTCCTGTTCCGTTCATAAGAACGTAAAGAATTTCATCGAAAGAACGAATACTATCAACCTTAACATAAGAACAATTATATCCTGCAACATTCTCTTTTCGTAATGCTTCTCCAGCAGTCATCAGACAACGCATGGAAGGCATCACATTGAGTGACATCACTTCTTGTTTAAGTTCTTCTAGTTCTCCGTTTCCTAAATCGTAATCACACATCTCTTTGAGATGTTCTTGAAAAAAGTCAAAATATCTATTTACTGTTTCTCCCCATGTTTCTCTTCGTTTTTTGTCGTAATCCCATCGTGCATAACGTGATAAGTGAATGAATTGTTGGTATTGGGTGGGCAGGGTGATGGGATCGTGTTGGTTCATTTCTTCCTCCATAGGGCAAGCTGTGTTTTTGCAAATAGACTCTGGTACGTGTTGGTATTTATTATTTCGGTTAGTTTCGTTTCTTGAATACCACCAAGTACCATATCGTTAATATCTTTACTAGCAACTGAATCTGGCCAGAAACAAAGTTTCCATCCTTTTTCAATTACTTTTTCCATTCTTGCAATGATTTCCTTGTTTCTAGGTTCATTGTCGAATATCATTGTACCGATTCCTTGATCCATTGCATCTACAATGTCTGTCTGATCTTTCAAACTTACATCTGATCCTGCCATTGCAATACAATTCGGAAGAAACATAGAATCAAATGGCCCTTCTACAATATAGAAAGGTTTCTTGATATCTAATCTATCTAATCCAAAGATCTTGGGGGAATCCTCATGTACCTTAATAGTTATATACCGAAGCAGAGTGTTCGTGAATGCTCTACCTTGAAATGCAATTAAATTTTTATCTGAGTCATAAAAAGGAATAATAATTCTCTGTTCCTTCTCCGCTAGATCATAATCACGTTCTGTTACCTCTGATACAAAACTTTTAAAGTCCTCTGTATAATATAGGTAACTTAGAAATTGAGGCGGGATTGAACGATTAACCAGATACTTCTTTGCAAAATGAGTATCATCTAATTCAGAAATTCTGGGCAGATTGATCTTAGTATGGAATTTCGGTTTCTCTACTTTAAACTCTGGATCTGGTGTATTCTGACCCTTCCCTGTAACTCCATCCTTGTATCGTTCTAATGCATAGTCCTTATACATCTCACCATCCAACTCTTTAAGGAAATTGGAGAAAGTTGTACTCTTTCCACAATTATGACAACGAAAAAAGAGATCTGTTCTTTTCTGATAGAGATAACCTCGAGCCTTAGTTTTACTCTTTTGGGAATCTCCACATAAAGGACATCTGAAATTGTAGAGTCCTTCGTTTTTTCTTTTGAATAAGGGTAAACGTGAAGATAGAAGATTCACGTATTTTGTATCAATATATGACGGCATAATATAACTCTATTTTTAGTGTGATAATACTATTATAACACACTCACTCAAAATGTCAAGTTTAATTAGATAAAATTTTAGGAACTACATGGACTAAAAAGAAAGTGAATGCTGTTGCAACACCAATGACAATCCATCTCCATTTCTCAAGGGATTCGACTTTTCGGAACAGTAAATTGATATCTGTGTCAATCTTGGCTTCTGTTTTGTCGATCATAGTATTCATTTTGTCGTGAAGATCTCCTATTCGTGTGTGGAGTATCTTCAGTTCATCTCTAACTTCATTATCATTCGTTTTATGTAAGTCTTGTCCTACAAGTAAACGACCTATATTTTCTGAGAGTAAATTCAATTTTCCAGAAGTTTCAGATAACTTCTTCATTAAGGCATCTAGTTCTTTAGTCCGAAACTCATCCTTAATTTTTAATGTTTGTATCTCAGTTTGTAGTTTGTGAATAGATTCTTGTTCTGGCATATATTAATTCTGCTGGTCTTGCTTCTTTAATGAACTGTTTGCAAAAAAAGGCAAATGCTTTTGGTGCAAAGGTATTGTTATGCACCGACCACGATTCACCCTGCAACTCAGGATCGTGACCATCATTCTGTATCTCTAATGTATTGTCATCATCATCTGTGGCTTTCCAATTGGATCTCCCTTTAGTAATCCATTCACCATCCATAACTTGCCCAATAGAATCATCTGCATTGATTTGCAGATATTCTTTAAATTTCATCATTTTCCAAATCCATGTCTTAAAAATTGCATACATCCTGTATCAGAATCCATCACTATGATTGGTTTCTTTGGATATTTTCTTGCATATGCACGAATATACTGTCCTGCATCATCTTCACCCACATACCTACTATACCGATCAAACTTTTTCTTACCTTGTCTCGACTTTGGATATAAAGAAGGACTTACTGCAAACACATCCATTCCAGCAAATTTCTTCATGACCAAACCTTTAGGTGGTTTTCCTAATGGAATTCCTCTGGTTGCAACTCCAGCCACTGCTGTCACAGGAGCATCTTCATTTAGAAACTGTTCAAATTCCTCATTAATGGTTTCATTAAAAGGAAGTGTCATTGTTAAAAACTCTTCTTGTATATACTCTTTAGATAATCCAGTATATACATTTGCAAGTGTAAGGAACTTTGCATGACTTTCCTGTTCCTCATCATATGCCTGTAATATACCAAGAACTATTTTGTCTGAAACATTATCAAAGGTGCTTTCATTCAAATCATCATTTTCCAGTTTTTCAAAATAATCAAAAAACTGTTTTTCTAATTCCTTTTCGTTGACAAATATCTTTCCGTTGCCTTGTTCCTTAATGAGCCAAAGTGCAGCCCCATAAGATGCAATTTTAGAAGATCCGCCAGGAACTTTTGCTAATATTTTTTTAAGATTCCATACCAAAGTATCAGAAAGATTATATGCTGCTTTTTCTTCTTTTGTCTCAAGATCTCTTCGTTTCTTGAGAATCTTTCCATCTTTGTCTATGATACCCAATTTGAATGCTTCTGTTTTTTCAAACGGAGTTACCAGTTTCTTCAAAAACTGATAGACAAAATATATGTTTCCTATTGATGCAATTATGCCCATTAGTATATCTTCCTTAATTCTTTGACAGTAGTATCATTCAAAGGAATCTCTTTCGTATTAATATCTGTGCCATTTATTCCCTTTACTTCGTCTGGAAGTTTTTCCATGAAAAGAAGGAAAGGTTTTAATATAGAGTGAAATTTTTTCTCTACTCTAAAAAACAACATACGAGTTGCAGCTTCGGTATCAAACACATTGTAAATTACAATCAAGTGATTCATAATCAGATTGATTCGTAACTCACCAGTTTCAAGAAACCGATTAAACAATCTCTTTACATATTTTATTTTGTTCAAATCTTCGTTGAACTCATCAACTGAAGTGCATTGAATATTTACATAATATTTCATTGCAAAGTGAACATAATTCTTTTCATTCAAATCATCAAATAGATTCATTTATTTCATTAAGCTACTGTATATCCATGTCCACCAATAATTTGCCATGCACTATCGTTAAAAAGGAGAACGACTGTATCTCCTACTGCATCCAATTCCACATAACTTCCACCATCTAAATTGGAAGGAGTGATTCTTACACTTCCACCATCAGTAGTGTGGGAACAGATCTTAACTTGACCTTGAGCTCCATCTGCAAGTGCAATTACTTGTGCAGCCCCAGTAGAAGTACAGTTGGTAATCGGTGCAGTAATATTTGCTGTTCCTGCACCAGACAATGCTTGTGGTGTTCCGACATACGGAGTTTTAAAAAGATTTTCGATAGTAACCTTTTTTGTTTCTGATGCTGATGTATCAGAAATCAAGGCCTCATCGGTTGATGCAGTAATAGTTAATGCATTCAATTCGTTAATTCGTTTGTCCGCCATCTGTTTCTTCTTCGTTAGAAGGTTCTGGTTCTAATTCTGTAACCCATTCGTTACATAAAAGAATTGCTCCTCTCATTGTAACTATATCGGTATCAACAAGTTCCATTTGTTTCAACAATTCTTTTTTCTTGTCCTGTAGACTATTAAACTGTCCTACTAGGGTTTCACGCTTTTCCTTGATTTTATCAAGTTCAATACTATCTGCCATGTTTTTTCACTTTCAAATGAGATTATCAATTATGTGCTTGTAACAGCATTTCCTACTAAAGAGGTTACAATCCACTTACTTCCTGTCCACATCAAGGTTGCACTTGAACCAATGCCAGGAATACTAACTTTGGTATTCGATCCACCCGAATGATCTAAGAAATTACTTGGTGTAACTTTGAAACTTGTTGGTGCAGTTGCAATTAATGCAATAGTAATTGTTTGACCAACATGATCTCCATCACTCATCGTTGCAACACAAGCTGCAGAACCAGTTCCAGTACAAAGGAACAATGCTTTTCCGTCAAGTGCTTGAGTTGTTGTTGATACTGTTACCGAACTAACAGCAGCAGTACCATATCCGATTGTTGATGGAATCGTATTAAAAAGATTTGCGACTGTAATCTTTTTATTAGTAGGTGTACTCCCCATATCGGTTACGACATGAGCAATGTCCGAAGCTGCAGTTGTTGTCGTTGCAGTCAACGCACTTATCTTTTTGTCTGCCATTTCTTATCTCCTAAGGCTCAGATGCTGGGACTCAGCACCTATGGAATTATATACGCTAGAGTTTGGGGAGAAAAAATCTCCCCAAAGGAATTACTCTAGACGCTTACTTAATTATATAGGTTATGATGCTGTAACTGTTCTTGTAGCATAACCAGATGCAGTTTTCACCGCAGAAGTAACAGTTTTACTTGCAGCGTTCAATGTAGTACCATCGATTGCATCTTTCAGATCTGGATCTGAAATAACAGTATTGTTTGCAATACTCAATGTTGCATTTTGATCAACAGTAGTACCAGTAAATCTTACAGTATTTCCCTGCATTCCATCTGCAATCGCAATACCATCCATATGTGTTGCAGTACAAGTAATGTTAGTTCCAGTAGAAACAACTTCAAATACTCCAGCCGTTCCTGCTGTATATTCTACTGCCTCATCCCAAGTTACTTCAACAGTAATTGGAACTGCACCAGTATATGCAGATTCACCGAATCTTACTCTTGTGATTGTTGGACGCTTCAGTCCAGTTGATGTTGATGTTCCTGCAAGACCACCAATTGCGACAAGTATTTCATCATCAGCACTTGCATTGTCATTACCAGTTGCAGAACTATTTCTCATCATCCAACCTTTGTTGGAAGCATAACTCTTAGTTATATCATAATCACTATTTGCATCGTCTGTCAGGAATTTTGGTTTATTTGTTATCGCATCATGCGTTGTTCCCCATAAAGACATTTTATTCTCCTATAGTTTAAATTTAAAAATTATTATTAACGACCCAAATCTGGTTTATATAAACCATGCTTATGGAGCCGATAGGCAATATCTTTTGCCGTTTCTTCATCGACATAATCTTCGCTCGAAACAGAATAGAACATCTGCACTTTTCTGTCATAGAAATACACTTCGCTTCCTACTTCGTATGGGCCTTCTAGACCTTCATCGATATATTTTGCAAAGTTGACATTGAGATTAGGATATAATGCATCTGGTCTGTATTTCAGATCAAACTCCTGTTCTCCAACTTCAATTCCGTTATCTAA
>MPLT02147466.1_pt1 | contig 11032 bp, 7 predicted proteins | sample 1617391 | NCBI WGS metagenome assembly MPLT02 (sample SAMN05944800, study PRJNA350692) | marine metagenome | biome: marine; feature: ODZ; material: water; isolation source: 70 m water sample filtered on 0.2 um supor filter | place: Pacific Ocean | collected 2012-04-08 | depth 70m m
GCGCGCGCGCCGCGAGTCGGCTGAATAGAGCGGCGGCGAGGGCTTCGGCCAGATGAGAGATGCGTGTTGTTTCGGTACGTCGGCGATGATGTCCATGGGTGATTTCGACTCGTCGCGCGTCGGCGATCGCGGTGCGGTGCCGACCGGCGAGACGGGCGGCGTCGCGGGTGGCGGGCGATTTTCATCCGTCGCGTCGCTCATTTCCTCGCGCGCGATGTCGTCCTCGCTCGGTCGACCGACGATCGGTCGACGAAGCTTCTTCTTGAGACTCGGTTCCGCATAATTGATCATTTTCATGGCATGTCGCGCCCGAAGCGCGCGTCTCGCCGTCTCACCGACGGCGGGGGGACGCTCGGAATCGTTCAACGCTTTCGCCGTCGTTTTCGGAGTTCTGCGAGGCGTCTTCCCTATCACCTTACGCTCGTGTGCAGCCTCCGAAAGTGTCATCGATAAATCACGCAGCGCCTCCGCGGCTTCCACCAATCCAAACAATCCCTCGTCGCCCTCCTCTTCCGAAGAAGACGACGCCGAATCGCTCGAGTCGTCCGCCAAGACGCGCAAATTGCGTCTCGCCGGCCGCGTCGCCGCCTTTTTCACATTCGCCAATTCGATTCGCAACCGACACCCCTCGTCCCGCGCCGCGCGCAGTTCCGTCAACCACAACTGTTTCTCCTCCTCCACCGTCTTCCGAACGATCTGAAGCGCGGTGGACATCGCGCGCGCGCTCGCCTCGGCGCGTTGCGCTCGAAGTTCCGACTCAGCCGCGTTCGACCGAAGCTGTTCCCGCGTCGCCCGTCGCGCGTCGTCAGTCGCCCGCCATCGCGACGCGAACGAAAAGGGATCCGCGCGCCTCCTCTCCCGCCTCCTCTCGCGCGCGATCGCGCCTCTCGCGTCGGTCGTTCGCGCACAAAGTTGGCACCCACACGACCGTCGACCCGCGTCGTCCTCCCGCGCGCGCGCACCTTTGTGTTCGCTCGCGCGAGCTCGGCGTTGACCTGCGCGAATCGAGCGCAGAGATTTTTATCGTTCACCATCGCGCGCGCGCGCGGCGACGACGCGCGACGGTGTGTGGTTCGCGTTCGATGTGTCGTCTCGAATCGTGACTCGTCATCCGAGAGACTCGTCCGAGAGAGGGGAGAACCCACCCTCACCCGCGAGAGCCGAGAGTGGGCGACGCGCGTCGAGCCGGTCGCGAGCGACGCGCGAGATCTCGCGAGAGCGTCGCGCGGTCGTCGTCTCGTCCCTTCCCGGGCGTTCAGAGTCCGCGCGCGCGTCGATCGCGCGCGAAGGATGGTCATGTCGACGCCATCGTCGACCGCGCTGACGTCGCGCATCTCGCGCGCGTTTCGCGCGGGGTCGAGCGGACGCGTCCGCGTCGCGCGCGCGCGCGATGGGAGACGTTGTTCGATCGTTCGCCGCGCCGATGGGTCCGGTGGACGCGGGAGAGGCGATGGAAAGGCGCAAGATGTCGACGAGAGGGAAGGGGTCGACTGGGACGGCGCGTGGAACGCGTTCAAGAGAGACTTCGTCGGCGACGACGCGAAGATGCCGAACGATTACGTGGAGACGAGGTTTCAGAGTAACAGGTACGCATCGTCTCGTCACTTTCCATCGCGTTCGACGCGTCGCATCGCGATGAAAAAGACTGACGCGTTCGCGTTCGTCCCTCGCGCTCGCGCAGACGCGCCCCCGACGCCGACGCGAAACAACAAATTTACGACGACGAAGATCGCGTCTTGAACATCGCGACGTCTCAAAAGGTCACCGCGGCCAGTCTCGTTGTCGTCGCCGCGCTTTTGTTTCTCTTCATCGTCGTCATAGGTCCGCCGCCGAGCGACGGTCGGTGCACGCTGCCCTGGTGTGGGTGACGGCGAGGTCTGTAATTGTCCACATCAACGATGATTCACCGCCCTCACCCTCGCGCGTCGTCGCCCTCTTCGTCCGCGCGAGACGCGTCGCGACGCGCGCGATGCGTTTTATCCTCGCTCGCGACCGTCGCGACGCGTCTCGGCCCGCACCGCGCGTCGCGCGCGCGACGTCTCGCGCGTGACTCAGCGATTGGATATTTTCGTTTTCATACTTTCGTGCCTTTAACGGTATCACTTCGAAAAGTCCGCGTCAGCACGCGCGCGGCGGTCGACGGGTTCGTTCCTCTCGCGACGATCTTCCCGCAGACGCCGACGTTCGCGTCCGCGCGGGGACCGATCGCGCGCGAATCGCGTGCGCAAACCTTTCCTCGATCCGTTCGAGCCACCGCGAGCGCGTTCGACGACGCGTGCGAGTCGGCGCGAGGGGAATCTTTCGAAAATCCTCCTCGGGACGGCGCGCGTGGGCTTTAGTGTTCGTCGACGATCGACGCGACCGTGCGCGCGCGAGACGCGAAGGACGCGCGCGCGAGGGGCGGTGACGGTGAGAAGGCCTTTCGTCGCGCGTCATGGGACGGTACACGTTCGACTCGACGACGCAGGACGCGAAGAAAACGCTCGCGTTGAACGCCCCGAGGACGGTTGGAAAAGTGCACGTCCCGGCGCCGGGGGTGACCGCGGGAACGGAGGCGGACGGTGATTCCGGATCCGGAAAATCGGTGGAGGCGCCTCTGTTCGGAGGGGTGTATGGAATCGGCAACTCGCAGGACCTTCGGCAGAGCGTGAGCGAGTCGGAGGTTGGAACGCCGGGACGCGGGGCGGAGGCGAGTCAGTGGAATAAGACGAGAACGCGGAGGGTGAGCGGGTCGTCGGGATCGAAGTCTCCGAGTGAGACGGATTGCGAGCAGAGCAATAACGCGGTGAAAAATACGCGTCAAGCGAATGGTTTGGTTCATAAGGATCTAGTGAAGAACTTGAAGGCGCAGGCTCGTCGACACGAGTCGAGAACGTCGCTGTATCGGGGAGTATCGCTATTGAGACAAACGGGGAAATTTCACGCTCAGATCAATGTGCAGAGAAAACAACTTCATCTCGGTTTCTTCTTCAGCGAAGAGGAAGCGGCGAGGGCGTACGATCGAGCGGCGATATTCAAGGCGTCCGTGGAGGGTGGCGCTATCTGTACTAATATGGACATCAGCGAATACAAGGATGAAATTCCGATGCTGCAGAGTTTAACGCAACCGGAGCTTTTGGCCTTGTTACACGAAATGAAGGTGAAGAGTAACGAAAGTTCGGCACCATCATCTCCGAGAAAGTCTTTAAAGGTCAAAACGAGTGCGAACACTAAATCTTTCGCTCGTAATGACCAACATAACTCAGGGGTTGAACACGTGCGCGTCAAGATGCCTCGCGAGCCGCCGTCGAGCCCTCGGTTTGACGCTTTGAGCAACGCCGCCGTCGTCGCGGAGGATCGCGAAGTTATGGGTGTGGCGAAAGTCGCAGTCACGGCGGTGGCCTCTATTCCGCGTCCTCGAGTGATTGATTTGCACGTCAGCAAGAGACGCCGAACGCGTCTCTTGCCTCGGCAAGCTCCCGCTGCCGCGTAAACGCGCGCCAGACGCGCGGGATATTTTGAGTGTTTGCGCAATTGATGAATGGATCACTTAATACACGCGGTTATCGCCGCCGGATCCTTGATTTTGTGGTACGAGACCCATCTGCTCGTTTTTTGTGTAGTTTCAACCGGACCCTTGCGAAGAGAGTCCGCGCGAAACTTTGTTGTAACATTACATCAGACCGAAAATTTTTATTCTGATGCTACAAAACGCGTCACACGGCTATAATAACTTCTACTCATCAAACCCATTCATCTCATTCATCCATCCGACGCGTTACTTTTTCCCCTTGCGAGTCTTTTTTGCGCCGCCCTTGGTCTCAGCCGCCGCCGCGCGTTTGCGTCCCTTTTTCTCTTCGCCCTCCCCGCCTCGCGCCTCGTCCTCGCCCGACGCGCCACCCTCACCCGAGCCCTTCACACACGCCTTCAACAACTCCTTCGCCGCCCCTTCGCCTCGTTCCAGCATCTTCGCCGCCTCCTCCACGCTCGCCGTCGCCCGCCTCGCGCCCGCGCTCGCCCCTCTCGCGCCGTCCCCAATCCTCGCTCGCGTCTCCTCGATCTTCCTCGCGTACGCCTCCACCCGCGTCAATTCCTTTGACGTCGCGTGTTTCTCAGGATCAACGCCCAGCGTGCGCAGGTACATCCCGAACAGCGTCGCGATCGCGCGCGCCGCCTCGCAGTGCACCTCGGCGCGCTCGAGCGGTCGCAATTCCTTCGTCACCGCGCGTCGATCGGCGTCGAGAAACGGCGCGAGCGCCGCCTCGATCTCGCGAGTCGCGCGTTCGAACGCCTCGACGGACGCGCGGGCGTCGTCGGGGAGTCCCTCGGACGTCGCCATGACGAGCGCGCGCGCGACGGTGTGTCGGCGCATCGATGGACGCGCGGGCGTCCGCAGTGTCGCGCGCGGAATCGAACGCGGCGAGCGCGCGAGGGCGCGAACGGGTGGACACGAACGCGCGTCGGTGTTCGCGCGGGCGCGAGAGGACGTCAAGCGCGTCGCCGTGACGCGGCGCGGACGTCAACGAACGAGCGCAGATGACGACGACGAAGAGAAAACTCGTCGGATGCGCCAATTTCGTGCGCAACAATCCGCGAAGCGACGCGTTCGAGTGCGAGGGATTTCACCACATCGAGTTCTGGTGCGGCGACGCGACGAACGCGGCGGCGAGGTTCGGCGTCGGGTTGGGCATGGGGTTGACGTGTAAGAGCGACGCGAGCACCGGGAACGGGACGTTCGCGTCGTACGTCATGAAATCGAACCATCTGACGTTTGCGTTCACGGCGCCGTACGGGACGGAGAATGAAAGTGTGACGAAAAGGGGCGCGCCGCATCCGGGACACGAGCGAGGGACGATGACGGCGTTTTTTGAAAAGCACGGTTTGGCGGTGCGCGCGGTGGGCGTGCGCGTGACGGACGCGCGCGCGGCGTACGAAGCGGCGGTGCAGCGTGGTGCGCGCGGTGTGTTGGAGCCACGAGTGTTGACGCACGCGAAGGATGATGGTAAGGTTCGAGGTGGACAGGTGATCTCGGAGGTGGAGCTGTACGGGGACGTGGTGTTGCGTTTCGTAAACGCGACGGATGGATTTGACGGCGATTACTTGTGCGATTACGTCGCGACTCCGGAAGCTCCCGACGTTTCTTACGGGTTGCAAAGGCTCGATCACGCGGTTGGCAACGTGCACAACCTTTTAGAAACCGTGGATTACATCATGAACATGACTGGTTTCCACGAATTCGCAGAGTTCACCGCCGAGGATATCGGAACCATTGACAGCGGGTTGAACAGCATGGTGCTCGCGAACAACAACGAATTCATCCTCTTACCGGTGAACGAGCCCATGTTCGGGACGAAGAGAAAGAGTCAGATTCAAACCTATCTCGAACAAAACAACGGCCCGGGTTTGCAACACTTGGCGTTGAAAACGGACGATATTTTTTCGACGGTGCGGGAGATGCGTAAATACTCGCATCTTCGCGGAGGTTTCGATTTCCAGGCGCCGGCGAGCGACGATTATTATAGAACGCTCAAGGCTAAAATCGGCGACGCGCTGAACGACGATCAGTACGCCATGGTCGAGGAGCTCGGTCTGCTGGTGGATAAGGATGATCAAGGCGTTCTGATCCAAGTGTTCACCAAACCGGTGGGGGACAGACCGACGCTATTTTTGGAAATTATCCAGCGCATCGGCTGCATGCGCAGCGCGCCGCATTCGACAGAGTTGGAGCAGGCGGCGGGATGCGGTGGCTTTGGCAAAGGTAACTTCTCCGAATTATTTAAGTCCATAGAGGCGTACGAAAAGACTTTGAAAATTTGATTTGATTGTAACAGAACACACGTGACTAACGTGACACCGGCTCGCTAATTTCGACTCAAATGAACGCGAAAGGATTATCCGAACTGTATTGTCCCGCGGCTGCCGTCGGTTGCGCCGTCACCGGAGGTGCTTGTTGTTGCACCGGCACCGAGGGTTCCGACACGCTCGGTTGCGGCGTGTCGACGGGCGCGAACGAGAACGAATCTCCAGAGGCGTGCGCCTTGATATCCTCAAACATGAGCGCCTGGTGTGTGTCGGTCGCCGTCGGCGGTGGCTGCGAAGCGGGCATGGGAAAGCCCATCGATCCAAGATTCACGGGTTTTGCCGGAGCTAACGGTTGAATGGGAGCCGGTGGGGTGGGAGCTGGTTCCGGTGCGGCGGTTGGTGTCGCCGCGGTCGTGAGAACCGGCTCTGGCGCTGGCGGCGCAGGATTTTGCGGCGCCGGCACGTCCACGGGCGCTTCAGCTGTCGGCGGCACCGCTTGCGGCTTTGGTTTGGAAGACTTGATTCCAGTCAAGTCTCCAAACGATGCGAACGGATCCGGCTCCTCGGGCTCTGCCACGGCTTCCGCTGGTTGCGGCGCTTGTGGCTGCTGCATCGCGCCCTGGTTTGCTACTGGCGGCTGCGGCATTTGCATCTGCTGTTGCCTGCCTGGCATCTGCATACCCGGTAGCTGCATACCCGGCGGCTGCATACCCGGCATCTGCATTTGCTGCGGCATCTGCATTTGCTGCGGCACCTGCATTTGCTGTGGCATCTGCATCTGCGGCGCACCCATCATCTGCGGCGGCATTTGCATCTGTTGTTGCATACCCGGCATTTGCATGTGCTGAGGCATTTGCATGTGTGGAGGCATTTGCATGTGCTGAGGCATCTGCATATGCGGCGGCATCTGCATGTGGGGCGGCATTTGCATGTGCCGAGGCATTTGCATGTGCTGTTGCATACCAGGCATCTGCGTGTGCTGCGGCGCACCCATCATCTGCGGCGGCACTTGAGGCTGCGCGGGCGCCGCCCAAAAATCTTCATCTAAAGCAGCACGAGGCGCGCGCGTCTCTACGACTGGCGGTTGCGGTTGAGCTTGTGGTGGCACATCCTGCTGCTGCGCCGGTTGTTGTGCCGGTTGTTCCGCTGGTTGTTGCGCCGGTTGTTGCGCCGGCTGCGGAGGCTCCATCGTCAATCCTCCAAACATGTCTACCTGTTGTGGTGCCTGCGGAGCTGCAGGAGCCGCCGGCGCCGCCGGAGCTGGTGCCGCAAAGCCTTGCGGCGGTAAAGCAGCGTTCGATTGGTGCGCAGCTGGCGGAGGCGCAAACGACGTCACCGCCGCGGGTGCGGACGCAGCTTGAGGTGCAGAGAACGCCGCAGACGCGAACGCGTCCCAGTTCACGTTACCACCCGCTGGCTGCGCGCTTTGCTGCTGTAGAAAATCTTGCTGCTGTGGAACTTGAGCAGGCGGTGCGCTGCGAACCGGTTGCGGTGAATCGAACAATCCTCCAAATAAATCAGGGGCTTTCGTCGCCGCGGGAGCCGCCGCCGCCTGCGCAGTCGCCGCAGGAGCCGCCGTGGAAGCCGCGGGCGCTTGACTCGCTCCACCGTCACCATAGTACATTCTATCAACAAACACAGCTTTGATCCAATTCTTTCCTAATACTCTATCACCGCTCGTCGGCAAGGCTCTATCTTGGGGCCACCGCGCTAAAAACGTTCTCCTCGCGGCGTCGTTCCCTTGTCTCTTCAACATCTCCACCTCGTCTCCCGAGAACGTCGACGCGCTGATGCTCTTGATCCTAAAGTTGAAATCTCTGAATATCCCCGAACATCTCGTGCACACGAAAATCCCGAAAGGTACGCACACGGAGCGCGGCGCCTGCGTTCGAGGATTCGTCAGTCAATCTAATCCAGTGCATTCGACGAGAGAATCTCCGCCCAGCGAGCGAAATGCGCGACAAGACCGCGCGGATTCGGGCGTGATCGACTCGATGACCCACGAGGGTGCGCGCGTGCGCCGTAATCGCGCGCGCGCGCGACGTCGTACGCGAAAATACACGCGCGTCCGGAATTTCCGTTTCGAAAGAACCTTCGCTCGACGCACGCACCAATGAACCGGGACCGACGCACGAGAAGCACGACTTGTTCCCGGCCTCGCGCGCGAGCGCCGTCAACGCTTGCTCGTTCTTATCCTGCATGCTCACGTCCACGCGCGCGAGGCTTTCGCCGGCGCGGACGACTGTGTGGGTCCACTAGAATGCGACTGACGCTTTTGGCGCTAGCGTACTACATGTTTTATTCAACAATCGCGGGACGTCCGCGCTAATCTTCGTCAAAGTATCTATCCTCGGCGTCTTGATCGCGCTCTTTTCGCCAGTGCTCATCTAGTCCATCGTCGCCGTCGACGGCGGCGTAATCGAAGTCTTCGTCGCCGCCGGCTAAGAACTGCTCGCGCATGACTCGCTCAAAGTATTCAGCGCGCTCCACGTACTCTTCCTGCGAGATGTACGTCTGCGAACGACCGTGCGAACTTCTAAAATCGTCCACGTCCACGATGAACGTCTCGTTCTTCGCCCCCGACGTCTCGTCGGCGTTCGTCGGCGCAGTCGTCTTCGTCTTCGTCGTCGGCTCTTCGCGCTCGCCCCAACCCTGAAACATCGCCTTACGCCACGTTGCGTCGCTCACCTTCTCCGTCGACATATCCTTCCCGAACGCGTTCCTACTCGTTCGCGCGAACGCCTCACCGAACCTCGACGCGTCCGCGTCCTCCTCCGCGCCCGTCGCCCGTCCCGCCGCGTCCGCCTCCCTCTCCACCTCCTCACCGAGCTCCCTCGCTCGTCTCGCCTCCTCGTGCTCCCGAAACTCCCTGGCGCGCTCCCTCGCCAATATCCTCTCCCCCATCGTCCCCTCGTTCGCCTCCGCGTCGCCCTCGTCCGCCTCGACCGCGCGCACGCCGACGATTTCATCGAAGAGCGCCGGCGCTCGCGCCCGCATGGCGTCGACGTCAAAGTACCCGTCTCGATCCAGCGTTCGACGCATGTGCGCGAGGCGACGATTCCGCGCGCGCTTCGCGTCGCTCGACATCGTCCCGCGCCTCGCGCGCGGCGCGCCGGCGTCTCGCGCGCGGACGCGACAACCGTCTCCCGACGAAAGGTGACCCCACAGCCGACCGTTCATGACCCCTTCTCTCACCACGGTTCATGAACGGTCATGTACCCCCCCCTCGCGTTCGACAGCCGCGCGGCGACCGCGACGCCGGACGCGCGACTCCGCGACGTTCGTCCACGCGCACGCACGCGCGGCCGACGCGACGGCGTCGAGACGCATCGTACTCTCCCCGAGACGTCCGCGCCGCGCGCGGAGGGACGGACGCGCGACGAGGACGCGGTGACGACGACGACGCGAGGTTTGACGTTTTGAAAATTTCAAATCGCGACGAATCGCAATGGCGACGGAGACGGCGCTCGCGACGGTCGGTGCGCCCCCGCCGCGCGCGAAATCCGCGCGAGGACGCATCGATCGCATCGAGGTGGAAAACTTCAAGTCGTACAAGGGCGCGCACACGATCGGTCCGTTCAAATCGTTCACGAGCGTCATCGGACCCAATGGCAGCGGCAAGTCGAATCTCATGGATGCGATCTCGTTCGTGTTGGGCGTGCGAAGCGCGCAATTGCGTGGATCGTCGTTTAAGGATTTGATTTACACCTTTGACTTGGCGGATGCGAGCGAGAATCGACGAAGCGCGCGGGTTACGTTGGCGTACGTGCCGGAGAACGAGGGCGAGACGTTGTTTACGAGAGTCATCGACGCGAGCGGTACGACGCACTACGAGATCGACGGCTCGCGGTTGACGGCGGAGGAGTACAACGAACGATTAAAATCGTACGGTATTTTGGTCAAGGCGCGTAACTTTTTGGTGTATCAGGGTGATATCGAGGCGGTGGCGCAAAAGACGCCCAAGGAGTTGACGACGCTCATCGAACAAATTTCGGGTTCGGACGAGTTCGCGGAGAGATACACGGAGAATGGGCGCGCGAAACAACGCGCCGAAGACGAGGCACATACGAGTTTCACCAAGAAGAAGTCGCTGATGACGCAGAAGAAGCAGATGCGCGAACAAAAGGAAGAGGCAGAGAAGCACTTGGCGCTCTTGGAACGCATCAACGACATGAAGGTTGAGGGCGCGCTCTTCAAACTGTATCACATTGACGCCGATATCGACCGCGCGCGCGACGAGAAAAAGGCGCACCAGGAGGTTCTCGACGAACACGTGGCGGCGAGCGAGACCTCGACGAAAGAATACGAGGAGAAACGAAAACAAAAGATGACCAAGGAGAAGGCTCGCTTGACGCTCGACAGAAAGATTGAAGCGCTGAATTCGAAAATTTCGGGCCACGTCCCTCACGTGAATCAAATCAAAGAGGAGAAGAATCGTGTCGTGAAGAAGATGGAACTGGCGCAGAAGCAGCTCGCCAAGTACAAGAAAGAGGCTGACGATCAAGCGAAGGAGATCGCCAACATGGAGAAACACTTGGCGAACATCGACAACGCCGAGGCGCTCTTCGATGAGGAACAAAAGCGACAAGCCGAGCAAGATTCCAAGTTTGATTTGACGCCCGAGCAACGCGCCGAGTACAACGCGAAGAAGATGGAGTCCGGCACGGCGACCTTCAAGTTGAAGACTGAACGCGACCAAGTGACGTCTCAGTTGAGCACGGATGAGGAGACGGTGAGTCGCTTGACGAGCAAGGAGGCGGAGCTCGCGTCTCGCTTGTCCTTTTTGCAAGAGCAGCGAGATCGCGAGAGTGATCGCCTCGTGACGATGACTGGGACGGAAAAGCAGAACAAGGAAGAACACAAGCGTTTAGAAAAGAGGATGAAGGAAATTACCGAGGAAAAGCGCACCGTGCGTAGCCGCCAAGAACTTTTCAAGGAAAAGATTGAAGCGATCAACGCGAAGTTGCGAGAAGCCAAGGCTGATCGCAAGCAAAACGAGCGCGAGACCAAGGCGTTAGAGGCCATCGCCTCCATGAAACGATTGTTCCCGGGCGTCCACGGCCGTCTGACCGAGCTCATCAAAGTTGCGCAGAAGAAGTACGAACTCGCCGTGATCACCGTCCTCGGCCGCGAAGCCGACGCTGTCGTCGTCGAAGACGCGAAGACTGCGAAGGAGTGCATCCAATACTTGAAGGAGCAACGAATCCAGTCCATGCAATTCATCCCGTTGAAGGAAATCAAGGTTCAAGCC
>MPLT02329580.1_pt1 | contig 11028 bp, 6 predicted proteins | sample 1617391 | NCBI WGS metagenome assembly MPLT02 (sample SAMN05944800, study PRJNA350692) | marine metagenome | biome: marine; feature: ODZ; material: water; isolation source: 70 m water sample filtered on 0.2 um supor filter | place: Pacific Ocean | collected 2012-04-08 | depth 70m m
AATACCGATCCAAAACACAAAGTTGACGATCGCCCAACCCCATGCGACTGGATGGTTGAGGCCCCAAACACCAACACCTGTCGTGACCAAATAACCAATGTATCCAAAACTCATCATGGCCAAAAGAGCACTCACAACAAATGCAATATTCCACCATTTGGGCATATCACCTTCAATGATCCCAACAACTTGATTAGTGATCCAGCCCAACGAACGATTATTGAGCACCAAGGGCTCACGCACTAACTCTTTTGGCGTAGTCGTTTGGACTACAGGCTGATCGGCTTCCAGGCTCATTACTTAATGATCACCCTCCTTTTCATGATGATGGTGATCGTGTTCATCTCCATGCCCTTCGGAAGCTTTGTACTCTTTGGTACTAAAAGGTTTCTCGTAAGCATCAGGCATATCTGGATTAGGATTACGAACTTTGGCTAGATAAGTTGTGCGAGCACCATTATCTAGAAAATCTAGGGTTTCGTAAGTGCGAGTATTAGCCTTTTCCGCAACCACTGCTGAATCCTTATCGAGTAGGTTCCCAAAAGTAATCGCATCAGCTGAACACGCTGACTGACACGCCGTCTTGATGTCTGCGTCCTTCAGCATTACATCACCGCTTGCACCTGCCTTCACCTTTTTTGCTATTTTGGCGTTCTGTATTCGAGCACTACAGTAATCACATTTCTCCATTACACCGCGCATTCGAACAGACACTTGCGGGTTTTTCGCCAGCTTAAGTAAATCCCACTCGTCCTCATCCTTGCTAGACTTCTCTCGATCACCAAGCCAATCAAAAAACAATGAAGGTTTGGTCATTGGTGAATCATAAAGATTTTCCAATGGCCGTTTGTTGTAATCAAAATAATTAAACCTGCGCACCTTCCAAGCGCAGTTGTTTGAACAGTAACGCGTACCCACACAACGATTGTACGCCATTACATTCATACCCTCTGCATCGTGAACAGTAGCATTGACGGGGCAAACACTTTCACAAGGAGCGCTTTCACAATGCACGCAACTCATGGGCATATTAACTACTTGAGGATCATCAATCCACGGTTCGGTATGCTGTACGTCATCTCCATTTTGGCCCATGTCCTTAATGGGTATATCTGAAGCAGCCTGCGGGTTATGATCACGACCTGTGTAATATCGATCAATGCGCAACCAATGCATCTCACGCCCGTTCGCCACCTGCTCCTTTCCTACAATTGGAATATTGTTCTCACTTTGACACGCAATTACGCAAGCATTACAACCCATGCAGGAGTTAAGATCAACTGACATGCCCCACTGATGCATATCGCTTTGGGTTTCAGGATTAGCTTTATAAGGATGTTTATAAATCTTCCCTTCATTCCGAGCATGCGAACCTAGGCCTAAATTATCTGGGAAAAAATGCTTCTCACTATAATCTTCCTTATCAATCTCCTTTGCGCGCTTTGCTTCAGACTTGCGATACTCAGAAAGCGTCGCTTCTCGTATTATTGGACGCCCCTCCATTGACCAATGTTCTTGAGTACTTGAGAGTGGATAAACTTTCCCTGTACTTCGAATTTTTCCTCCGCGAACGATGCTTTCCCCGGGATGTGATCGCAGTGGATAAAAGTCAAATCCACCCACCGGAATTTTTTCCGACCCAAAAAATTCATTATTAATCAAGGGCCTGCTCTCGTACTCGAAATTAGCAATTCTTAATTTTCCAGTTCGTCCATAACCCAAAGGCAGGCCCACGCAATTGTCAGCTTGACCTGGCTGCACCCAAACAGGAGCCTCAACCTTTTCTTCACCCAACCTCAATTCGGCCATTTCACCGTGTTTGAGATTGAGTTTTTCGGATGTTAAACGACTTACACTAATAACGTTATCCCAGGTAATCTTGGTGATAGGATCCGGAACCTCCTGACACCAACCGTTATTAGCAAATCGGCCATCATCAACGCTGTAATCGCGAGTGAAGATCAATTCAACTTCCCCAGTCTTAATTGGAGCCACCTCAATCGAAGGGACATCCGATGAAAATTTCAAATCTTCGACAGTAACAGGGGTGGTTTGACTGTCTTGAAGAAAACCAACGTGAAGGTACCGTTCCCAACTTTGTTCGGGAGCAATTTCATCAAATGTTGATTGCACTACTTCGTAACCAGTACTGCGCTTTTCTTTACCAGCGATGAATGCAGCCAAAACTTCCAACTCACTCATAGCATCAAAAAGTGGGGCAATTAATGGCTGAACGGGAACTAATGTGCCATCTGAGGTAAAGGCGTCCCCCCAAGACTCAAGATAATGAGCTCGAGGAGCGTTGATTATACCTTCACTAGAATGAGATTCATCATGCTTAAAATGGGTCAGGCGAAATTCGGTCCTTTGAGTAATTGCATCACCTCTAATGGAAGCACCTCCATCGTACTGCACATTACAGCCTAAATCGATAACACGATCGAATTTCCCGAGATCGTTCGCTAAATCCTGAAGTGAGCCTGTTTCCTCAGATTCAACAGGCAAAAACTCAATTGTCTTACCGTTATTACCTAAAGCATCATTGATTCGGTGGACCAGTATGTGCACCGCTTCCGGCTGCCGATAACCAGATAAAACTAGCCCTTTTCCAGAATGATTCTTTAAATCCTTCAAACAAGCATCTAGCCATGCTGTTTGATTATCGGATAAACCGGTGTCCACATCAGCAGACCCACTGGACACCTCAATTCCTAACTTTCTAGCCAAATAGAATGCTACTAAAGCAATTTGAGAAGCATTGGAGCGCAAACGATGATCTGCATTAGCTCCAGTTTGTGAAAGAAGTGCCTCCACAGAATAAAGCCGGCTCATTTGATCACTGGATTTTGCCAACTTACGCGTTTTGGAGAAGTCACAGGTATAATGACCTGAACCTTCTTCAGCCCCCATGAAGTCACAATCCAAAGACAACACAACAGATGCCTTTGCCAGTTTCCAGCTTGGCCGAATCGGCCTGCCAAAAGCTTCGGTTGCCGCACGTTGATGAATCTTAAAATCCAGTGCCTCGTGCACATAAAATCCCACTCGATCCTCGTACTTGGCTTGAATATCCTTGATCAAACGTTTGCGCGAGGGCGAAGTACTATCAGGCATTAGAAAAGCCGTGCGAGCACCTTCTTGACTACCCATTTCCGACAGTTCATCAAGGGCATTCCATTTAGTAAAAACTTTGCCGTTTTTGGTATATTGGCGAGCGCGATCCGGATCGTAGAGATTTAAGATAGAGGCATAAGCAAACCCATCAGCAGAACCCTCAACCGAAGGGCAATCTGGATTACCAGAAACTTTAGTAGGCCGCCCTTCATTAGATTCAGCCAACAAAGGAATGGCACCCGTCCGAGTAGGCATAGCAGTAGCAAAATACATTGGAACACCGTGGACATAATCCTGCCCCGGTTCCTGTTCACTGCCAAATGGAACGATTATTTCCTCCGGTCGCCGACAACCTACCCCCAACATACCTGCACCCGCCAAGCCGGCCGAAGCACCCATGAGTTTCAAGAAATCGCGACGCGAAAAATTTTCCGGTAATTCTGAGGCCCCCTCTGGAAACTCTCGATCTGCCCAATCAGGATGCTCCTCTTTACCTATAGACTGGCCAATGCTACGCCAATATTGTGTCTCCGACGCATTGGTAACTTGACCTTTCTGAGTTGGCGCTTTCATCAAATTATTACCTGTGACAAGCGGAACAGTTTTGACTTGAACGAACGTTCATCTTGTTGACGAGTTCAGCACCTTCACGATCGAAAGACCATTCATCCGGCGGCTCCCAATCCAAGTTGTAAACTTCATCATGAGGTCGGACGCCTTCATGCGGATTACGGTGACAGTCCAGACAGAAGGCCATGCTTAGCGGCTTAGAATGCTGCACAACCTTCATTTCATTCACCTTTCCGTGGCAACTGACACAAGACACACCGCGATTTACGTGAACAGCGTGGTTAAAATAGACGTAATCTGGAACTTTATGAACCTGTACCCACGGAATCGGTTTATTTTTCTCGAAACTTTCTCGAATAGGGGCGAGTCTGGGATCATCCGCCAAAACCTGAGTGTGGCACTTCATACAGGTCTCAGCAGAGGGAATGTTCGAAAACCAACTCTTGTCTACGTCGTTATGGCAATATCGACAATCAATGCCCATCTGGCCCGAATGAACCTCGTGAGAGAAAGCTACCGGCTGGATCGGCTCGTACCCCACTCGAGTATATTTAGGGGTAAAGTAATACGTGACACCTGCGACAACACAGGCGCCAGCCACCAATCCGCCCACCAACAGGATCAAAGGTAAGCGGTTGGTCCATTTAGGGAAGATGTTAGACATCCAAAAAGAACCGTCCCGCGGCGCATCCTACGAATTCCGGCCCCGAGTGCAAGGGCATTTTGTGATTTTTTTCACAAAGTCCAAAACCGAGTTTTTGAGTCAGAATTGTGGAAAATAAGGAAAATGGAGGCGAGGACCGGAATCGAACCGGTGATAGAGCTTTTGCAGAGCCCTGCCTTACCACTTGGCTACCCCGCCTCGGGGAGCGCCGACTGTATCCACCCGCAAATAAAAGTCAATTGCCATACTCACAAAGGACGCCAAGGGAGTGGCGAAGTGGAACTCGTCCCTCCCGAAATTATCCACCCAACCGCTTTCGTTCTTTCCAAAGATCTTTTGGCCCAAAAATTCCCAGAGGCGTGATGATCCCAGTGATGAGTTCGGGCGGGGTGACATCGAAGGCGGGGTTACGGGCTGTGCTGGCGAGATTAGCCACGCGCACTTGGCGAAACCGTCCGCGAGCATCCGCGCCCCACGCGCTGAGCACTTCCACTTCCTCGCGCTCCTCGATAGGGATCTCCAAGCCGCTCTTTAAATCCCAATCAATGGTCGACAACGGAATGGCGACGTAAAACGGAATGCGATGCCGCGCCGCAAGCACGGCCTTGGTGTAGGTGCCGATCTTGTTCGTCACTTCGCCCGTGCGTCCGAGGGTGCGGTCGCTGCCAACGATCGCCAAATCAATCTCCCCTCGCTGCATCAAATGCCCAGCGGCATTATCGGCAATGACCTCGTGCGACACGCCTTGTTGCGCGAGTTCCCACGCGGTCAACGCCGCGCCCTGTGAACGCGGTCGGGTTTCATCACAGAAAACATGAAACGATTTCCCCTTCGCCTGTGCGGCGTACAAAGGCGCGGTCGCGCTCCCCACATCCACAAACGCCAGCCAACCGGCATTGCAATGGGTGAGTACGCGCATGCCGTTCTTGATCAGCTTCACGCCGTGCCGACCGATGGCCTGGCAATGCGCCACATCGTCATCGGCAAACTGCCGCGCGGCCTTGAGGGCCAGGCGTTGTTGTTGAGCGACCGTGTGATCGCCGACCATGGCTGCGCGGACTTCGTTGAGGGCATTCACCAAATCCACAGCCGTCGGCCGGGCGGCGGCCAAGGTCTCGTAGGCACGCTGCAGATGCCGCGCAAAGGCCGGCTCCGTTTTGCCGGCAAAAGCCCGTGCCGCCTGAGCCAATCCGAAGGCCGCGGTGGCGCCGATGGCGCCCGCGCCGCGCACCGTCATGTTGGTAATCGCACGCGCGGTTTGTTGTACGGTGCGCGTACGGGTGAGTTCGAATTGGTGCGGCAGTTTACGTTGCTCGATGAGCACCACCTCGTTGGTACGAGCATCAAAGTCCACGGTGCGGTAATGCCGCCGGCGACCGTGGACGCGGACTTTCATGAACTAATCCGACTCGGCCTCGAGCTCGGCAATCTCCTGCTCGATGGCGGCGTAGAGATTGGTCTGGCGCAGGGGCTCCAGATCGCTGTCGCGCCGCAGGTGCTCGAAATCGCGGTAGCCGCTTTGGAGGGCCTTGCGCAGGGCGTGCGCGGCTTTGCGGAATTCCTCGGTCAGCGAAAAACTGCAGGCGAGGTTGTAATGGACCAACGGATCTTCCGGACACAACCGCGCCAATCGGCGGTCCACCTGCAGACCATCCTTAAAACGGCCGCGGCGAGTGTAGTCGTCGCCCAGAAGCTGGAGGGCCTCCACGTATCGCCGGTCGCGCCGCACGACGCCTTCCAGAAATTGAATCTCTATATCCAAGTCCCGCTGTTCGCGGGAGGAGAGTTTGTTGTTGGCGCTGTTTAGCTCAGCCATAACCAAGGCCCGCAGGCCGAGGAAAACCTAGCGCCCCCCCGCTCACATTGCCAACAACAACTTTTTCACTTCGCGCAGGCGGGGCCCGGCTTTTTTCTTGGTTAACCTCGGAAACTTGCCGCCCAGCGAGATATAATCGCCGGCGCGCCGCAATTTCAGGCGATCGCGATCGGCCACAATTGAATCCACGCCCTTGCCCGAGGCGATGACTTTCAGCTCACCGACCAACAGCAGATGTTCCATGGCCGGCGGTAATTTACCGAATCGGTCGCGTAATTCCTCGCCCAAGACCCGCACCATCTCGCGGCCATCGGCCTGGGCCAGACGGCGATACACATCGATTCGCTGACGAGACAACGGGATGTAATCCATCGGAATATAAGCCGGGGCCACCTCGCAGGTGTTTTCATCGGCCGATCGTTCAGGCGCATCGGTCTCGTATTCCACCCATTCCCAGCTTTCCTCGCGGGGCACGGAAATGCTGTCGGCCGTTTTACGCGGGCGAGCGTTGGGTGCCTGCTTGGGGCCGGTGTCCTGCTCGGGACTGAGCGCCAGAAAATCAAACTTGGTTTCCACCTCCACCCGTTTCTTCACCTGCTCGCCCTTGAGCTGGGCCACGCTTTGCTTGAGCAGTTGACAATACAGCTCGAACCCGACGGCAGTGATGTGTCCGCTCTGTTCAGACCCCAGCAAATTGCCGGCACCGCGGATCTCCAAATCGCGCATGGCGATTTTGAATCCGCTGCCGAGGCTGGAGTATTGTTTGATGGCACTGATGCGTTTGCGTGCGTCGGCCAGCAACGCCGCATGGCGCGGCAGCAGCACGTAGGCATACGCCTGATGTTTATAGCGACCCACACGCCCACGCAGCTGATAAAGATCACTGAGACCAAACCGATCGGCGCGATCAATGATGATGGTGTTTGCGTTCGGGATATCGATACCGCTCTCGATGATCGTGGTGGAGAGCAGCACATCGGCTTCGCCATTGATGAAGGTGGTCATTACCTCCTCCAATTCATCGGCCTTCATCTGGCCGTGCCCCACCAGAATGCGCGCCTCAGGCACAATGCCCTGCAGTTTTTTCTCCAGTGTATAAATGGTGCCCACGCGATTGTGCAGAAAAAACACCTGACCACCCCGATGCAATTCACGCTGAATGGCGCGACGAATCAGTTTCTCATCGTAATCGGCCACAATCGTTTCCACCGGCAACCGGTCGACCGGAGCGGTTTCGATGGTGCTCATGTCGCGCGCGCCGGTGAGAGCAAGGTAGAGCGTGCGCGGGATGGGCGTGGCGCTGAGAGTTAGTACATCCACGTGGGTGCGAAGCATTTTAAACCGTTCCTTGTGCGCGACACCGAAGCGTTGCTCCTCATCGATCACCACCAAGCCAAGGTCCTTGAACTTCACATCCGGCTGAATCAACCTGTGCGTGCCAATCACAATATCCACCGCGCCGGTCTCCAGCGCGGCCACCGTCTTGGCCTGTTGCGCTTTGGACCGAAACCGAGAGAGCAATTCCACGCGCACGGGATACTCGGCCATGCGCTCGGAAAAGGTGTTAAAATGCTGCTGAGCGAGCACGGTGGTGGGCACCAGCACGGCCACCTGTTTGCCGGCCATCACCGCCTTGAACACCGCGCGTATGGCCACCTCGGTTTTACCGAAGCCCACGTCCCCGCAGATCAGTCGATCCATCGGCTGGTCGCCTTGCATGTCTTGCTTGGCGTCGTTGATCGCCTTCATTTGATCGTCCGTTTCCTCGTATACGAACGACGTCTCGAACTCGCGTTGCCAAGAGGTGTCCTCGCCAAAGGCATGGCCGCGCTCGGTCTCGCGCACGGCCTGGATTCGCAACAGTTCCGCAGCCAAATCGCGCACCGCTTTCTCGGCCTTTTCCTTTGTTTTTTCCCAACGTTTACCACCCAACGTGTTGAGCGGAGGATCAGCCTTGCCCGAGCCGATGTATTTACTGACCAAATGAGCCTCGCTCACCGGCACATACAACTTGGGCGGCGGATTGTGGGGATCACTTGTGGCATACTCGATCATAATGCACTCGTGTCCGCTGTTATCCGCGCCCTCTTTCGCACCGGAAAGCGGCATTACTTTCATGCCGAGATACCGCCCAATGCCGTGCTGCACATGCACCACATAATCACCCTCCTCCAACTCGGTGAAGTTGATGTCGAACGCGGATTTCATTACCGAGCCGTAGCGACCTTTCATTCGGCGCGGCCGCTGCACTTTATATCGACCAAACACCTCCGCATCACTCACCACCACCCAACGTCCCGGACTGTAGAGGAATCCTCGGCTCAAGGTGCCCAGCGCAATGTCCAGCTTGCCGCCCTCCGCTTCAAACCCGTACTCCGCCCATAACTCCTCCAGCCGTTGCTGTTCGCCCGTGTTGTTGCAGAGCACGAGCACGGTGTGATCCTGGCGACGCCAGCGGTGGAGTTGGGCAAAAAATTCGCGCCGTTGCGCATCGACAATTTGTGGGTCAGCCACGCGCCCTTCCATTGGGCGGAACGCCTCCAGACTCGCCAGCTCCAGCGCCAACGCCTCCTCGCCCTCACCCTCGTCCAGCTCATGCAGATCCACACGAACCAACCCGCGTTCCTCAAGCCGGTGGAGCAGCGGGGTCCATTCCACATGAAACCGGTCGCCCGGCGGAATCTCCATCACCTTTTGTGCCGCCGCCTCATCCACCGCGTCCGGATCGCAAAAGAGCACGATGGCATCCTTCGGTAAATGTTCCAGCAACGTCGCCCCCCCCGGGCCGGTTAACTGCTTGAGCAGCCCCACTTCGCCGCCAGGCGATAATTTCACGTCCTCGATCTTTTCGCGCGACACTTGGCTTTGCGGATTAAAGTAACGCAGCGATTCCAGTTCATCGCCAAAAAACTCGCAGCGTACCGGCCACGGTGTCGAGAAAGGAAACACATCCACAATCCCGCCGCGCAGCGACAGCTCACCGCGCGAACTTACCTGCGCTTCCGGCTCATAGCCCTGTTCCTCCAGCCATTCGATAAAATCCAATGGCTCCAGCCGATCGCCCAATTGCAAGGTACGCGAACGGCGGGCGATCTCCGCGGGCGGCAACGTACACTGCATCAACGCCGCGGGCGTCACCGTGATCACCGGCGCCGCCCCATCGGCCAAGGCCTGCAGGGTCTCCAGTCGTTCACTCAGGGCATCGGCATGTGGCAGCTTGTCCTCATGCGGCAAGACCTCCCAGTCCGCATAAAACCGCGCAGGCGTATCGACGCCCAGCAACCGCAGCCACGTCTCCACATCCTGTTGCAGCGTCTCCTGATGCTTAAGCTGGGCAGTGACCAACACCACCGTGCGCTCCGTTTCCGCGCGCAACGCCGCGGCCAGATGCGCCCAGCCGGCGGCATCAACATTGGCGCAGGACAAAGCGCTGCCCGCCGCAATGCGTTTACTCAGTTCCTGGCCGAGTACCGATGCGGAAAAACAATTAAATAAATGTGAGCGGTCACTCATCCAAGAGACACGCAACGAAATGCGAAGTTGTCACGTCGTTATGCCTCGGTCAAGCGCTCCATTGACAAGGCAATCAATTCGTATTAAACGCAATGGCTGGATTTGAGTTCATGAAGCTAATAGCAATTATCATCGCCACAACTGTTGTATCTGCATCTGTTACCTTCGTCGTTTCATCCACCAACAAAGAGGTCGTGCAAGAAGAACGACGTGAGATCAGGAACGATCGTTCGGGCAAAGTTATCGCTGAATTGCAAAAACAGCTAAAGCAAGCCAAAGCCGAAGCAGGCAGAGTAGAGGTAATCCAGTCTCAGATTATCGTGCCTGGCGCCTCGACCAAAACCCCCGAGGCAATCCTCGATTACCTGAGTAAGCTCCCGATGGGAGAACGCAATGACAGGGGAGGTGACACTGATGAACATCGAGTCTTAATCCGACAAGTCATCCGTCAGTTTGAAGAAATTACTTCGATGGGACCTGACGCCCTCCCTGCCATAGACCGTTTTCTCGACCAGGGCCTTGATCTACTGCTCTGGGAAAATACTTCACAAATTACCACACGCAACTGGGAGCGCGGACAGATATATCTTGATCCAATTTTCCCTCCTTCCTTAAGAATCGGGCTTTTCAACTCCGTCCGACACATCGGTAAACGGAACGGCACCCACATTCAAGAATGTGAGCAAATCATTCTAAAAGTACTAAGCACCACCGGCAGATCATTGGAAGTCGCGTACCTTGCACTGGTTTTGGATGATCTTTCCAAGGACCAACACACCGATGCGTACCTACAGGCAACCCACGAGCTTCTCATTGACTTCTACAATAAGAGACCCAAAACAGCCGACGGAATTCTGATGGCACAAGACGAGAGAGAAGTCTCTTATCTCGATCGACAAAACAAATGGATGCTTTGGAATATTTTAAGAAAAAACAAGGACACCACCTTCATGAATCAGGCTAAGAAGGAGTTGCTGTTCGAGTACAATAGAAAGGAGAAAAAAGACGGACAGGAAATTGAAGTCGCACATACCGGTATAGACCGCTCGGTATTGGAGTACCTCACAGGTGTTCTTGGAAAAGATGCCATGCCTATTTTGAGAGATGTCTATGAAACACCGAATTTGGATGACCGAATCAGAGGCGAAATAAGAAGAACAGCAGTAAACTATGTCGGGGTAAGCGAGGATTCGAATATTATTGTTAATAGCAGAATGAACGAGGGTTTTGCACTTTTAGCCTCATTAGATGACAAGAAGCAGGAAAAGGAAAATCGGGAACGAGGACTGCGCACCTTCAGCTATTATCTGGGCAGTTTGGGCTATGGCCGAGAGGTTTCACCCGATATTAT
>MPLT02062488.1_pt1 | contig 11027 bp, 9 predicted proteins | sample 1617391 | NCBI WGS metagenome assembly MPLT02 (sample SAMN05944800, study PRJNA350692) | marine metagenome | biome: marine; feature: ODZ; material: water; isolation source: 70 m water sample filtered on 0.2 um supor filter | place: Pacific Ocean | collected 2012-04-08 | depth 70m m
ATGGAGACGTTCGGGAACGTGTATTGCAAAAAGAATAGGTGGGATTTGAAGTTGGCGTACGACGCGCCCGTGCGGAGGGCGTTGGGGGAGTGCGTGAGGTCGATGAGAGAGGTGTTGACGACGACGTGCGGCGAGGACGCCGAGCTCGTCGAGCTCGCGGCGTTGGTCAGTGATCCGGGTTCGACGCGTCAACCCGTGCACCCGGACACGGCGTATAGGCGCGATCCGTCGGTGTTCACGTGTTTCGTCGCGCTGCAAGACGTGGAGCGCGACATGGGACCGACGCTGTTTATTCCGGGCACGAACAACGCGCAGGCGCACGTCGAGTTCAGAGAGGGTCGAGAGCGAGGTGGTCCCGTGTTGCAACGACCGTACGAGCTCGGCGTCATCTCTCGAGGTGACGCGATGCTTTTCGATAGTAGGACGTTACACTGCGGGACGGAGAACGAGAGCGCGAGAAGACGCGTGTTGTTTTACTTTTCGTTTCAGCGGTCTCAGAGCGAAAATCCAAACGCGGCGATTAGCACGATTAGAACCGAACTTCGAGGCAAGTATACGCTCGCGGATTTGCTCGCGTGATTGATACGCTAGTTTTTCGAATATGATACACGTGTACGCAAGCTAGCCGCGCACTATGTCATCGAGCGTCCACCGGGCGTCGAACACGTCGTCTCTGACGCTCCACTCCGCGTTCGCGTTTCGGCGCGTCGGCGCCGTCGGAATCGGTGGTTTGAGAAACGTCAGAGTCAGCAAGGCGCGACGCCCGTATTCGTTCGCCCCACCTTGATGAAACGTGCGCGCGTCGTACAACACGGCGTCGCCCTTTCGTAACGTCGCGTCGCAACATTTCTTTTCGACGAGCGCCGCAAACTGTTCGTCGCCCCACTTCGTCATCGGAAACGTATCGTGCGACGCTCTATCGTGCGTCCCGAGCACGAAACACGTCGGTCCCATCTCCGGGATCACGTCTTGCAGGGCGATGAAGAGCGAATACAACGGCGCGTGCGGCGCGTCGAACGACACGTCGGGATGGAGCACCTGTCTATCCGCCCCCTTCTCCGTCGCCAAGACGCTCATCTCCACCATCACCGCCTCCGACGTCGCGTCGTCGACGCGAGATAAAATCGACCGAACTCCTCCCTCTCCGCACGCCTGCGAGACGAGCGTCCTCGTCGCGCCATCGAATCCCAATTTCACGTCGGTTCGCCGAAGCGCGGCGCCGTACGTCGCCTCGACGGAATCGCACACCTCGTTCAACGCATTCATGACTTCATCGCAGGCCTCGTGCGAGCACACGTCTTTTAAAAACACCGCCCCGTCCCTTCGAAGCGTCTCCGCCGCGTCCACCGCGTCCGCGTCGGATCGTATCCGCCTCGACGGCGGCGCCGGTCCCAACGCGCCCCCTCGCGCCATGGCCTCTCGCTGCGCGCCGCTCTCCGATCGAAGGTGCGCCGCGACCGCGACGGCGGGCGAGCTCGGACCGAGTCCGTCGTCCTCGCCGTCGTCCTCGAGCGCGGCGTCGAACGCGGGATCGACGACGGCGGAGACGTTTTCTCGCACGGGCCTCCACACGCGCGTTCGAATCGACCGCCTCGACGTCGACGCGACGCGCGAGACGCGCGCGCGAGCGACGTCGAGGCCGGGCGCGATCGTCATTCGCGCGATGGACGTCGTCTCGCCCCCGCGCGCGCGTCGCAGTGTCGACGACGGCGCGCGCCGCCGGAAGATGCGCTTTTTTCCATCCACGCCGGCTCGTCACTTCGCCGCGCGCGACGACGACGATCGCGCGAGAGGACGATGGGGAAAAAGAGGGCCACGTCCATCGCGTCGCGCGACGACGCGCGCGCGTCCGCGTCCGCGCCGAACGCGCGCGCGAGCGACGCGTTTACGAATTGGCTCGATGGGAAAAAGGTGACGCTCGACGCGGTGGCGGTCGGACACTTCGCGCGCACGGGGCGAGGGGTCGCGGCGACGCGAGACATCGACGTGGGTGAGATCGTCGCGTGCGTGCCGGACGACGCGGTGCTCACGACGGAGACGAGCGCGGTGAGAGAGGCGTTGGAGGCGTTCGCGGGGGAAGACAGCCGCGAGTCGCGGAGGTTGGAGAAGGAGCTCTTGGTCGTCGCGGTGATGTGCGAACTGTGCGCGGGAGCGAAATCGTCGTGGTTTCCGTATTTGAGCGTCGTGTACGACGGCGCGCGGAAGGGGCACTCGGTGTTGGCGTGGAACGATGAGGAGGCGAGCGCGCTGTACGGGACGGATGCGTGGCGCGACGCGTACGAGAACGACGACGACGGTTTGGATCTGCCCACGATGACAGAGACGCACTGGGACAACGTCGCGCGGTTGTTTTTTGAACAAAATCCAAAGCTCGCGGTCGGGCACTCGATGGAAGACTTGCGAGAGCTTCACTTTGCCGCGACGGCCATGGTGGCGGGGTACTCGTTCACGCTCGGCGACGAAGAGATTCAGGGCATGGTGCCGTTCTGGGACATGTTCAATCACGCCCCGCCGTGCGACGCGCACGTTCGTTTGAATCATGACGAGAAGAAGGGTCTGCAGATGATCACCACGCGCAAGGTGAAGAAGGGTGAGGAGGTGTTTAACACGTACGGACCGCTCAGAAACGCCGAATTGTTGCGACGATACGGGTTCGTCATTCCCAGAAATCCGCACGGTGGAACCACCGTCGGTCTCGCCGACGTCATCGAAGCGGCGTTATACGTCAATCCAGAGCTCGTGGACGAGCTTCCACTTCGTCTGGCGTGGTTGGAGAGTCGTGGATTGGCGGACGAGACGCTCGAGACGCGATTCTTCGTGCATCAAACCGGTCGACCGAGCGGCGAGTTGTTCATCGCCCTGCGCGTGCTCATACTGAATCCGGAGGAGATGACGACGCTATTGCAAACGGATTTCGAAGACGAAGAACAGTTGATGATTTTAGAGGGGAACGACGAACAACGCGAGAACCAAGCGTACTGTGTGGGCGCGGCGATGCAAGTGCTCGCCAAGTACGCCCAGATGCGATACGCCGAATCCACCAAGGAGACTCGTCTCTTGTATCAAATGTACTACGGTATCTCCCCGAGCGCGCCCGAACTCGACGGTGCCTACCGCGCCTGGGCCGCCGCGGTCGTGCGCATGGACGAACGGAGTGCGTTGAAGAAATTAGGTAGTTGGACGTACCATCCGAGTCGATCGGAGGACGCGTTTTTACACGCGTGGCCGGTCCCGTATGATGAATAATACAATATCGTCCATAATCACGCCTCGACCGGCGTGTTGTGCGATCCAGACGGCGAACAATCCACGAAATGGCCCTCGTCGCAACGCGCGCCCGATCGTTCCGCGATCCACACTCTATCGATGGCCCCGGCGTTGATCATTCCGTGCACGCGCACGCGATTCCCGTACCCCGGGTGCGCCGCCCACATTTTCTCATCGAGCACCACCTCATCCGGTCGCGCGCTCGTCTCTTCGCCCTCCTCCTCGCCCTCCTCCTCGTTCACCACCGTCACGTCGTCCACGTCGGTCAACTCGGCGGCGTTGATTTGCACGACGTAATAAAACCCACGCCTCCCCCTCAATCGCGCGTTCGCCCGCAATTGCAACGATCGCAGATTCGTAAACGCCTCCGTGTACCCCACTAGATGATGTTCCTCTCCCGCAAACATCCTCGCCCGCGATCGCCGCGCTTCGTCGTCTTCCCGCCGTCTCGTCTCGTCGGCGTCCCCGGCGTCGTCTCTCTCCTCTCGCGGCGCGTCGAACGGTAACTGTCGCTGAAACGCCTGCGCCTCGCACAGAACGTATAACGCAAATTCTCCGTCCCCGATCGAGCCTTGTCTCGCGTACACGCCTCGAAATCGACACCCACGCGCGCGTCGAAAGAGTTCATCGTTCGGTAAACCAACCTACGCATCCATCGCGAGACGAGCGACGTCAGTCGACGCGCGAGATGAGACGCGCGACGAGACGCGCGCGAAACGATGAAGAAAAATATCGCGTACCGTGTCGGGATCGGTCAGGTCCTGCATCGCGCGCGAGAGAGACGAGACGCGCGACGACGATTGATGCGTTTTCGCGCGGCGAGCGTTTCTATCCTTCATTCGGCTACCTCTTCTCTCGTCACTTCATTCGGCTACGACGCGTGCTCACTACCCCACCATTTTTAAACATCTCGTCTCCGCGTGCACGGCGGAACACTTTTTCGAACAAAATCGCATGCCGCACCGCGCGCACCCGTACGGGGCGACGAAACCGCACACGCTACAAAATTTACGAGGCGCGCTCGACGTCGACGGACCCGCGGCGGCGGTGAGATACGTCGGTACGTCGCTCGGTGCGCGATCGATGAAACTCTGTTCGAGAAGCGCGTTGAACGTGCGCGCGGCGGCAGCGCGTCTGTTCTCCACGACACCTCGCGTGGCGCGTTTACCCGCTTTTTTCTTCCCCTTGACGATCACCGCCTCCCCGTCCCTGGCGTTTTCGTTTACGGTGAACTCGTCGTCGTCTGACTCGTGCGCCTCTCCCGCGGTACCCGGAACGAAAGCGACGTCCGATTCGAACGAATTTAATCTCGCCGCCGCCGCCTCGGCGCGCGCCGCCGCATCCACCCTCCGCAGCGCCTTACTAATCTTCCTCGCGCGCGCGCTCTTGCGCTCGCCGCCGCCGCCGCCGCCGCCGCCGCCGCTCGCGCCGGTTCCTGCGACCGCACCGCCCGCGTTCGCGTCCGCGCGCGCGCCGTACCGCGCCGATACCACCTCGGGCGTGACGTCTTGCACGAAATCCATGACGACGACGCGTCCGCGCCGTCACGCGCGCGCGCGCTCGATGGTTCTTCCCGCGGTCCTCCGAGCCTTTCTTCGATCCTTCGACGCGCCGAAATCACCCAGAGACGCGCGACGCGGACGACGACGACGACGACGATCTCTTTTCCTCGCGCGTCCTCGCTCGCGCGCCGCGCCTCGCGCGCCCGTGTGACGACGACGAGAATACCATTCATTCATTTTCATTTCATTCCTCCGCCGCGGAGGCGATTCGTTCGAAAAACTCAAAGACGCCGCGCGAACATTACTGTACCATTATCATTTCATTTCGTCGTCTACGAGGGATAGTTATTACGGTTCGATCGATCGACCGACGCGCGACCGCCACCGTCGCGTTCGTTCGCTCGCCCCGTCGACGCGAGCGACGCCGCGGCGACGGACCGTCATTCGATTCGATTCGAGCGCTCACTGGTCGCGGTGCTTCTTGTCCTTTTTATGCGACTTTTCCTTGCGAGCCTTCTTCTCCTTCACCGGCACCGGCGTGCTCGCCCCCGCGAGACTCCCACCGGTGCCGCCCATCGCCGCCTTCTTCGCCTTCCACCTCGCCGCGCACTCGGTGAACACCTCCTTCGGCCCCAACCCGGGCTTTTCGGCGCGCACGCGCACCACCTCCGCCTTCATGAAGAGATTAAACGCCGTCGGTTGCCTCGGCGCGCGGAGCTCGCGCTTTTGCTTTTTGGTTAATTTTTTCCCATCCGCGCCCGCCCCTCTCTTCCTCGTCAGCGTCGTCGTCGGCGCGACGTCGGCGATCGCGCACACCGCCTCGTGCGCGCGCAGACACGCGTCGGCGAGCGATGCGAAGCACGGGGCGAGGGCCTCGGCGAGGGATCTCGCGTCGACCGCGGCATCGCGCGATCGACCGGTGCGATCGTCGGAATCACTGTCGCTCGAACCCATGCGCGCGGTGCGACGCGGCGGCGGCGCGCGGCGGGGAATGACGCGCGCGCGAACGGCTCGTGACCGTTGCGACGTGCGATTGCATTACGCGACCGGCAGCTGAGGCGGTGGTGTTTAGTCTATGAGTGATCGTACTGGAGTATGTTTTATCCTATCAAATAAAAAAGAGTCCGCGACGGAGTATCCGTCGGTCGCGGCGCGCGCCAACTGTCGACCGACCGACGCGGACGACCCGCGTCGCGATCGCGCGGTGACGACGACGCGTTCGACGCCATCACGCGACGCGCGACCGCGAACGCGACCGATACTTTTTTACTCCGCGCGCGCGCTTCCAGAGACGACGACGACGACGATGATGACGACGACGATGACGACGCAAAAGACCTCGCGCTTCGCCGGCGCGCGCGGGGCGAGCCTCGATCGAAAGAGAAGGACGACGGCGACGTCCGCGCGTCGCGCGGTGTCGACGACGCCGCGCGCGAGGATCTATGAAAATATTCTCGAAACCATCGGGGACACGCCGGTGATCAAGATCAATCGCACGGCGCCGGAAGGGGTGGAGATGTACGTCAAGGCGGAGTACTTCAATCCGCTGTCGAGCGTCAAGGATCGATTGGCGGTGGCCGTCATCACGGATGCGGAGCGCAGGGGAGCGCTCAAGCCCGGTGATACGGTGGTGGAGGCGACGAGTGGGAACACCGGGATCGCGGTGGCGATGGCGTGCGCGCAGCGTGGGTACAGGTGCGTGATTTGCATGGCGGAGCCGTTTTCCGTCGAGCGAAGAAAAATCATGCGCATGTTGGGGGCGAAGGTGATCGTCACGCCCAAGGCTGGGAAGGGCACCGGTATGGTGGCCAAGGCTGAGGAATTGGCGGAAAAGAACGGGTGGTTCCTGTGCCGACAGTTTGAAAACGAGGCGAACCCGGCGTATCACGCCTCGACGACGGGTCCGGAGATTTTGCGAGACTTTGCCGACAAGAAGCTCGATTACTTCGTCACGGGGTACGGCACGGGCGGCACGTTTCAAGGCGTCGCTCGCACGCTCAAGGAATCTCGACCGGATACCAAGGTTGTGTTGCTCGAACCGGAAGCTGCGGCTCTGGTGACGAGCGGCGTCAAGACGGAACGCAAGCCCACGGGCGCGCCGAACGGTTCGCACCCGGCTTTCGCCGCGCACCCGGTGCAAGGCTGGACTCCGGATTTCATCCCGTTGGTTCTCGAAAACGGCTTGAACATGAACTTGTACGATGATCTCGTCAAGGTCGAGGGAAGCGACGCCGTCAAGACGGCGCAGGCGTTGGCGAGAAACGAAGGCATCTTCACCGGCATCTCCGGCGGCGCCACGTTCGCCGGCGCGCTCAAGGTGGCTGAAAAGGCCCCCAAGGGATCCGTCATCCTCGCCATGTTGCCGGACACCTCCGAGCGTTACATGAGCACTCCGTTGTACGAATCCATCGCCGCGGACATGGACGAGGAAGAGCTCGAAATCGCCAAGAGCACGCCCTCCTTCCAGTTGATTCCGGGACAAGAGCCGACGTTGCAAATGTAATATGCGACGCCGCGTTGAATACATCTGCGCGAGAAGCGCGCATCGCAAATGGATTATTACGCGCACAAGATCAGTTCGCTCATAACGTACGTATTAAGTATTGCATTTAATTAAATCTATGCAAGCATCTCACATAAAGCTCAAGAAGACTCTTCCTCTTCGTCGTCGCGTTCGGACGTCGTCGACGCGGCTGACTTGTTCTTCTGCGCCCGCACGCGCGCCGTCCAAATAGTATCCCCGAGTCCAGCCTCCGCCCTCGTCAGACTCTCCTCTCGCTCCTTCGCCTTCTCCCAAATCACCCTCAGACTATCAGCCCTCTGCTGCAACTCGACTCGCCACAACAAACTCCCGATCACCATCACGCACGCGTCGCTCAGCGCGCTCGCCACCGGCGACTCAAAATTCCCCGGCTCCATCGCCACCATCACCGCCTGCGCCGCCGCCGCGCTCGCGCTCAGCGCGTACACCACCAACCGCGGCCTCCTCAACGGCGACGACTTCCTCTCCGCATCGATGATGGCCTGCGGCACGAATTCCGCCCCGACCACCCGCTCCAACCGCGTCCCGCTCTCCGTCGCGTCCCAAAGCGCCTGCACGCTGATGGTCTCTCGAAGCGGTGACGACGACGTGTCCACGAGCAATTCATTCCTCGCGCGCGTCTTCGCCTCGTCGTCGTCATTCTCGTCGTCCTCCTCGGTCTCTTTCGCGCGCGCGCGCGTCGTCTCGCGCGTCGTCGTCGTCGTCGTCGTCCCGCGTCTGTGTCGTCCCGCGCGAGGTTTCCGACGACGATCGACGCCGGAGGACGTCGATGCGGACGCGACGCGCGCGACGAAAGAGACGACGCGCATTCGGACGTCGCGCGCGACGATCGACAGCGTCGAGGATGCGACCGAGACGAGACGACGCGGCGAGGAAAGACGACGGGATGACGCGCTCGAGAGAGGGTTGGCGGCGAGAGACGCGCGGGGAGGAGACGGACCGAGACGAGACGACGGCGAGGAGGGAGGGAGGGAGGGGCGATGGGTGCGTGCCGTGGTGTTACGTGAAAGGTGTGGGAGGGATCAGGAGGAGGGGTCGGGATCGTGGGTGAGGGTGTCGTCGACGGCGCGGAGTTTGGCGAGCTCGGCGGCGAGCGCGGCGACGCGCTCCCTGAGCGCGGACGCGCGCGCGCGATTCGGAGCCTCGGTGGAGAGGGCGGTGTCGTCGGATTGGGTCCGAGTGGGGGATGGGGTGGGTGGGGTGGTGATCGTGGACGGTGTGGTCGACGCGGTGGCGTCGGTGGAGTCGTTCGTGGCGTTGTTTTCGGCGCGCGCGACGTCGTCGAGCCAAGAATGCGCGCGCTCGGGCGTGTTCGCGCCGAGCAGAACTTTTGCGCGCGGATCCACCGTGCGATCGCATCCGCCGAGACACTCTTCAAAGTTGTTCGGCCCGCTCATCCGACACTCTCCAGGTCCGCAACAGGGCGGGTGAATGTCGTACTGGAAAGTGCCGAAACGACCGTCGCCCTTTGGCATCGCCGCGTACATTTTTTTCGCCGTTCCCTCAAAGCCGAGAGTGAGCATGTCGTGCGCGCGTTCCTTGAGTTTCTCCGCAAAGACTGACACGGCGAGCTGAAAGTATTCGTACACCTCCTCCGCGTCTTTCATCGCGACGATTTTCTCCAAAAACTCTGTGAATTGTTTCGGATAATTCGTGCCGATGTATTCGCCCTCCACGTAACAGCGGTAATCCGTCAACGCGCCGAACGAGGGAGGGGTCACGCGGGGTGCGTCGCACGTCTCGTCGCTTTGACAGTTGACGGTTGCAAATCCGGTCCTGTACGTTTCGTGTTTCTGCCCACCTGGAATCAACATCGAGTTTAACTCGCCCAACATCGAGCTCTCGTTATCTATGACGTGCACGTCGCCGCCTTCGGTGATGAACACGTTCTGCGCGTGTCTGTCCGCCTGAGACGTGAGCATCTCGAAGAGCGCTATTCTATACATTCTGTCTGGGTTTATTTTAGCCATGAGGTCGAAGTTATCTCTGCTCGTCGACGCACCCAAGGATTCTAACGAGACTCCCGGAACTGCGTCGAAAACAAGCACGTCGACGTCTTGCTTGAAACCAGCCGTTTCCGTGTCGTCCCACGGTAAAAACGTCTTGGCGCGGAGCGTCGTCATCCTAGGTATCACTTCCGCGACGCCGGCTTCCTCCGCCATTCGATCGATCGCGCCTAAATGCGCGACGTTACACGCGAAGCGAGAGTCTACGCCTTTCTCCCGACAGGGCGAGTCGCCTGTAAAGCCGGGATGCTCGAAACCGGCGTCTCCGCACTTCTCTGGAATCGGGTTCTTCGCGTCCAGGACGTGACGATACCCACCCTTCAACCCACACCACACTTTAACGAAGACATCCTTGACAGCCTTGTCCTCGGACGTCTTCGCGTCCTCGGAGCGCGTCTCGTCCAACATCTTCGCCTTGAACACCGCCGCGCCGCTCGCGCCCCCCTGCACCGCCACCGTCTTGTTCCGAAACTCCGTCTTCTTCGAGATTCGCGAGACGACGACGTTACACCCGTAGCACATCTTACAGTGCGTCCCGCGAGTCGCGTTTCCTTTCGACCGCGCGCGCGCGTTGACGGCGACGCCCGGCGGCGGGTCGCCGAGCGCGCAACTCTCGCACGTATCGCACGTCTCGTACGTTCCGATCACGTGCCCATCCGGCGCATCTTCCGAACGAAACGACGGTTCCTCATCCTCTTCATCGTCTTCGTCTTCATCCTCCTCGTCCTCGTCCTCGTCGTCCTCGTCCTTCTCTTCCCCTCGGTTCGTCTTCCCGGCGTCGGCGTCGGCGTCCACGAATTCGGATGCATCTCTCGTCTCCGCCCCCCCCCCTTCTACCGCCGCCTCCGCGCCGCGCCGACGCGCGCGCGCGCGCGCACCGTCGACGTCGACGTCCTCACCCTCGTTCGCGCCCCACCCATCGCGCGGTCCGAGTCGTCGCGCCTCGCGCAATCGTCCCATCAATCGCTCGACATCGCTCGACGCGTTCGCCTCCGCCCCCCTCGTCCGCGCCGTCCACGCCGCGAGCGCGCACGCGCACGCGAGCGCGGTGACGCGTCTCTTCCGCCCGCGCGCTCGCCTCGCGCGCGCCGTCGTCGTCATCCTCGCGCGAGCGAGAGACTGCAGACGATGCCTCCCATCGTCTCCCGCGACCGCGCGCTCGGCGTCGCCGCGCTCGCGGGCGCTCTGCTCGCGTGGGGGATCGGTGGACCGATGTTTAAGACGGTGCGCACGTCCACGTCGCTCCTGCGGCTGTCCTGGCGCGGGCAATCGTCGGTGGTGTTCATGACGGCACCGCTCGCGCGCGAACTCTCGAGACGCGAGGAGGCGAGAAAACCGTCGCGAGAGACGATGCGCGGGATTCTCGCCGTCGGGACGTCCATGTTCGTCATGTTCGTCGGATGGAATTACGGCGTGGACGCCACCGCGTTCACCCACGTCGCCATCTTTAGCCAAATTCATCCGGTGGTCATCATGCTGTACGCCGCGGCGCGGGCGAAATGGGACGGCGGCGAGCGGTTTCCGACGCTGCGTGAGTGGTCGGGCGTGCTCGTGACGTTTGTGGGGGTTGTGACGACGGCGACGGCGCGCGGGACGGCGTCGCAGCGGCGACCACCGACGGTGTGGGGGGACCTGGTGTCGCTGACGTGCGGCGTCGCCGGCGCCGTCTACGCGTTGTCCATTCGAAAATGGTTCGGACCGGACGGCGTG
>MPLT02268971.1_pt1 | contig 11008 bp, 9 predicted proteins | sample 1617391 | NCBI WGS metagenome assembly MPLT02 (sample SAMN05944800, study PRJNA350692) | marine metagenome | biome: marine; feature: ODZ; material: water; isolation source: 70 m water sample filtered on 0.2 um supor filter | place: Pacific Ocean | collected 2012-04-08 | depth 70m m
ATCTTCGATTTCTCTGAGATTGGAAAGTGCCCCTCTGATCCTTGAGGCAAATCGAGAGTTCCTCTCAGTTCTCAAATCCTCAGTCAGACACATTGATTCTTCACTCCACCAAGCAGCACATACAGTTGATGCCGCACCAAGATCTGGGTTTGCTAGTTTTGAATGTGCAACCTTTTCAATGGCTTCTCTCCTAGTCTTTGTCCACCTCCTTGTTCTTCCCAGTGTTGCAAGTAGGTTTCTGAATCTGACCTGTTCATCCGCCCACCTAGATTGCCAATCGGCCCATTCCGTATCATCAATTCCAGGCTCTATAGCATAAATCGGCATCCCTCCTCTGGAGTTTTCAGCATGCCTCAGAAGTCGAATTCTCTCTGGGTCTGGTATAGAAGGACCATCCAAGTCTAACTCCGAGAGATCTCGGACGAGCATTCCTAGGGTAGTCCCTGAAGCGGATGCCGATTCCATGTGAATTCCAGGACTAGATTTGTCCTGCTCCTCCTCCTCCCTGAGGGAAACTAACTCATCGGCCGAAGATAGGAGTGCTAATCCATCCCATTCCCTGGGGCGCATCTTTGTGGGCATTCGCACACAAGGCAAGTATGGCCAGAGCAAAACTGAGCCACCATTTGGATCATGGAAGACTGATGTTTCCCACCTTAGTTCTGGCACACCCATGTTTCTCCGAGGTGGTCGCTCGATTGAAGTAAGCGGTAAACCCACATTTATTGCGCTCAGAAACTAAGTATTGAAGGGGTATGCCTAACTGAGAGCGATTGATGGGGGATGATGAGCCGCACTCAGAAGAGCCCGTGGTAGTGCTGGACGAAGTTTTTCCGGGGCACACAAATGCGCTTAACACACTGTTCGGTGGCAGACTAATGGCCATAATGGATACTGCGGCGGGAATGGTGGCCTCGAAGTTCGCACACAAGGTCTTCGTTACGGTTTCAGTGGATGCTCTGAAGTTCAAGAGGCCGGCGTTCCAAGGCGACATCATTCGAACTACATCGAGGGTAGTTTGGACTTCGCCACGAACTGTTGGCGTTCATGTTACTTCCTGCAGACTTTCTCGATCAGAATGGATCGGGGAAGAAATCTGTTCCGGGTTCTTCTTCATGGTTGCGATTGACGAGACTATGAATCCAGTTCAGATCCCCCAATTTAAGCCAAAAACAGAGGAAGAAAAGGAAATGTGGAAGATGGCAGATGAAGCAAGAAACGCTATGCGATGAGGGGAAACGGCGAAAAGAGGAATGCTCGGAAGTATCACGATTTCAACCGTCCGACCCCCATGAACTTATACCTTAGACAATACGCTCGGCGTTACGGATGGGATTAGCCGGGCCTAATGGCCCGACTAAGAAGAGGGATGCCGAGTTAATCGGTGGCCTCTACTTAGTCGGAGCGAGAGGAAAGTTTTGCGCTGTAATTACAGAGCGACAGCTTACCATGGAAAGATACGATGGAAAGGGCGTGAGACTCGATTTAGCTGCTATCGATAGAATGAGGCATCTCAAGATTCCAATGCTCCCTCCGGGGACGGCTCTTCTTGGACTAATTTCGGTTTACTTGGGAGTAACAACAATTTTCTCACCGATGAATTGGTTGGCGATTGGATTGGGAGTCTCGATGATAATTTCTAACATTATATCTCGTTATTCGATACTGGCCATAGAAACTAGTTCTGGCGACAGGCACCTGGTTTCGGGAAGTGAGTCCAATTTACTGAAACTATGCCTGATTGTTGACAGGGTTAGGCATGGTAGCGATATGCAAGAAGCTGTTTTGGGACTAGAAAATCTAGATTCTGAGGTTCCAACATTCCCCGCACTAAGGGATACTACTGGTCAGTTTGGAAAATCCCCTGTTGCTGCGTTGCCTATGGGCGCCAAAACATTCGTGGCAGAAAATAGTGAAGATGGGGACAAATCTATTTTCGGCTTTGGAGTTGAACATGAGTCACCCATATTTGGGAGCCAGATATTACCTGAGGTTCCAGAATTGCCATTTAGTGGATCGCCGGAAGGTACCGATAGTGATGAAAATACACTCAAACAAAATGCATATGAGAGGGCATGGGGAGTCCAAGAGACTCCCACTTGGTACAGAGAGAAGGAGGCGGATTCGAGAGATTCGAGTAGGATTGATTCTGCTTTCTCCGATGCTGCTGAGGGTTTGGATATGTTTTCCCCAGGAGGGCTCTTCGACGCCGGGACACCTGCTGAAATTCCCAGTCCCGGCGACATGGGACTTTTCGATTTTGATGCTGATCCCCATATGCCTGAGATTACAGAAAGGCCCGATTCTAGTGCTCGGATGATTAAGAGGGCTCATGAAGAATTTGGGGCTCCTTCTGAGCCATTTTCAAGAGCCCGGTTGCCGCCACCGACAGAGGAAGCGGTGCGAGAAGAGTGCAAGGCGGGCATTGTTAGGCAGGCAAAGGCCAGGCAAGAGTTGCGGACACAGAGTTTGAATGGGGCTGGAACAATTCGGGCTGCAAATTTGGATGGTTATCCAGCTTTGAAGGGTCTGGCATCCACCATGTCAAGTGGTTCTCGTAATGGGAAGAAAGCCCAAACTGAAGTCTCGGGGGGCTGGCTATCTCGTCTCCTAAGGCCTAGTGGTACAATTAGCAGTAGTAACGTTCGACACAAACAAGAACAGTTCAGAGACATAGAAACTGAGAAGTTCCAAACCAATCAGCATATGAGGTTGAGGAGCGATCAAGATCACCAAGCGGATGTTTCCTCTCGTTTGCGGAACATGAGAGAGGCAAGTCGCCCTTCTACTGCTAGAGATAAGCTCGATTCAATAGTTAAGGGAGTATATGGTGATGCAGAAGAGGTTGGACTTCTGCCCGTCGAATCCCATGATTCGTTGAGATTCGGCCAATTAAAACCGACCTCTTCCAAAGAAGATTCCAACCTTCTGCCAGGACTAAGAAGACTGGGTTGATCACAGGCCGACGATTCTTCTAAAACTGTCCATCCTTGCATGATAGAGGCCCCTCTCGAGTCCTTGGAGTTTGTTTGTCCCGAGTCCTTGAATAGTAAACGAAGAAGTTACGGTTGCATGGACCATTGCATCTCTCATTGACTCGATATCGTTCAAGACGCCCCTTCTTCGAGACATGTTGGCCAAGAGAGCCCCTGCGAAAGAGTCGCCGCACCCAGTTGGGTCGACCACTTCTGAGATTGGGTAAGAGGGGAGTGAAATTATTCCGCATGGCAGGTGGGCAAACACACCAGAAGATCCTCTCTTGATAATCAGGCCCCTTGGTCCACTTCCAGCGGATTCTCCCCCATGTAGGCATGCACCTGACAAAATTGGCTCTATTGCTTTCATGAAGAAATCCTCGCCAGATATGGCACAAACCTCCTCCTCGTTTAGTATTGCCAAGTCCGCCTTTCTTAGGGCGGAAGATAGTGCCTCAAACTCAGTCTCTATCCACAACATGAAAGGTCAATTGCCGTAATCTCAGAGCTGGGGCACTGGTCGAGAACGAGAACCTGAGATGCGGGGTGGGTGTTAGCACAGAATAGGACATTTGGGGAAATCCATGAGTCTGGTATTACTGGAGAAAAGTCTCCAAGAACATTGACCTCTGTTGAGATTGTCTCCACGTTCTCCATCGTTCCTGAATATCTGCCTGACCAACGAAACGTCTTACCTGGTAGTTTCTCTACTCCAGAGAAATCTATTCCCAAACCTTCTAATTTTGACTTATCTGAATCTGAGAAGTCAAGCCCTATTGGTGCTACTAGGCCGACTCTTCTGAGCCCGTCTGGAGCCTCTGGCAGGTGAAATGAGGATGAGACGCCAGCATGGACCGCAGATCCACCAAGGATATCTGAACCAGTGGCAATTGGAGTTTCAATGTCATCATAACCAATACTTCCCACGATCACCAATTCCAACTAATCACCAGCCAGTAAATCTGCATGCGAATCCAGATAGTCAGTGTTAATGTTCTTTTCTAAGAAGTCTGATTCCTGCAAAATAGCCCTATGGAGGGGAATCAATGTATCTACCCCTAGTAGAATGGTTTCTTCTAAGGCAGAATCGAGCCTTGAAATTGCCTGATTCCGATTTGGTGCCCATGAGATAATCTTAGCAAGTAACGAGTCAAAAGCCTCAGGCATCACATAACCAGAGAAACCATGCGAATCCACTCTGACTCCTGGCCCTCCGGGCCAATGGCATTCCCATAGTTTACCCGGGGAAGGCTCAAGAGTTACAGGATTCTCAGCATTAATTCGCACTTGGATAGCGTGACCATTCAATCTAACTTCTTCCTGAGATATTGGCAATTCTGCCCCAGAAGAAACGATAATCCCCAGAGAAACTAGGTCTATTCCAGTTAACATCTCAGTTACTGTGTGTTCAACTTGAACTCTAGGATTAACCTCCATAAAGTAGAATTCTCCCTCAGAGTTTCTGAGGAACTCAAATGTTGCTAGGCCCCTGTATCCTATTGCCTCGGCGCCGGCCACGACCTTGGCACCAATGTCCTCCCTCTCTGATTGAGTTAACCAAGGACCCTCTTCCAGGATCTTCTGGTGCCTCCTCTGAATAGAGCAGAATCTTTCACCTAGGTGGATTGCTTTGGAGCCATCCCCTATGACTTGGAATTCAATATGCTCTGCTTTGCTGACGTATTCCTCGATGAAAACGCGACTGTCCCCAAAGGCTGACTCTGCGCGACCCTGGCATAGTCGCAGAGCTGATTCGAAATCCGATTTTTCATTGACTATCTGCATCCCTATCCCCCCTCCTCCAGAGGCTGCCTTGATCATTAGTGGAAATCCTATCTCTGAAGCAACTTCTAGCGCCTCCTTGGAGTCAGAAATTGGTTCATTGGTCCCCCTTGCAACTGGAATACCGGCCTTTGACATTGCTTCCCTGGCAGCTATCTTGTCGCCAAGTAGTCTCAGCGAATCTGGAGAAGGGCCGATGAAGGTTATTCCTTCCTCGGAGAGACGCTGTGCGAAAGTTGCATTCTCGGAAAGAAAACCATATCCCGGGTGTACTGCGTCTGCCCCCACCTCTTTTGCGGCATGGATAATTGCCTCAATGTCCAAGTACGATGCTAATGGGTCTTCCCCGGGGATATAGTACCCCTCATCAGCAAGCCTAACAGGGAGGGACATACGGTCCTCACGCCCATGGATGACTACAGATTCTATACCCATTTCCCTCAATGATCTAACTATTCTGAGAGCGATTTCACCTCGGTTCGAGACTAAAACTCGACGGAACACAACACTATGCCAGATGCGCCTTCGTTTGAGTGAATCGGCTTGTCAATATACATCTCGGAGATATCTCTTCTCCGATTTCATCAGGCCGTTCTCAACGAAATCCTTAGCCTCATCGGGAGACATTCCCCCATATTCTGAGCAGATGTTAATCAAAGTTGAGTGGACATCTTTTGCCATATATTGCTTATCGCCGCAAACGTAGAAATATGCACCACCTTCGATCCAATTCCATATTTCCTCTCCATTCTTTTCCATCAGGTGCTGAACGTAAACCTTCTCGGAACCCTGGCGAGACCAAGCCAAATCATGCTTCGTGATGACTCCTCTTTCTTTCCACTCATCCATCTCATTGCGATAAAGATATTCACCTTCTTCGGTCCAATCTCCAAAGAATAACCAGTTCCTTCCCGAATCTTTGTTAATCTCTCTCTGTTGAAGGAAGGCTCTGAATGGAGCAATTCCTGTCCCAGGGCCAATCATGATGGTATCCTTGCTACCATCCTCTGGCAATACGAAAGACCTAGTCGGGGACATGTAAACTCCAACCTGTGTTGCATCGATATCGCACCTGTCGGCCATGAAACCGGTGCAAAGTCCGGTTCTGTCTCTCTCGTGATGGTGATATCTGACTATTGCAACTGTCAGATGGACAGTTCCCTTCTCAAAATCGGGGCTACTTGCGATAGAATACAGACGAGGTTTGAGTCTGTCCATCCCCTCCAACAATTGCTGAGGAGTAAAACCAAAACCACTGAAATCGTTCAATGCATCGACATAATCCCTAGACCAAATATAGTCCTCCATTGAATCATTATTCGAGACTAGTTCCTGCAACAGAATCGCAGAATTATCTCCTACTTCGCCAATTTCCACATACCCCTCTGGAATGTCTTTTTCACTACTGGACTCCCAATTCACGATCATCGTTCCATCGATGGATGAGAGGCGTTTTCTTGAGACAATCCTCATCTCTATCTTGGCGGGAGTGTCTCCAATTCTTTCTGCGATGCCCTTGAGCCACTTCTTTGATACTCGATGAATCTCGTATCGATCTGTCAATGCTTCCCTTAGTGAGCACACCCCCATGTTTGTTTCTACCTCTTCCTCCCCTGAAAATCCACAAATCTGCAAAATCTGCTCAACTAGTTCGGGAGGGCACCTTGGAACTACTCCCAAGGCATCGCCAGCTTTGTACTCCAATCCAGAATTACCTAAATTGAACACAATATGCCGAGTTTCCTTCTTCGACGACTCGCCGTTTAGAACAAAATTCTCTGTGATGTTTGTGAAATAAGGGTTCTTGGCGGACCACTCAGATTTAGCCGACTTCGGTGACACGGATATCTCCGATATTTCCGACTTAACTTGGATATATGAACAAATGCGTACGATAGTGACTCTTGCCGCAACAAACGATGGGGTCAAGTCTGAAGACTCGTGTCGGAATCATATGGCGCGCATCGACTTCCTCGGAACTGGGAATGCATTCTCCCCCCAAGGAAGGATGCATGCTTTGGCACTGATTGATAATTCGGTCCTTATTGACACTCCTCCAACCGTCATCACTCAACTAAGGAGGGCGGGGGTTTCCCCTGGTCAACTGAAGCACATTCTTTTCACACATTGGCACGGAGATCATTCCTTTGGATTTCCGTTCTTACTATTGGATAGGAAGTACCTCTCAGATCCGAATGGGGTCGAGAGTTTGGAAGTTCATCTTAGACCGGGTGGCAGGGATTTTCTCTCTTCCATCTGTGAAATGGGATTTCCAGGGAGCCTTGTCGATGCACTAGAATCTAGAGTTGATTGGAATGAAGAGGAATCGGATACTATTGGTAGAACGGGATGGAAGTATGAGAGATTTCCAGTTCACCATACCCCTGAGACGGATCCCCATGGGTACGAGTTGGAGCATGAAAGTGGTTTCCGACTCCTCCATTGTGGAGATTCCGGCCCGTGCCCGGAAATCGAAAGTCGAGCTGAACGGGCTGATGTTGTGATATTGGAGATGGGGATGCCGGATATTGGCGATTTTCCTCATCATCACCGGCCTTCGGATGTAATCTCATTCAATGAGAGATTCCAGAAAGTGAAGGTACTAGTCACTCACAACTATGCGAGATCCCCCAAAAGCAAATCTGGATTCGAGATTCCAGAATTGCCAGAAGACATCGTGCAATTGAATGATGGGGACAGCATAGACATTGACGAGTCTGGTAATTTTTCTGTAAATAATATGTAATAAAAAATATTCATTATATATATTTGAAGTGAAATGGGTGTCGTGATGTCAAAATTTTAGGAAGAAGGATGAGGATTTTTTTTTGAGATCGGTGGGACAGATATGAAATGTTAATTTTACACACTGAAAAACAAATTTGGGACTCTGTCGATGTGGAAATTACACCACTAAAAATTATTCAAAAAGGCAGTACTGAAATAGTTTAATCATAATTATTGTTCCAATGAGTTGTGAAGATCAACTGATGTCTATGTTGTTATCAAAACATGGGGTAATTTTGAGTAAACGAGTCACTCTTATTACCACAAACATAGTCGCTGTGGAAACCTAGCGAGAAGCAATGTACCCAATGGGGGGGTAGAATGGCATTTCGTAATGGTTTTACTGAAGTGAAAAGAAATGAGAGGAAATATTTTCGAAGAGATACTCGGGCAGGATAGTCTGTTTGTAGACAGGAGGGCTTTTGACCATGCTTTCGAACCAGCCCGTCTCCCTCATCGAGAGCATGAAGTAGATTCTCTAGTTAGGAATCTCGTCGATGCATTAAACGGCCATATTCCATCAAATATGCTCCTCTACGGAGTTCCTGGTTCAGGAAAAACAGTGGTTACGAGATTCGTGCTAAGTCAGCTCAGGGAAAAGGGCATAGAGATGGGGCAGACCGTCAAAACCTACGAAATCAATTGTAGGAATGTGGACACAAAATATAGGGTTGTTCAAACCATTGCAACTCAATTATCCCAACGAGGAGATGTTCCCGTGCCATTCACTGGTTGGCCTACCGACCGTGTTCTTGAAACCGTTGTTTCGAGGATGAACAGAGTCGGCGGAGTGCATATTATTGTGCTAGATGAAGTTGATAACTTGGTCAACAAGGGAGGTGATGATCTCCTTTATGCACTCACTAGTCTGAACACCTTGCTAGGCAATGGGAGATGCTCAATCATTGGGATCAGCAACGATCTGCACTTCACTCAACACTTAGATCCACGTGTGAGCTCTAGGCTAAGTCAGGAAGATATTGTCTTCCACCCATACGTGGCAACTGAGATTCAGAACATTTTGAGTGAGAGGGCTTCGATGGGAATCAAAGAGGGAGTTCTTGATGATGGGGTAATAAGGCTCTGTTCGGCCCTAGCGGCTCAAGAGCATGGAGATGCAAGAAGGGCCTTAGATCTTCTAAGAATCTCAGTTCAGAAGGCAGAGCAGAGAGCGCAAGGAACTGTGGACACCAAGCATGTTAGATTGGCACAAAGCCAACTAGAATATGATCAGGTAACTCCGGTAATCAAAACTCTGCCACTTCATCAGAAGTTGGTTCTCTTCTCTATTTGTCTGAACGAAGATAATGGGTTGAGGAATATTTCGACGGGTGAAGTGTACAGAACCTATGCAGAAGCCTGCTCAAAGATTGGGACCGAGCCACTGACAACTAGGAGAGTTTCTTCATTACTTAACGAACTTGATACAATGGGGCTAATTATGGCTAGAAATGTGAGTAAAGGCAGAGGAGGCAGGAGTAAGCAGGTTAACTCAGCAATTCCGAAAGCAATTGATGCCATTGGTCTGATGAGCGAAAGTGAGCCGATGGTAAATGAGGCATCAGTGGCCAAGTACAATCTTCAGGGACATCTCTAGGTTTTGTCCCGGCAACGATTAAACCGAGGCTTCAGGACGGTGGCTCGATGACAGAGGCTGACAGAGAGTGGAAGGGAGCCCTGATGAGTCCAAGTAGCACCCTATCAGCCGGGATATTTTTTGTCGGGGTATGGGCAGCTTTTCTGACCGTGGTTAATATTGCATTTGGGGCATACTCCAATGGTAGAAAGGTGAATTGGTTGGATTTCTTCACCGATGGAGAACAAACCAATTCAGCACATGAGATTGCGTTGTCTTTTCCAGATGATATCCTAATCGTTTTACTGAGTTCTTTACTTATCGCTGCGGGAGTAATGGGGATGAATTCTGCCAGAGAAGGTGGTTTTCGTGGTTGGTTCTTCGGATTGCCTCAAGACAGTCTTATCACTAGTCTTTTCTCGATTGAGAACGGCCTTGGTAGGACCTTCTCTAGCTGGATGATTATTTCAGGGGTGGCGTATTACTTGGTTTGGAGTTCTATGGAGTCAACATGGGTTGATCCAGGAGTTTATTCGGTAATGATTTCCTTGATTATGGCGGGAGTCGGTCTGAATTGGATTCAGGATGCGAAGCCAGAGAATTAATTTGTGTCGAAATCCAATAGCAGGTTTCTACACCGATTCTTGGAGTCCTCGTCACACCACCTAACCACCACTCCCTTGCCCGGTTGCCCGTAGACCACTACGGATCCAATGGGGGCCAATGGATGGATTATCAATGGTGCAAGATCTTCTTCTCCCGAGACTATAATTAGACTTCTTTCACCATCTTCCATCCAAGAAGACAAGGAACTACTGCATGCCTCAATTAGTGAAGTGGACAAGGATCCTGCTGGACTGGCGCACTCTAGGATATTATCGTACATGTCATGGTTAATTTCACCAGCACTGGCCCATTTGGAGCGTTTCGTTTGACCGTCAACGAATGCCAAATCAGCTGCCCTTCCTGCTCGTTGGAGGCCAAGGGTAGTCACATCGCCAACTGCAATCAAGAGCCCATTGAAGAATGGATCTTTGGAAATAATGGATAGGGCTTCAATTATTGCGATTGAAGTGTCTTCTTCGGGACCCTCAATTAGTTTTCCAAATGGTTCCTTTAGTTTGGATTCGGCTTCGGCAGTAATGTATCCATCTGAACCGGCAAATTTCTCTGGAATCCAGGGTTTGCCCTCCCTGTCCATCAAACCTGCCCTAATCCTGGAGCTAGAAATTTTTCCTCCAGTCCATGAAAAAACACTCTCGGCAAGAATTGTTTCCAATGGTTCAAGTCCGCTTTCCATCCTCTTGGAATTTATTTCTATGCACTTTGGCATCGTCTCATTGGAACAAATGATTGCAGAAGCATCTGGAGTTTCGAGTGCGGGCCCGTAGTCATCACTAAGCAAATGCGTAGAGATTCGAGAAGAGTATTTTGATGTTGCACTTTCCAACTCTGCCTTTCTCTCTTCCCATTTCTTTATTCGACTATCCTTTGATTGGGCTATCTCATCACTGGTAATCCAAACCTCAATCTTATCACAACGAGACAAACCAGTTTCGATAAGAGACATATGTCCTGAGTGGAACCGATCGAAGGTTCCGCCAATTAGTCCGATTCCGTACATCTTCTTCCCACCTGTTGGGGTTTCTAGATTGTGTGCCCCGGGGAGTAACGGCAACCTTCACTGCTTTGCTCAGGCGCCTGACCCACCCCGGGACGTCTGTCGGACTGCGGGGTAGTCCCTTGATTCATTCTATTCCGTCCTCAGGGGACCTACGCAGTCCGGCCACCCGATTTGCGCCAACGATCATTCTCTCGGAAGAGTCTCGTTGGTCTTCGACGGATGGTCACCCAATCAGTGGTGCCATGTTTCATCCTTCACCTCCGG
>MPLT02138650.1_pt1 | contig 10999 bp, 12 predicted proteins | sample 1617391 | NCBI WGS metagenome assembly MPLT02 (sample SAMN05944800, study PRJNA350692) | marine metagenome | biome: marine; feature: ODZ; material: water; isolation source: 70 m water sample filtered on 0.2 um supor filter | place: Pacific Ocean | collected 2012-04-08 | depth 70m m
GAAAATTGAAAACCATACTGAAGAACTTATACATAGAGCTGGTGCAGATGTTGTAATCGTTACAGGTGACGGTACTGGACATGAAATTAATATTGAAGATTTAAGTAAAGTCAGAGATATAGTACCTCAAGGAAAACTTGCTATTGGTTCAGGAGTTAATGAGGAAAACATAGAACAATATGTTGATTTATCCGATATTTTAATAGTAGGAACAAATTTTAAAGTAGATCAAGATGTATCAAAAAGGGTCGACCAAAGAAGTGTTGAACAATTGATACAAATGATAAAATAGCTAAATGTATAAAAAAATATTTAATTGGTTGCAAAAAGTACACTATATAAAATTTGAAAAAGATGAACTACTCCTAGAGTCGTTAACTCAATATGCAAAAGAAAATAATATAAAAACAGCAGAAATTAGTTTTATAGGTGCAGTACAAAATGTAAATGTTATGTACTTTAACCAATCAAAAAAAGAATACGATAAACATACATTTGATGGGGGTCACGAGGTACTAAATGGTTTAGGTAATATTTCTATACTTGATGATGAACCTTTTGTTCATGTCCATATGACTGTTGCAGATAAGAACGGTAACGCTTTTGGTGGACATCTAGATGAAGGTACAAAGATCTGGCTAATAGAAGCTGTAATCAGACAACCTACATTTTTTGGAAAAGGAATTGAAAGACACTTTGATGACGAATTATGTTTAAGCGTTTGGAAAGATTAAATCATTGAGTTTCCACTCAACAAGAAACCTCCATCAATAGTTAAGACTTCACCAGTAATCCAACCAGCATCGTCTGAGCACATGTAATATACAGCATTTGCAATATCTTCAGGCTCACCTAATTTTTTTAATAAATGTAGATTTTTTGCAAATTCTTCATTTTCCCATAGAAGTTGAGATAATTTAGTTTTCACAATTGCTGGAGCTACACCGTTTACTCTAATATCTGGAGCAAGCTCGTATGCAAGTTGTTTAGTTAAGTAAATTAATGCAGCTTTAGAAACATTATATGCTCCCATTAGTTGAGAAGGTGCAATACCTCCTACTGAGCAAATATTCATTATTGCTGTACTTAATTCGTTTTTGTAAGCTGCTCTAGACCATAAAAGTGGTCCCATTAAATTAACGTCCCAGGTTTTCTGTACTGCACCAATATCTACATCCATTAATGCTCCGCCTGCTGGGTTGGTTCCGGCATTATTAACTAATATATCTAAGCTTCCAAATTTTTCATTAACATCTTTACAAGTTTTATCTGCAGCCTCTTCATCATCTGCTTTAGCTGCAATAGTATGAAAGTTTTTATTATCTACTTCTTTTGATAGTTCTTCTAGTGTCTGTTCTTTCCTGCCAGTTACAACTACATTGTATTCTTCTGTTTTTAAATACTTTTCAGCAATTGATAACCCTATCCCCCTGCTGCCACCTGTTATTAATATTGTTTTCATAATTATCTTAAGTATACATCTTATTTCAATTTTCAGTTACAGTGATAAGACTGATGCAAAATTTAGATAAATATACTTACCTCCTTACAAAAAATAGAGATTTTCAGAAGTTATTTTATGCAAAACTAATTACTTTTTCTGGTGATTGGTTTTTAGTTGTTCCTTTGTTAGGGATAGTTTATGAGTTAACTAATAATGCTTTGTTAACTTCAACAGTGTTAATAGTTCAAAGCGCACCAATGGTTCTATTTTCAAGTTTTGGCGGTTACTTGGCAGACAGATATGATAGACGAGTAATTTTAACAATTTCAGAATTTTTAAGTGCTTTTGCTGTTTTGTTAGTGATGTATGCTGTCAGTACAGAAAATGTATTCTACATACTCTCTTCATATTTTATGTTGTTATTAGTAAATGTAGCTTATATGCCAACATCAGATGCTGCATTGCCAAATATTGTAAAAAGAGAACTGCTACCAGAAGCAAATGTTCTATTTTTTTCAACCTGGGGAATAGCTGCTGGGTTGGGTGCTGGACTTGGTGGTTTCCTCTCTTCAATACTTACTAGAAATCAGTTATTTACAATTAATTTTTTATCATTTGTTGTATCTGCTTTTTTAATATTTTTAATAAAAACTAATTTAAGTGAAGATAAAAACAAAGAAATAACTTATGCGAAAACAAAATTATCTGATGGGTTAAATTTTGCAAAAAACAATAAGAACGTACTTTATCTTGTTATAACAAAAGGGACATTCGGAATTTCTGCAGCAGGACTTCTTGCGTTATTTACTATTCTTTCTGTAGAAATTTACCAAACTGGAGATTATGGTTCTGGTTTAATGTGGGGAGCACGTGGTGTAGGAGCATTTATAGGTCCATTATTATTTAGATATTTTTATGGATCAACCGATGGAAAACTTTTATCAACTATTGGCCCTGGAATTATGATTTGGGGTATTTTTTATTTTCTGATTCCTTTCTCTACTTCACTTTATATAACAGTATTTTTATTAATTATCGCGCATTGTGGTGGTGGGGCTCAATGGGCATTTTCTTCGTATGGGTTACAAATATTAACTCCTGACAATCTAAGAGGTAGAATTGCAGGTATTGATTATACTTTTTATTTTTCAATGTATACTATCTCAAATTTATTGATAGGCTATCTTGCTACAAAATATGACATCTTGATTTTATTCAGATATTTTCCTATGTTGGGATTCTTGTTTGGTTTTATTTGGTATTTACAAACTAGAAAGTTCTGGAAGAACTTAAATAACAATTAGTTATTTTTAAAATAAACGAAGTAAGTTAAACGAATTCCAAGGTACGCAAATATAGCAACAAGAATTCCTTGAGTTGGAGTGTAGATAGAGTCAATAGAGCTAAATAGTTGGAAAGCAAAACTTGAAAGAACAAATAAACCACCTATTTCTTTTTTGTATTTCATAATTTCATAATAATTTCATAATAATTTCATTAAAAATTTATCTAAAAATGTGGGTGTTAAGTAACTCTTGGAAGATTGTCTACTTTAGTTGTGTATGATGCTGATTTTCTATCTGCTCTCATTTTCCAATTTTTATGAATTCCTTGTGCACCGAAAAAGAGACTTCCCGTCCCAAACCTTCCATTAACACTATCTAAAGAGTCCATCACTGTATCTGATTTTTTATAATCTTCAAATTTATAAAAACTATATTGTTCATTCTTAGCGTCCGTAATATTAAGTAGCATTACTCCTATTTTTTGATATTCATAACCTGAAATAAATAACTTATTTGTTAAGCGCTTGGCTTCTTTAATAATATTCGAGGTGTTACTAGTTGGAATATCGAAGTAAAAAGACATGCCATTGCTGTACTTATTCTCTTCTTCAAGATAAGGGCTCGTTCTTAAAAATACATAAATGCCTTGAGCTCTTGATCCCTGTTCTCTTAATTTTTCACAAGCTCTAGCTGTATACATAGAAACAGCCTCCTCTAGCTCTTGAACCTTAGTTACTTTTTTTCCGAAAGATTTTGATGAAATAATATTCTTTTTATTTTTTACTTCTTCTATCTGGATACAGGACTTTCCATTAAGCTCATAATGAATTCTCTCTCCAACAATGCTTAAAGTTTTACGTATCTGTCTTGGGTTTCCTGTAGATAAGTCATAAGCATTTTGAATCCCTATCTTCCTTAATCTCCTACCCCATCTTGTAGAAATTCCCCAAATATCTTCTAATTCTAAATCTTTTAAAACTTCAACCCTATCAGGCTCACCTCTAATATCGAAAACATTGGATGGTTCATATTTTTTTGCTTGCCTATTAGCAGCTTTTGCTAATGTTTTTGTTGAACCTATGCCAATTGATACTGGAATACCTGTCCACTGTTTAACTAGTCTCCTTATTTCTTTTGCAGTCTCTGTTAAATCACAATAATAAAAATCACTGATATCAAGAAATGCTTCATCTACTGAATAGACTTCTATCTCACCAACTATGGAGCGCAGTGAGGTCATAACTCTTGCAGACATATCTCCATAAAATGTGTAGTTTGAAGAAAATACATATACGTTATTTCTCTTCATAAACTGTTTGTACTTAAAGTATGGTGCTCCCATGGGAATTCCTAATGCTTTTGCTTCATTAGATCGTGCAACAATACAGCCATCATTATTAGAAAGTACAACAATTGGTTTCCCCTCTAGTTCTGGGTTGAATACTCTTTCACAAGACGCGTAAAAATTATTACAGTCAACTAAGGCAAATATTTTATTATTCATTCACTTACTCCTTTGAATACTGTACACTATTCTAAAGAAAAAGAAAGACATTATTTATGACAAGAGGTGGAGCTCGTAAGGGAGCAGGCAGACCAAAAGGGCAAGGTAAGTATGGTGAGTCCACAAAAGCTGTTCGCATACCGATCAGCAAGGTTGATTATGTATCAAAGGTCGTAAATAAAGGGTTACACGAAATTCCTTTATACGGAAATAAAGTAGCAGCTGGATTTCCCTCCCCTGCGGATGATTATTTAGAAGACAAGATTGATCTCAATAAATATCTAGTAAAACATCCCTCATCAACTTTTTTAGTAAGAGCTTCTGGTGACTCTATGATTAATGCTGGAATTTTTCCAGATGATATATTAGTTGTGGACAGAAGCCTAAAAGCTGAAGATGGGAAGGTAGTAATTGCAGTTATGGATAATGAATTAACAGTAAAACGTTATAAAACAAATGGCAAAAAAATAGTGCTTGAACCTGAGAATCCAAAATACACGCCTATCACTGTTGAAAAAGAGACTGAAGGATATATTTGGGGTGTTGTTACAAATGTTATTCATAATCTGTAAAATAAATATATGGTAGAAATTATAAGAACAGATGATGAAAGATTTGAAAATATTAAAGATTGGCCATATGAGGCAAAGTATAAAGAAATAAATTCAGAATATGGAAATATAAGAATTCATTACATAGACGAAGGCTCAGAAAATTCTGATACGATACTTTTAATACATGGAGAGCCAAGCTGGGGTTACTTATATAGAAAGATGATAGACCCTTTAGTGGAGGCTGGAAAAAGAGTTATAGTTCCAGATTTACCTGGTTTTGGAAGATCAGATAAACTATCAGATAGAAATGGGTATACGTATGAAAAATACGTTACTTGGTTGTCTGATTGGTTAGAAGCTTTAGATTTAAATAACATAACGCTTTATGGACAAGACTGGGGTGGATTAATTGGTTTACGATTAGTCACAAAATATCCTGATCGTTTTATGAATATTGTAGCTGCAAACACAATGCTTCCAACTGGAGATTATGATCCAGGAGAAGCTTTTATGAAATGGAAAGAATACTCTCAAACAGTTGAAGACTTTCACGTTGGAGGAATAATTAAAGGAGGTACTGTAAGAGATATATCACAAGATACAATTGATGCTTATAATGCGCCATTTCCAGATGATACTTATAAAGAAGCTGCAAGACAGTTCCCAACACTTGTACCAATAACACCTGATGATCCAAGTTCCCAACATAACAGAGATGCGTGGGTTAAATTAAAAGAATGGGATAAGCCTTTTCTATGTGCATTTAGCGACAGTGATCCTGTCATGAATGGTGTTGATAAAGCTTTTCTTAAACTTGTACCTGGTACCAAAAATATGCCTCATACTACAATTGAAAAAGCTGGGCACTTCCTTCAGGAAGACAACCCAGAAGATTGTGTAAAAGCAATATTATCTATATTTTAATTTAAAGATTTTAAATATTTAATAGTCTCGATATCTACAGGTAATCCTATAGATAATTCAGTTACATTTGAATTTTTCCAGATTTCATATTTTTGTTTTATTTCCTCTTTTGTTCCAACCAAAGTTAAGTCGTCTAATAAATCAGAAGGAAATAATGATTCTGCTTCATCTTTTTTTCCGGATAAATATAACTCTTGAATTTTATGAGCTTCATCTTCGTAACCATAATCACACACTAAGTTGAAATAAAAATTCTTATCTTTAGCACCCATGCCTCCTACGTAAAGGGTGTATACGTTTCTAGCTACCTTTAAATTTTCTTCTTTTTCTTCTTCAGTACATATTTTTGCATTAACTGTTGCAACAATGTTAAAACTATCTTTTTTATTTTTTTCCGATGATTTAGTAAAACCTTTCTCTAGATATTTTCTAAATACATCATCACCTTGACTTGGTGAGTACATAAATGGTAACCATCCATCTGCAATCTCAGCAGTTAATTCTATATTCTTAGGTCCAATAGCAGCTATGTAAATAGGAATGTCACTTCTTAAAGGCTCTTCTATTATTTTTAATGGTTTTCCTAGCCCAGTTGAGTCAGATTCCAAATATGGAAGTGTGTAATACTCACCTGAATGTTCTATTTTTCCATCCCTTTTAAATATTTCCTTTACAAGTGCAACATATTCTCTTGTTTTTGCAAGTGGCTTACCATAAGGAACTCCATGCCAGCCTTCTACAACTTGAGGACCGGAAACGCCTAATCCTAGCCTAAATCTTCCATTTGACATTTTATCTAAAGTAACAGCTGTCATTGCAGTCATTGCAGGTGTTCTTCCTGGAATCTGCATAATACCTGATCCAATTTCCATATTTTTTGTTAATGCTGCAAAATATGCAAGAGGTGTTACGGCGTCATAACCATATGCTTCAGCTGTCCAAACACATGAAATACCTAAATCATCAAGTTCTTTTATTAATTTATGATCATTTGTTATATGAGGGCCAAAATATCCAACGTTAATACTTAAATCCATTAATTAAATATTACTATATTTATGATTTGTAATATTTGTCATTTGTAAAAACATAATCAAGTAAGATATCGTGATCTTCAGTTGGAATATCTTCTAGAACTCTTTCATTTGAAGTTATACCTATTTTTAATGATTTAGGATAAAATTTTAACATTTGGTCATAAAATCCGCCTCCCCTGCCGAGTCTCTTTCCATCAGTGGTAAATGCTAATCCGGGTATTAAAAATACATCAACTTTTGACTCAACAGATGGATTCTCTGGTTCGAATACATTAAGTTTATTTTTTATAAATGGTTCTTCATATATACAAATTCTTAATTTTTTACTATCTAAAAATGTAGTTAATAACTTTTGATATCCAAATAATTCATTATTTATATCAATTTCTGATTCAAGAGGTATATACGTACAAACTATTTTATTTTGAATCATGTCATTCAATGCTGCTAAGTTCTCATTTGTGTATTTAACATTCTCAATACTTTTAACGAGGTTACTTCTTAATATGTTTTTTTCATTCATTTATATTTATTGGTCTTATTACATATGTAGTATATAAGACATGTTAAAGAACAAGCTTTTATCATGGATAAACCTACTCATTATGGCAGTATATACAATTCCAGTTGCATATAGTATTTGGTTTGTTGGTTTGTTTAATAAATATACAAAGATTAAATATTATATTGCTCAATCATGGGTAAAACCGTGGATGTGGGCAGCAAGGGCTAAAACAACTTTTATAAAAGTAGTTGAATATAAAAATAATCAACCTTATGTTGTAATTTCAAATCATTTATCAAATATTGACAATATGATTCTTTATAAATTTTTAAAAATAAACTGGGTTTTTATGGCAAAAAAAGAAGTTTACAAATTACCATTTTTTAAGACAGCTATTAAAGCATTTAATTTTATAAAAGTAGATAGAGATAACCCGAACGATAAAGACTCAATTAACAAGCAAGCTAAAGCTTTATTTAAAAATGGTTGGTCCTTGATGGTGTATCCGCAAGGTACAAGAGTTCAAAAAGATGATTTTAAAGATTTCAAAAGTGGAGCATTCCACATAGCATTAGAAAATAAAGTTCCCATCCTGCCAGTAGTGATTGCAGGAACAGGAGACATCTGGCCTAGAGGTAGTAAATTTTTAACAAGTGGAAAAGCAATGATTAAAACTTTGGAACCAATTGATATAACAAAGTATACAAAAGATTCAATTGACCAACTCACTAAAGATACACATAAAAATATGAAAAAAGTTTACGAAGAACTTCAATTAGCCATACAATAAATATATGAATATATTTTTAGCAGTTGCATACATTTTTGCATTACGTTTAATAGATCAAACACTTGGCACTTTAAGAGCACTATATGTAAACAAAGGTAGACCGGGAATTGGTGCAATGTTAGGTTTTATAGAATCTGCTATTTGGGTTATTGCTATTTCTCAAGTCATTAAAGATCTAAGTGATCCATTGTTAATAATTGGTTATGCTTTAGGATTTGCTGCTGGAACTATTTCTGGTTCATATATAGAATCAACAATTGCTATTGGAGATGTTGTAGTTAGAATTTTTCTCCAAAAAAATGAGAACACAGAAAAACTTGCTAATAAATTAAGAGAAAATAGCTTTGGTGTAACAATTATAAATGGTCAAGGACGCGATGGTGAAGTAAGCATCGCTTGGTGTGTTACTCCAAGAAAAAAAGTTAAACAAGTATTAAATATCGTTTCAGAAATTAGTCCTGAAGCCTATGTGACAACAGAAGCTACGAGCCCTACAAATTTAACTGGCAATACTAAGTAATTAAATACCTTTTTCGAATTCGTCTTCAAAAGAAACTCTTTTTCTTTTAGAGCTGTCATCGCTTTGTCTTGAACTTCTGTTCCCTCTATCTGAATTTCCTCTGCCTGAATTTCCTCTACCGGAATTTCCTCTACCAGATCTATCATTTCTTCTAGGTCTTGAATCTCTATTTCCTCTATTTCCACCACCTGTATCTATTGACTCTTCAGGAATATCAAGGTCTTCAAGTAGTGAGAGACTAACTTTTCCATTTTCTATTGAATCAACATGTACTTTAATTTTGTCACCAATATTTAATACATTTTCAGGATTCTTCACTCTTTTTTCAGAATGAAATTTCGAAATATGTAATAATCCATCTCTTCCAGGCAATATATTAATGAAGGCACCATAAGTAGCAACACTTACTACTTCTCCGTCATAATCTGTATCTACTTCTACCTCAGGTGGATCAATGATTAACATAACCATTTCTTTAGCTGCAGCTAGAGAATCTTCTTCAGTAGAACCTAGTGTAAGTATGCCATCATCATCAATTTCAACACTAACACCTGTTTCTTCTTCAATTTTTCTAATATTTTTACCTTTAGGACCTATAACTTCACCAATTTTATCTTTTGGAAGTTCAACAGTTTCTAATCTTGGTGCATTACCAGATAGTGATTCTGCTGGTGTAGAAATTGTATCTTCCATAATATCTAAAATATGATGCCTAGCATCCATTGCTTGATTTAATGCTTTTCTTAATACATCTGAAGGTAAACCTTCTATTTTCATATCTAATTGAAGAGCTGTAATTACATTCCTAGTACCAGCAACTTTAAAGTCCATATCTCCTAATGCGTCTTCAGCTCCTAAGATGTCTGTTAAAGTAACATAGTTTTCATCTTTAGAAATTAACCCCATAGCTATTCCAGCTACATGTTCTCTTATCGGAACACCTGCTGCCATCAATGATAAACTTGATGCACATACTGAGGCTTGCGAAGTAGAACCATTAGATGATATTGCTTCACTAACAACTCTGATAGTGTAAGGAAAATCAATTTTAGTAGGTATAACAGGAACTAATGCTTTTTCAGCTAAAGCTCCGTGACCAATCTCTCTCCTTTTTGGACCTCTCATCATATAAGCTTCCCCAGTTGAATATGGAGGAAAATTATAATGATGCATATATCTTTTAGAAGTGACTGTATCAATCGTATCAAGCATTTGTTCCAAGCGTCCCATTCCTAACGTAGTTACGTTTAGTACTTGGGTTTCGCCTCTTAAAAACAAAGATGAACCATGAACTGTAGGTAATAATCCTATTTCTGCTGAAATTTCTCTTATATCAGTTGGAGATCTACCATCTAATCTTTCTCCTCCAGATATAACTCTATCTCTTACAACATTCTTTACTAATGATTTAAAAGCTAACTTTATTGCTTTTGTATTATCTTCTTCTTCATTAATATATTTTTCAACAACTTTCTCTTCTAATTCAGATTGTTTATTACTTCTTTCTTTTCTATCAGTAATAGAAGTGATATTTTCAACTTCTGATTTATAAGAATCTTCTATATCAGATTTTAATTCTTTACTAAAATCTTCAACTAGTGGCCAATCAGTAACTGGTACATCGTTTTTAGAAACTAGTTCAGCTTGTGCAGCTATAAGTTCTGATATAAATTGCTTAGATGAATCGATACCATCAGCAACTAACTCTTCTGATGGTGCTTTACTTCCTGCATCTATTTTTTCAAATGCATTATCTGAGGCACCAGCTTCAACCATTACAATATCTACTTCGCCTTTTTCGTTTAAATTACCAGCTATCACCATATCAAATACAGAATCTTCTAACTCAGTATTAGATGCTTGTGGAACCCAATTGTCATTTATTAAAGACATTCTTACTGCTCCTATTGGAGAATCTAAAGGAACCCCAGCTAGTTGTAATCCTAAAGATGCAGCATTGAGAGCTAAAACATCATATTCATTTTCATTATCAACACTTAAGACAGTAGCTATTATTTGAGTTTCGCATCTAAAACCTTCTTTAAATGAAGGCCTTAAAGGTCTGTCAATAAGTCTGCAAGCTAATATTGCTTTTTCAGTTTGCCTTCCTTCTCTTCTAAAAAACCCACCAGGTATTTTACCTGCAGCATACATTCTTTCTTCTACATCTACAGTTAAAGGGAAAAAATCAATTCCTTCTCTTACTGTTTCATTTGCAACTGTTGTAACTAAAACATTAGTGTCACCTGAAGTTACTACTACAGCTCCAGGTGCTTGTAATGCTAACTTACCAGTTTCAAATTTAATTTCTTTATCGCCTATTTTACATGTAACATTTGTTACGGACATATATCCTCTTTTCTAGACAGAGGTTATTAATTGTCAGCCTTCTATAAAAGCTCCCAATTAATAACTCTATGTCTTATTTATTTATC